>Ga0209048_10000140_pt1 | contig 74716 bp, 61 predicted proteins | sample FrelakmetCRP12CR_FD_187146 | JGI IMG/M metagenome (GOLD analysis project Ga0209048, IMG submission 187146) | Freshwater lake sediment microbial communities from the University of Notre Dame, USA, for methane emissions studies - CRP12 CR (SPAdes)... | ecosystem: Environmental > Aquatic >...
TTTCTGTGGTGTGGCGAGCTTGTCGAGCAGTGGCGGGGCTGGCTTCCTTATTGGGGGTTTTGCTCAAAAAAAGTTCGAACATCAATCAAAAAACACCGCATACAAAAAATACCAGACAAATGTCTGGTATTTTTTGTATGTAGAATGGTAGAGGGATTCGAATGAGGGGAAGGTTTGGAAACCGGGAGGTTTCCACCTCTTCCGGGGTGAGTCCACGAGAGGGTGGAAGCCCTTTCGTGAAAGTGAGCGGAGCGAACGAGTTCGAATAGCGAAGCGCCCTGCCGAGAATCATTAGAAGCCGACGAGAGTTGTGACCGAATCCCCTGCCTCTTTTATCCAAACATCAGCGCTGCCCAGGGCAACGACGCTTTTGCGGAAGCAAAAGCTAGGCGGAAATCCCTGCCTCTCCGCTGACAAAAATATTTATACAGTCATAATTCAAGATTTATCCTGTGGTGAACTAGCGTGGAATCTAACCACAGTCACTTCTTTGAAAGGTACTTGACCTCCTTTTAATTCCATTGGTTTTGAATCGATTGATTTTTAGCTAATGAAGTGGTAATCTTAAGCTATCTATTTATTTATTCTAGCCTCCTTGAGGTAATTTTTGTGATTAGGTATTAATAACTTATTCTATGCAGGAAAAAAACGAAATCAAACATTTTGATTATATTGATGCACTTAGAGGTTTGGCAATTTTAATGGTTGTTGTAAGACATGTTGGTGAAATGACACTTCACTCTGGTTTAGTATTAACCATAACTAACCTTGGAGCATACGGGGTTTCATTGTTTTTCATGACAAGTGCGCTGACATTGTTTTATTCTTATAGTCAGCGTAAAAATATAGATTTGAGTAATACTAAAATAAATTTTTTTATAAGGCGTTTCTTTAGAATTGCGCCGGAGTTTTATCTAGCAATAATAGTGTATACAGTTGTTTTGCTGTTCAACAGCCATATACATTACACTGGTAAATACGGAGCCTTTAGCGTATTAAACACAATTATTTACAGTGCCTTTTTAGGATTGCTGTATCAACCGGCGTGGACTTATTTGCCTTTTGGAGGATGGACAGTTCAGGTTGAGATGATTTTTTATGCATTAATCCCCTTTTTATTTATTAAGATTACCACTTTAAAAAGGAGTATATTATTATTTTTTTTAACAACCATAGGTTATATGTTTTTAAATCAAATATCATCTATTTTTGGAAAATATAATGAATTGATATCATTTTATCTAATTTTGCCAAGTCAATTACCAATGTTTTTTCTGGGCATAATTTTATATTTTATATTGATTAAACAAAAAACTTTTCAAAGTGGATATTTTTTGTGGTCGATTTATTTATACACAGTAATTGCAATTTGCATGAGATATTCTTGGTTGCCAGAACTATATTTAGTATCAATTGGACTGGCCGGTATTATTTTTTCGATGGCGGTAAGACCAATCCCATTATTAGTTAACAGCGTGACTAAATTTTATGGAAAAATTAGTTATAGTTTATATCTTAGTCATTTTTTGATTGTAATGCTTGTGTGGTATTTATATAAATATACTGATCGCTACTGGCAAATAGATAGATTATATGCATTTTTTGTTTCATTTGCAATTACACTTTTTTTTGGAACTGTCATTTCATATTTTTTATATCTTTATGTAGAAACGCCAGGTATAAGGTTCGGTAAAAAATATATTAAGAGGTGAGTATGGTTGCTTTTACATTTAATACGCTTTAGTTCGGATAAGGTTGACGACTCCCCGCTTATAAAATAAGGCTTATTAGCCTTATTTTTTATTTCAGTCAAAGTCGTTTAAAATAAAAAATTATGCTATGCTAATAACAAATTAGATAGTAATTAAAAAATTATGAAAAAATACCCACTTAAAGTTTATGTGACTGGAGTCGCTATCGTATGGGCGTTTATTCTCGGTGTCATATGGTCATTGGGTGATATGGCACGCTTCCAAACATTTGCTTTACTATGTTAAAGATAATTCTATGAACCAACTTATAAAAAAGCCCAGCGCCTGGCTCCCGGTGGCAATATCGCTGACCGTTTTGGCGATAATCCTTATTCACATTGCGATTTTCGGTGTTCCCGTCCGTAAGGCGGATGAGGGAACGGGCGCACATCTCTTCCAGATTTGGCTGGTTTTAGAAGTGCTGATGGTGGCCTTCTTTGCAATCAAGTGGCTGCCGCGGAATCCGAAGCAGGCGCTTTTGGTTCTGGCGATACAAATTATTGCCGCACTTGCGGCCTGTGCTCCTGTTTTTTATTTCAAATTATAGTTTACTCACAGACCCCGACCCGAGTAACTCGCAAATAAAAAAAACCGCTCCGTTGAATTGGAGCGGTTTAGCGCTGTTGTTATAAAAAGATCGTTTGTCCTCGTTCCGGTCCGACCGAAAGGATCTTCGGTTTGACTTTGGCCGACCTAGTCACAAAGTCAAATATTTTTTTGAACTTCGGAGGCAGGTCATCAAATGACTTGGCTCCGCTGATATCAGAAAGCCAACCTTCAAATTCCTTGTACACCGGCCGGCAATGTTTCAAGAATTCAGCCCGGGGTATAGCCACTTTTAGCCGATCCCCTTTTTTTAATTTTGCCTCACCCCATCTTTGCGTGGGTCCTTCATAGATATACTCATCGCATATCTTGATCGTTTCACATTTTTCCAGGACATCAAGCTTGGTGAAAATGACGTCCGGACTGGAATAAGATGTGACATAACGGAGCAGCGGCAGATCCAGCCAGCCGACCCGCCGCGACCTTCCGGTCGTGGCGCCGAATTCCTTACCGGCCCGCCGGATAGCGATACCTTGCAAAAATTCGTCTTTATCGTTAACGGTTACATCGGGATAGAGAGCATTTTCCTTCTCTTCGTTCGCATTACCATTGCACCAGGAGTCAGACGCCCCGCCGCCGATCTCTGTCGGGAAGGGGCCGGTGCCGACACGGGTCATTACAAAAGCCTTGACGATGCCTAAGACCTCGTCTATGGCGCTTTCTGGAAGTCCGGCCCCGCGCGCCCATCCGGCCGCGGAACAGTCAGACGATGTCACAAACGGGTATGTTCCGCGGACGACGCTTAACAGATCGCCTTGCGCCCCTTCGCCGAGAATGCGTTTCTTCCCTACCTGGGAAAGGATAAACTTGTCGGTATCCCGGATAATTCCGGAAAACGATTTGCCGTATATTGAATATTTTTCAACCACGGCGTCTACGTCTATGATTTTTTTCCTTCCGCCGTAATAGATGCCGCTTTCCAGATGCTCATGATGCATGATCTTCTTGATCGCTGCCGGATCGTAGAAGCTCAATATCTTCAGCGCATCGGGCAAGCTGCGCTTTATCTTGGCGTAGAGGATGTCCTTATTCAGGAGGTCGTTCATAATCAGTCCCACGCGCGCTACTTCATCTGTGAAGACCGGGCCGGCTCCCCTGCCGGTCGTGCCTATCTTTCCTGCTCCTGACGAACTTTCCTTGATGCGGTCAAGGAGCGGATGGTGGGGCAAGGTCAGTTTGGCGTGGAGAGATATCATCAGATTGCTGTAATCCACTCCCTCGTTTTCAAGGAATACGAGCTCCTCCATAAGCGAGGACGGGAAAATAGCCACGCCTTTGCCGATGATATTTATCACCCCGCGACAAGCATGGAGTATCCCCGATGGGATGAGGTGCAGAATATATTTCTTGCCGTTGATGACGATGGTATGTCCGGCATTGGCCGTGCCAGTCGCGCGAAGGACTATCTCGGCCCAAAGGCTTGCCAATAGATCAACAATTTTTCCCTTGCCGGTATCGCCCCACTGGTAGCATATGACCACTACTGTCTTCTTGCCTTTAAGGAGCTTAAAAGCCCCTCTTCTTAATAATTCTATTTCTCGTTTGGTCATTGCATCCTCCATTAACAGATTGGTTTGTAGTTTGGCGCTTCTTCGGTCATATGAATGCCGTGCGGATGAGATTCGGAAAGACCTGCCCCGGAAATGCGGTGAAAATCAGATTTTTCGTGTAGCTCAAGTATGGTCCTCGCCCCTAAATAGCCCATGCCGCTCCGAAGGCCGCCGACATTCTGGAAAATGATATTGCCCACATCGCCCTTGAAGGGAACAACCCCTTCAACTCCCTCTGGCACGAGCTTATCTTTATCGCTTGAAACCTGTCCGTACCTTTCGCGTGATGCTTTGCTCGCTTGCATCGCCCCGAGAGAACCCATACCCCGGTAAGTCTTGTATGCCGTTCCTTGACGGAATATCACATCCCCGGGAGTCTCTTCGGTTCCGGCCAGCATCTTGCCGAGCATTACAGATTCAGCACCGGCTGCCAGAGCGACCGTGATATCGCCGGAATATTCTATCCCGCCGTCAGCACATATCGGCACTCCGGAACCCCTGACAGCCTTGGAACAATTGTAAACCGCTGTAACCTGAGGGCAGCCTATGCCGGCTACGATCCTGGTCGTGCATATTGATCCGCCGCCCTGTCCCACTCTTAGGCCATCAGCTCCGGCTTCTACCAATCTCACGGCCGAATCGCCTTCTGAGATATTGCCGATAACCACATCTATACCGGGATAATTCTTTTTGATTTCTTTCAGGGTGGCGATGGCAGTTTCCGTATCGCCATGGGCCGTGTCTATGACGACCAGGTCCACCCCCTTTTTGGAAAGGAGTTCCATCCGCTCTCTGGCGTCATCTCCGACTCCGATAGCCGCTCCGACCCGAAGGTTGCTGTTACTGTCAATATTAAACTGCGACGAACCGCCGGTCATGATGCGCTTGATGTCAGAATAGATATACATTCCGGCACATTCACCGTCCTTCCCGACCACAGGCAGGATCTTCTTTTTGTTTTTGAGCATCATTTCGTATACTTCTTCTACCGGCTTGTTCTCATCGGTGGTCAAGAGTTCCTGCGACATGATGGCACGGATGCTTACATCAAGGTTCGTACAAAATTCAAAATCATTCCCTGTGACAATACCGACCAGATTGCCCGCCTGATCTATGACCGGAAAACTCCTGAACGAAAATCCCTTCTCCTCAATCATCCTGAGGACGCTGCCGACAGACTGATCCGACTTGACGAAAATCGGTTTCTTGATCAAGCCATTCAGATAGAACTTCACTTTGGCAACTTCAGTTGACTGTTCTTTCGGCGACAATCCGCGATGGATTATGCCTAAGCCTCCAAGCTTGGCCATAGCGATGGCCATGTTATGCTCCGTCACAGTATCCATCGGCGAACTGACGATAGGGCATTTGAGCGGAACATTCCTGGAAAACCGCGACGACAGATCAACGTCGGCCGGCAATATCGAGGTATGTCCGGTTTTGAGACGGACATCGCCGAATGACATAGCCAGCCCCAGAGCATCCATCTTATCAAAAAAGGCATCTTTCTTCATAGTATCCCTCCTCCTGTCTTTATGAAATACGCATATCTTTTCAATCTTTTTTCCACAATATCCCCCTTTTCCTATCTTCATTTATTTGCTTGATTGTCAAAGAAAATAAAAAGTCCTCCTCCTAAAGAAAGACTTTTTAATTATTCCGATATTAACAGTAATGATGTCTAATGTCAATCTAAGATACCCATTCAAGCTTCTTGCTCGTTATCCTGAAACTTCTCTTTTAATACGTTGATTTCTTTTTTCAATTCAACCATTTTTAATTCCCGGTCAACGGCGATATCATTGAATCTTTTCAATTCCATGTTCTTGACCATTAATTCTTTGGTCCTTTCCTTCACTTCTTTTTCAAGGACTTCATTCAGATTTTTTTCTTTTTCGACCATTTTTTCATTTTGGATGAAATTATTCATAGCCAGGCCGATCTGCCCTCCGACATTACTCAAAAGTTTTTGGTCTTCCGCGGTGTAAAATTTCAGGGTTTCCTTTTTACCAAGAGCGAGAAAGCCAAGCATGGTGCTCTTAAACATTATTGGAACGACAATTTCTATCTCATTGTCCTTAAACCAGTCCACTATTTTCCGGTCTAAACTCTCCAGGGCCTCTTTATGGGCCAATCGCTTTTTTTCTAATAACCATTCTAAAACCCGGACGTTTACGGGCAAAACCGGACTTTCATCCGGCATGCCGTCCGAGAGATTGCTTTTCAACGCGAAGCCGGTTTCGTTCTTGATATAGAGCCGGATTTTTTTAGGGAAAAAGATATTATAAATCCCCTTGAGGAGATTTTTTTCCGCTTCATTGATATTAGCGCCCAGGAAGACGTTTTCAACCAGGCTGATGAACGCTTCATCTTTTTTGAATTTTTTCCTGTGGAATATATAATCTATTTTCGGTTGCAGGATGCTTATAAGCCAGTACAGGATATAGAAGTAAACAAAAGAGTAGAAAACAAAAACTATCAGGCCGACTTTCCTGAAAAAATCCAGGGTCCAGGCATAGATGCCTATCAAGGGCAATAGTATGAAGGCGGAAGTCGCCGCCCAGGCAAGAGTCTTATGGATGATAGTTTCTACATCCATCAGCTTGTGGTAAATCATGGCGTAAAAAAGGAACGATGTATAAATAAACATTGAGATGTATCCGGTGGTGTAAATCTCATAATTGAAAAAGGCAGGCAGGAAATCCACTAGCACGGTAACCGCTATCAAATATGCTGCTATCATTATGACCGCTTGCTTTCTAACTTTGGCTGATTCTGATTTTTTAGCAATAATAAAGAAGGATAGGAGAGAAAACATAATCCCGATAAGCCAAAAAATGAAGGTTGCTATTCCCAGCTGATCAAACGTGACATAGTACCCGAAAAAATGTTTTTTATTGCCGTTGATTATGTGCCCTGTAACTGTATTTAAAAAAATAGACAGGCAGGAAATGGAGTAGAAAAAATAAACGAATTTTTTATATTTATTGAGCGTGTATTCAGACCAGGTTATGCTGAAATAGCATAAAGCCGGCGAACTCAATATCACGAAGTTATAAGAAAAATACTTATACCAGATCAAAGCGATGTCAGCCCTGACTGAAATATAATTCAAAAAAGCAAAAATAGCCCAGCCGGAAGTCATCAGGTTGAAAAAAAACAATCCGCGATTTCTCCTGTCTCCTTTATTCTTAAGCAATACGAAAATCCCCTGAAAAAGCATAAGGGAGCCGACGATAAGCATCGGGAAGGCCCAAGGGTTGAAATAGTAATTTGATAGGCTAAAAAGTTCTTTAAACATTGCGATTTTATACACCTCTAATTAAAATGATAACAAAAATCGCCTAATCAGGAAAGAGATTATGCTCTTCCGCAAAAAGTCTCATTATGGTATAATAAAAACAAATCAAACGCTTTCTTGCAAAACTTTATCCTCACATATAATTGATACCAATGAATAAACCAGGAGAATGGTTTAAAACGATTATTAAAACAACCCGCCAAAGAGAATTTACGACTCTTTTATTTTGCATATTTATTTTTTTATTTTGTTACCCCTTTTTTCTGCCCTTGAAAGATTATTCTTTATATTTCTTTTTTAAATATTATTTCATTGTATGGCTTATCCTGGTAGTCTTCCTTTTTATTTCCAACCGTAAATCCAGCTTGAAATAAATTTATGATCAATCCATATCTAATAATCACAACAGTCATAATCTATATGGCGCTTATGTTCGCCATAGCCTCATATGTTGAAAAGAGGGTGGCCAAAGGAGGTAAAAACATACTTGATAACGGATTGATTTATTCTCTTTCGCTGGCTCTCTATGCGACCGCCTGGACATTTTACGGAAATATCGGGCTGATGACTACCAACAGCTTTTTATTTCTTACCGTTTATCTCGGCGCGACCCTGTCAATACTTTTATGGCGGCGTATTGTAAAAATATATATAAGAAAGAGGAATGAATTCGGATTGACCAGTATCGCCGATTTTATTTCTTTCCGCTATAACAAATCGCAGCCAGTGGGCGTTATCGTGACGATGATCACTTTGGTGGGCATTATGCCGTATATCGCCTTGCAACTGGAAGCGGTGATAACTTCTTTTTCAATCCTAGTCGGGCAACACCAGGTTCTTACCTCCGGGTTAAAAACTTCTTTTGACATCTTGATATTGATGATAATGATTCTATTCAGCGTGCTTTTCGGGATGAGAAAACTCGATCTGGAGGAACGCCATCCGAGCATGGTGATGATCGTTGCCATACAATCAGTAATCAAATTGTCCATTTATCTGCTAGCGGGGATTTTCGTAGCTTTTTTCATGTATCACGGCATCGGGGACATCTTCGCACAAGTAGCCGCAAATCCCCAATTGCTTTTATCGCAAAAAAACAACATACCCCCTTTTGATTTATGGTTTTCTTACCTGATTATTTCAATGTCCGCCATCATATTTCTGCCGCGGCAATTTCATGTTACGGTTGTTGAAAACGTAAACGAAAAAAATCTCAAAACGGCGATCTGGATGTTACCCCTTTATTTTCTCGCTATAACGCTTTTCGTCATTCCCATAGGGTTAGCCGGATTATTACACGGCCTTCCTGCGGCCAAAGCGGATTATTTTATGCCCCTGTTAGTACTTGGATCCGGCCAAAATTGGCTGGCACTTTTGGTCTTTATGGGGGGGTTTGCCGCGGCCAGCAGCATGGTTATGGTTGAAACCCTGACCCTGACCACCATGGCGACCAACTACCTTATTTTGCCTGTAATAGAAAAAATAAAAACTTTTAATTTTTTAAGGAGGTTCCTCTTGCAAATAAGATGGGCAGTGGCAGTCTTTATAATCCTGGCCAGTTACTGGATAAAAACCCAGCTCGGTTCCACCTACCTTCTGGTTAAAATAGGGACTATATCCTTTGCGGCAACCCTGCAATTCGCGCCGGTCATGCTTGGGGCGATCTTTTGGAAAAAGGGCAACAGGATTGGAGCCGCATGGGGCATGTTGGCCGGCTTCTTTGTCTGGGCATACACCTCGTTGCTTCCAGCATTTGCAAAAAGCGGCATAGTATCGATTAACATCCTGACTAATGGGCCGTTTGGAATAAAATTTTTACGGCCGGAAAATCTGTTCGGAACCCAGCTTAGCGCTCTTTCCAACACGGTTTTATTCAGCATGCTGTTTAACGTCGGACTTTATATTGTGGGATCCCTTTTATTCAAACAAACCGAAGAGGGCCACAGGATAGCCGAATCTTTCACTGGAAAATCGGGTGTCGGTTCCGCCCTGGAAGCGCCCTTGAGAATATCAGAAGAGAAGGAGTATATAAACCTAAACAATAAAAAAATAGTCATTTTGGACATATTCAGCCATTATGTAAAATCTGATGACGCGAAATTGATTCTGGAAAAAAGTCTGAAAAAAGCCGCAATAGAAAACAAAAAATTAATTTCCATAAAAGATTTAGCCAATTTCTACAATATTATTGAAAAAGCTCTGTCAGAATACACCGGCGCGTCGATGGCCAGAGATGTCTTAAAGCAGAATAAATTCATTGAAAATAATGAATCCAACGATTTATCGGCTTATTACGGTAAGCTTATTTCCGAACTTAAACTGACGCCGGAAGAACTTGCGGAAAAATTAAATTACTCTCAGGAAAAAGAAAAAATATTGGAAGAACAAGGCAAAGAATTGGAAAGAGTCGTAAAAAACCGGACCAACGAATTGCAAGAAAAAATAGTTGAATTGGAAAAATTCCAAAAATTGACCGTAGACCGCGAAATCAGAATGATAGAGTTAAAAAACAAGGTTAAGGAGTTAGAGATGAAAAAAAACTAACATGACAGATGTGTCAAGAATGCATTATCTAAAAACAAACAAGGGGAAAATAATCGGCGGTATCGCTTTTTTTGTTTTTGGACTGATCCTAGGCTTCGCGCTGAATAAAAATTATAATCCAGCGTATTATCCTACGTCTATCCGGGCTAACGATAAAGATTTTTTATATATTAATCCGCTCTTAGCCTGTAATATTTCGGAAAACAAAGAATTCGCCGAATATAAACCGTTAAAGGATCTGATAAATAATTTTGTCGGAAAAGCCGACCCCGCTAAAGTCCAGATCGTATCTCTCTACTACCGTGATCTTAATTCCGGCCGATGGTTCAGTTCTAATGAAAATGAGCTTTTCGCGCCAGCCAGCCTGTTCAAAGTGCCGCTGATGATTGCTTATTTAAAGGCCGCGGAGAGTGATCCGCAAATACTGTCGCAAAAAATTTTTTATAGCAGCAGTAGCACAGATTTAAATAATGTTGAACATTATAAATCTCCCATCGATATTATCTCCGGCAATTATTATACCGTTGATGACCTGATCAAATCCATGATCTATTATTCTGACAATAACGCTATGGGCTTATTGGCTGATAAGATGAACCCGAAATACTTATCAGAAGTTCTGACCGATATCAATATGGACTTGCCTTCGGCAACCGGCACTACGCCCGCTTCGGATTTCCTGACAGTCAAGACATATTCTTATCTTTTCCGTCTGCTTTACAATAGCACCTATCTTAACCGCCAAATGTCTGAAAAAGCTCTGGATCTTTTAACTTTTGTGGATTTCCCCCAGGGCCTTATCAATGGAGTGCCTCCGGAAATAAAAATAGCCCAGAAATTCGGCGAACGGACCGAACTTGCTTCCGGACAGGTTGCCTGGCGGGAGCTTCATGATTGCGGCATAGTTTATTACCCTGACCATCCCTATCTTTTATGTGTCATGACCAAGGGCCAGGATTTTGACACCCTCTCATCGGTCATCAGCGGTATCTCGTCTCTGGTTTATAGTGAAGTAGACAAAAAGTATAAAAAATAATAAAACTTCCCGTTCTGATAAGGCTTACCGCTCTCTATAAATAAAAAAAGGCACCAGTTAGACTGCTGGTGCCATGTTATTTTAATCCTTATTGGCCCCTCCTTGAGTTTAGTTTTAAAGACCTTGTTGGAATATGCCAACACTAATATTATATAAATAATTTCAATAATATCCCAATTTGTGCTATAATATAAACATAATTCAACTAATAAATACTATATGAAAAATAAAAAATTGTCGGTTCTCACGCTTTCAGCTTTAGTGGCTATCGCCTTTTTATTCCAGGCGGACAACGTATTGGCTGCAACACCCACCCTCCAATTAACCAGCACCGGCGACGGCGACTCCGTCCAGATTAATGTTATTGGCAATCCGGGCAAAAGCGTAATACTTTATTACACCAAAAAAGATAACGGCCCGTTCGTAAGCAGTCTCGGTACGACTAACGCGAACGGGGCATTTACGACAACGATCAGTGCCGCTTCCTATAATATCGTTCCGTCGAGCATGGTCCACGTCATCGTTGACGGCCTGCAGTCAGCGGATATCGCTTGGCCCTATGTTGCTGCCGGAAGCACCATCTCCTTGTCAAATACCAGCTTGATACTGGCGCTTGGCCAATCATCAACCATCACTGCTTATAATAATGGTACCAATCTTCTCTACTTATCCAGCAATTCAAATCCTCCTATCGCTAACGCGAACATCACCGGAAGCCAGATAGCTATAACTGCGTTGAACTACGGCGCGACGATCATCACCGTCTGTTCGCAGAATAGCCAAGCGACCTGCGCCAGCGCCTATATCAATGTCCAGAATAGCGGCACCCCACTCGCCTTCAGCCAGAACAACGTCTCCATCGTGCCGGGACAAAGCGTATCAATTTCCATCTTCGGCGGCAACGGTTCCTATTTAATAACCAATAACCAGAATTCAAGCGTCATCCAATCAAACATCTCCGGTACGACCGTAACCTTGAATGCGCTCGGCTCCAGCGGATCTTCGCCAATAACGGTTTGTTCATCGGATATGAGCTCTTGCGGAATCATTAACGCTAATATCGGCAATGTCAATTCCACGGGGCTGACCCTGAACCCTAACAATCCGTCTTTGGTCGTGGGACAGAATATAAGCATAAATATCACCGGGGGTACAGACAATACCTATAGCGTTTATTCCAACAGCAACACGAGCGCGGTGCAAGCCGTCATATCCAGCAATGCCATTAACCTGTCCGGCTTATCTGGCGGTTCTTCTATAATCACTGTCTGCTCGTCTGTCGGAAAGTGCGCCTCAGTGACCGCAACCGTATTAGGCAATACCTCGGGAGGCGGGTTGATAGTACTAAGCCAGAATAATCTGTGGCTTTCTGTAGGACAATCTTTCGGTATAACGATTTCCGGCGGCACTATGCCTTATTCCGTGCCGGCCAATCCGGACATGGTAGCCAGTACTTCAATAAACAACAGCATACTGACTATTACCGGTCTAAAGCCTGGCTCAACATCCCTGGGTGTCTGCTCGGCAGGCGGAGGCTGCACCACCCTTGCGGTTCTCGTAAACGGCGTGACCAGTAGCAATATTATAACTCTCGGGACCAGCTCTGTTTCCGTAGCCGTCGGCGGAAGCCAGGCTGTTGCTATCTTCGGCAACGGCGGATATTTCGTAGCCAACAACACCAACCAAGTTATCGCTTCTGTGTCCTTGAGCGGCAGCAACGCTGTCGTATCGGGCTTGAATATGGGGAATAATAGCGTTTCTATCTGCCAGAACGGAGGACAATGCGCGGTTCTTTCCATCTCGGTAACTGCTGCTCAGAGTTCATCTTCAAATACGACCACTACGACGACAGCGACGACTGGCGCATCACAGACCCAAGCCCTAACGACTTCATATCCGGACAATACCTTGGTGCGCGACCAAGAAGGAAGGATCTTTGTAATCATAAATAACACAAAAAGGCATATCACCGGTCCCGCAGAACTAAGGGCTAATTTTGCCGGCAAGGCCGTTGTTAATATAACCGATTCTAATGTGAGCCTCATTCCGGACGCTCTAACGGTTGCCCAAAAATTCAAGTTCACTGCTATGCTTTCTTACGGATCCTCCGGCAGCAGCGTTAAAGAACTCCAAAAAATATTAGTAGCAGAGGGATTCTTTAAAGAAGCGGTTTCCGGCAGATACCTTACTTCAACCGTAATCGCCGTCAAGAAATACCAGAAATCAAGGGGTATCAGGCAGACAGGCAACATCGGACCAATGACATTGGAAGCTTTGAATAAATAAAATCTTCTTAGTAAACTATAGAATAAAAAAAAGACGGTTTTTTAAAAACCGTCTTTTGCTTTATTATCAAAGCAATGGATATTCCCCGTCAAAACAGGCATAGCAGAAGTTTGGACCGCCGATCTCCTTAAGCAAGGAAATAGGCAGATAGAACAGCTGGTCAGCACCGATAAAATCGGCTATTTGCTGTTCGGTAATCTTGGCCGCAATCAGATCTTCTTCACGCGGCGTATCTATCCCATAAAAACACGGGTATTTTATGGGAGGCGAACCCAGGGAAAAAATGATAGATTTCGGATTACAACCTCGTATCATGCTGATCACTTTTTTAGAGGTATTGCCTCTCACTATGGAATCGTCGCACACAACGACACGCCGTCCCTCTATCCTGCTTCTGATGGGATTAAGCTTGAGCCTGACGTTCTTACTCCGCTTCTTCTGGTTAGGGTCTATGAAAGTCCGACCGGAAGAATGGTTTCTTACGAGCGCTCTTTCGTTAGCGATACCGAGGCCCTTGGCCTGGCCGTCGGCGAAGTAATTAGCCGAGTCGGGAACGCCTATGACGCAATCTGCTTCTATCCCCATCTTCCCGGCTTGTTTGATCCCCGTCATTTCCCTGAATTCATCAACTGCCCAGCCGAATAAATGCGAATCTGGCCTGGCGAAATAAATGAGCTCAAAGATGCAAGGCGACACTTTCGTAGACGGAAAACGTTTGATGGTTTTTATGCCGTATTTGTCAAAAGAAACCACTTCGCCCGGCTCCACGTCCCGTAAAAATGCCGCTCCCCATTCCTTTCTTAGTGGATCAAAGCTGCAAGTTTCCGAAGCTAACAGATAGCCGCTGTTAAATTTCGCAATGGATAACGGCCTGAACCCGAACGGATCCCTGGCTGCAATCATGCCTTCTTCTGAAAATATCAGGACAGCATAAGACCCGCCCACTGTTTCCAGGCTTTCAATGACTGCGTCAGCCAACTTTTCTTTCTTTGACCTGGCAATCAAGCTTAAGATAACTTCCGTATCCGAGTCACTCGCGAAGCTTTCTCCTGTCTGGACCAATTCGGCTTTTATCTTAGAGGCTCTGACTATGGTGCCGTTATGGGCGATGGCTACGGTGCCGTATTTTGTCTTCCTTAAAATAGGCTGGGCATTATCTATCACGTCTACCCCTCCGGCCGTAGAATATCGCGTATGACCGACTGCCCACAATGCTTTTAAATCTTCTCTTTTAAACTTTTTGAAAAAATGGGCCACTGAATTACCAGACTCCGCCAATCTCCTTTCATATACCGGTTCGGATTCGCCGGTAAAAAATACCGCGCCCGCAGCTTCATGCCCTCTATGCTGAAGCATGATCAGCATGTCATGAAGAATGGGGACCATCTCAATCTGTTCCCAAGAATAGACTCCTACTATTCCGCACATATACCCCTCCCTCTATATTGTTATATCCGCATTGTTTGATTTAAATTTCAAAGAACTTTAGGCCTTTATTTTATCCGTAAAACTTTAAAATGTCAAAAAAGCGGGATTTACTCCCGCTTTCATAATGCTATATTTTAAATTAATCATTATCGCCTTTTTTTTCTTTATCTATATAATCTTTAGCTAATTCCACCAGCTTCTTCACTCCTTCGCCGATAAGCAACAGATATGAGGTGGAATGCTCTATTTTTTCCTTGAAAGCGTCTATGGCTGCATCAATCTTTTTCATCCTGTCTCTCCAGCCTTTGATTATGTCATAAAACTGCTTGGTGATCATGGCGAAATAAAAGATGAGCCAGGCGGTCATAGCCGAAAGCAGCAGGACGCATAATGAAATTATCACTAAGAGCAGGTCTTTACTTGTGTGAATTAACCACATAATTTAAAAATTATTTATTAAAAAAGTTTGGCGATATTTTCAGGTTCCTCTTCTTCCAGCTCCATTTTGACTCCGCCCATCTTGGGCGTTGTCAAATTATATATAGCCGCAAACAAATATCCGATAATCCACCCGAAAACGGCGGCGATAAGGCTTACGGCCATACCCAGCACTATGGAAAAACCGACCAGGAATAGCGCCACTTTCCACGGCGGAGCAGGCAGGCTGTTTGAGGTGAAGGCGTTAGCCAGGGAAATTATCAAAAAACAGATAAAAACCGCCAAACCCGGCAAACTATAAAAAAACGCTACGGTTCTGGCCAGGGATTTTTTGTCTATCTTTTTTATTTCCTTCATATTTCTCTTTAAAAACTTTTTTAATCCCGCCATGGCGGGACAAAAAATATACTGTATTAAATAAAATTTAATGATTTAAAAATCTCTCAATTTGGCTTCAAATTTTGTTTCCAACCTGCCGACGAGTTTTGCCTGGAGTCCGTCCACTTCTTCATTGGTCAAGGTCCGGTCCGTCTGATAAGTGATATGGAAAGCGAGGCTCTTCTTGCCTATCCCCAATTTATCGCCCTGGTAAATATCAAAAAGCTCGGCTTCCACGAGCATAGGGCTTAGATCCATGATCTCGGTCTTAATATCATTATATAATATTTTGGCATCCACCACAAAAGCCAGATCCCGGTATGCGCTCGGAAATTTTTCCAAAGGTTTATAAACTTCGGAGGCAGCGGTTTTGACCGAGCTCAATATCGCTTTCATTCCCATTTCCGCCACCACTACTTCTTTTTTCAAACCTTGCCTGCGTCCGAGCTGGCTATCCAGCTTGGCTATGACGCCCATTTCGGTCTGACCGGACATGATAGAGGTAAAGATCTTATCATCCGACCATGCCGGTTTCATTTCTTTTTCTTTAAAATATACGGGTAATTTCAGGGAGACGAACAGCAATCGAACGATGCCCTTGACCCTCCTGAATATTTCCTCGTCAGAGTCGCCCGCTACGACAATGGCCAGATTTTTTTCCTGGTAGGGAAGCCTTTCTTCCGGTCCGGCCGTTTTATTTATCGCTCCCGGAGCGGCCATGAAAATACTGCCGATTTCAAACAAACCGACAGAATCGAATTTTGCCTGGTTAGCTTTAATGTTATTTATGAGATTAGGCATCAGGCCTTGCCGGAGCATGGTCTGATGCGAAGCTATCGGGTTCGCCAGACGGATATGCGAACTAAAGTCAATATTCAGCTTTTTCAGCTGGTCTTCGCCCACGAAAGAATAATTGTAAGTTTCCGTCAGTGCCGGGGCGCCTATTAAAATATTTTTTATTTTTCTTTCCAAAATCCTTTCTTCATTTTTTTCCGGTTCCTTTATTTCCACTTTCGGCATAGTAGGTGGAAGATTGTCATATCCGTAAATCCTCACGATTTCCTCTGCTATATCTTCCGGCAAAGCAATATCCTTGGTAGCGCGCCAGGTAGGTATGTTCACTACGAATTTATGCCCGATATGCTCCGTGGTCATGCCGAGGTTGTTTAAAATTTTCACAATTTCACGGCTGGGTATTTTGTGCCCGATTTTTTTGACGAGCCAAGAATCTTCAATTTCAATCGGACCGGTATTCAAAGCAAATTTTTTAACATCTTCCAGGTTGCTGGCTATATGAGCTCCGGGGCAGAGAAGCTTCGCCAATTCTACCGCTCTCAGAATGGCAGTCTCACAAAGATTCGGGTCCAGGGATTTTTCATATCTTATGGAAGATTCAGTCCTCAGGCCCAATTTTCCCGAAGTTTTCCTTATGGAAACCGGGTTGAAATTCGCCGATTCTATGATTATAGTATCGGTAGTATCGCCGATTTCGCTTTGCGCTCCGCCCATGACTCCGGCGATGGCCAGGGCTTTTTCTTCGTTGGCAATCAGAAGAGTGTCTCCCGATAATTCATAGTTCTGCCCGTCTAAAGTTTCCATAGCTTCTCCCGTTTTGGCCGGTCTCACGACAATAGAACATTCGCCTGTTTTATTCTTGACCAGATTCGCGTCAAAAACATGCATGGGCTGGCCCAATTCCAGCATTACATAATTAGTAATGTCCACGATATTATTGATAGGACGCATTCCGGCGGCGGCTAATCTTTTCTGCATCCAAAGCGGAGACTCTCCGATTTTTATTCCAGACATAGCCACGCCCATATAGCGCGGACACGATTCCTCGTTTTTTACCTCTACTTTCAATTTTAACCAGGTAGTGTCTCTCTGGGCGTTGGTTATGTCGGCCAAGCTGCTTTTAATGACCTCTGATAAAGGATTTAACTTCAGATTGAAGATGGCGGCTATCTCCCTGGCCATGCCGAAATGCCCCCAAAGATCCGGACGATTGGACAGAGACTTGTTGTCTATCTCTAAAACAATATCGTCAAGATCCAGATATTTGGCCAAAGGTTGCCCGATCTTGGCTTTTTTATTTAAAATCAAAATTCCGGAATGATCATTTCCCAAGCCGAGTTCGTCTGACGCGCAAAGCATACCCGAAGATTTCACTCCCCGCACTTCTGTTTCTTTTATTTCTACGCCATTAGGCAAAATTGCACCGGCTAAAGCGACCGGCACTAATTGTCCGGGAGCGATATTCGAAGCTCCGCATACTATCTGTAGAGCTTTGTCCCCGATATTGACTTCGGCTAATAGCAGTCTGTCCGCATTAGGATGCTTGGACACTTTTTTAATCTTCCCCACCACTACCCCATTGAACTTGTCCGCTTCATTCACGATTTTCTCCACTTCCACCGTATGCAAAGACAACTGGGCGCCTATTTCTTTCGGCGTGGTTTTTTTGTGAAGTTTTATATAATCTTTTAGCCAATTTAAAGATAGGTTCATATATTACAATCTATATCGTTTGTTTTTAAAATTGATTAAGAAAACGGAGGTCCCCGCTATTAAATAAGCGTATATCCTCGATGCCGTACTTTATCATTACCAACCTATCCAGTCCGAAACCGAAGGCAAAGCCCTGGTATTTTTCCGGATCAATCCCGCCGGAGCGTAAAACATTGGGGTGAGTCATGCCTGCTCCGAAAATTTCCAACCAACCGGTATTCTTGCAGAGCTTGCAACCCTGCCCCCTGCAAATAAAGCAAGTTACTTCTCCATTTACTCCGGGTTCAACAAACGGAAAAAATTTAGGACGCAAACGAACTTTTGTTTCTTTCCCATAAAGATGCTTGGCTGTAGCTTCCAGTATGCCCGTCATATTACTTAAATTTATATCTTCACCAATCATCAAGCCTTCAAGCTGATAAAAAGTATGTTCATGGCGTACATCGGTAGCCTCGCTTCGAAAACATTTTCCCGGCATGATACTTTTCAGTGGAGCACCATATTTTTGCATAGCCCTCACCTGCACCGGAGAAGTGTGGGTTCTCATCACCATATCATACTCGCCGGCTTGGTTTTTCATATCAATATAAAAAGTATCCTGCATATCGCGCGCCGGATGGTGTTTAGGAATATTCAAAGCTTCAAAATTAAAATAATCTGACTCCAATTCCGGCCCGTCCAAAACCATAAAACCCAGGGAGGTGAAAAAATCTTCCAGATCATTTTGGATTATGGTAATCGGATGAAGATGGCCTCTAGAAATTTTTTCACCCGGCAAGGTCGCGTCAAAGAAACCCTCGCTCTTTTTCTTGCTTAAAGCATTTTTTAGTTCTTCAAATTTGGCAGTGAGTTCCACCTTGATGTCATTCGCCAATTTACCAACGCTTTTTTTCTCTTCTTCCGGAAGAGACGGCAGGTCTTTTAATATCTCGGCCAGCTCTCCTTTTCTTCCCATGATCCTTACTTCATAATCTTTAAGCACGTAAAAATCTTTGATTATCGCCAGATTATCAAGAACCTCCTGTTTTAATTTTTGCAGTTTTTCATTCATATATTATTTGTCATTGCGAGCGATTAGCGAAGCAATCTTTAATAGGTGTTAGTCGTGCGTAACTCTAAGTATTAAAGATTGCCACGTCGCTCCGCTCCTCGCAATGACAATCTAAATTGACCTCTTGTAACTGATCAGGAAAAACTCCAATACTGACAAGCCTATCACCAAAAAAATAAGATTGAACCAGCTGAACAGGTTTTTTGATAGTAAAAAAAGGCTGGCTACGATTAAAAAGGAAAATAAGAAAGACTGGCGGAAGGCTTCGGTCACGGAACGGAAGGCTAACTCTTTCTTTAAGGCGATGAACCGGATAAAAAAACCGATAATTGCGGAAGTGCCGACCAGGGAGAGAAATAAAGAAATATAAAAAAGCAGAAAGCCGAGCCAATTGGTGGAAAAAGGGTTAACCGACAGGATTATAAATAAAAACGCCACCCAGCAAACTATCGTGGCCATTATCATGTTAATCAAATATCCTTTTAACGACATGGTTTATTCTTAAAATATGCTCTTACTTTAACACTTTTTATTAATTATTTCAACCCCGGGTCGGGTTATTTCCTAAATTCGCAAATATTATTAAAATCACAATAACTGCACAAAAAACCTGGTTTAGGAATAAAATTACATTTGATGATTTCGCCGATGCCTTGAACTATCTGTTCTTTAACTTTTTCCACGTCCTTTTCCTTGGCCTCAAAAGAAACTGCCTGGCCGTTCTCTAAGTAATAATAAGTAAGCTTTGCCACCTTCAGCCCAAAGGCTTCGGTAACCGCTATCTGGTAAAGGATGAGCTGACGTTTGTCGTCAAAAGCCAATTTCTCCTTAGGCTTTCCGGTCTTATAGTCTATTATCTCAACTTTTTCTCCTTCCACCCGGTCAATCCGGTCTATGCCGCCCTTCAGGATATATCCGTTCATTTTCAAATTAAAATTCTTTTCCATGAACATTACCTGCGGCCAGCCGGAATGTTCCATCTGGGAATGAAGTTCCTTTAAAATATTTTTTCCTTTTTTCTTATAATCTTCCCTTTCTTTCTTAGAGTGATAGCCGTCATCCTGCCAATGCCTTTCGTAAGTGGCGTAAAAATCTTGGAGCGTCGGTTTTTTTATTTCGCTCCCGGCTCCGCTGAACAGGCTTTGCTGCATGGCGGAGTTTATCATGAGCGGTGCCAAGGCGTCCCGCAGGGCATTATGCATCACCCGGCCGAAAATGAAGCTGACCTTATCTTCTACCGGGATTTTAAGGATAAAATTGAATTTATACTGGAGCGGACAATTGGAAAAAGCTTCCAGCTGGGAGAAAGAAAATTTTTCCGGCAATTTATATCTGCATTCTGTTACAGGAGCTTTCTTGTCTTTCAGGGCCTTCAAATCTTTAATCAAGCCATTTTGTTTTTTACGACCTACCCCATCCCGCCCCCTACCTGCCAAGGAGAGGGAAATATCAAACCCCGCTTCTTCCACGAATCGCGACACTTTTTTCTCCCGCTCTCCGCCGTAATCCGTTGCGCTGGTCAAGAACAATCCGGCTTGCGCCCGGGTCATAGCCACATAAAAAAGCCGCCGCTCCTCTTCTATATGAACGTCTCCTTCCGGAAGTTTTTCGCGCACTAATCCATCAGGGATGGAAATTTTCTCCCCGCGGCTTATCACTGGAAATTTTTTGTCTACCAGGCTGGGGATAAAAACGTATTTGAATTCCAAACCCTTGGCGGCGTGCACGGTCATTACTTTTACGGTTTCCGAATCTTCAAAAGAAAAAGATAACGCGCCGGTCTCTCCCGCTTCAAATTCCATGGTCAGAAGATCCATAAAATCTTTCAGCCGCGGGTTAGGCACCGCTTGTTCAAATTTTTTTATCCTTTGATAAAATTGGTTCAAGATATCATAGGTGGGCGCGTCTTTGTCATAATCCAGGCTGCGGTTAAGCCCTGATTCGCCGATGAATTCCACGTATATTTTAGAAGGCCTTTCCCGCTGAGCCAAAAGCGAGTGTTGTTTGAGGAGCGACAAGAGCTTGTTTATATGCGCGGCTCCTTCCGGGCTCACATTAGGGACAGCCTTGATATGCTCCAGGGTTTCATAAACGGACCAGGCCTTTCTGCGCGCGAATTTGTTGATGTTGATTATGTCTTCGTGCCTGACTTTGAATGTTTGCATGTTGAGCACCCGGTAAAGCGCCGTAGATTCATGGTAATTATCCAAAAGCTTCAAATAGGCGATGACGTCAAGGATAATCGGCTTATAGTACAGGCCGCGCAGAGACACAAACTGGTTGGGAATATTGCGGCGCGTCAATTCAGCCACAAATTTATCGGCCGTATCGTTAGCCCTGACTAGGATCGCGAAATCCGACCATATGATTTCTTTCTCTTTCTGATAAATTTCCGTCATCTTTTCCGCCACTCCTTCTATTTCTTCCTCCCCGGTGGCGAAATGCAGATGTTTTATCCCGGAGGAACCTTTGGCTGATAGAGTCTTTGCTATCAATTTTTTATTGATGCCCAGCTTTATTTCCAGACGATTCGGATTGTTGTGGCTGATGAATCCATAGGCGCTATCAAGGATAATCTGCCCGGAGCGATAATTTAGAGACAAGACAATTTCTTTGGTTTTTTTATAATCGTCCTTGAACTGCATTATATTGGATAGCGATGCGCCACGGAATTTATAAATCGCCTGGTCGTCGTCGCCGACCACCACCAGATTATCTTTCGGCGAGGCTAATATTTTTATGAGCTCATACTGCGACCAATTAGTATCTTGGAATTCGTCCACCATTATATATTTGAATTTATCGCGGTAAAACTGCAGTATGTTCTTGCGGTCGCGGAAAAGCTTGATAGTATAATTTATCAAATCACCGAAATCCAAAAAGCCTCCGGTAAGAAGCAGCTGGTTGTAGACATGGAAGGCGTTGGCCAGCTCTGTAATCCTTTTGGATTCCGAATCGTCTGCGCCATTAGCCGAGTCGGCGTCAAGCTTTAACTTGTCGGCATATTCCAGATATTCTTCGGCGGAAATATTCTCGTCCTTCAAGCGGGAAAAATGCCTTAAAAGCTCATGGATGAATTTAGTGGCATTGCCCAGCGGCTTATAATAATCCAGATCAAATTTATCCAGATGTTTTCTTAGCAGAAGCCATTGCTCAGTCTCTGAAAGCAGCTTAAAATCCCCGGGCAGGCCTATATCCAGAGCGTGTTCGCGGAGAATCCGCTCGCAGAAACCATGGAAAGTATTGATCCACAGATCCACATAACCCATAGGCAGGAGCTTGTCCGCGCGCTCTTCCATCTCCAGGGCCGCTTTTTCCGTAAAGGTAGTGATAAGAATTTCATCCGGCTTGGCTAGATTATTTTTTATGAGATGATTCAGTCTTTCAATCAATACAGTGGTTTTGCCGGTACCGGCGCCAGCCACAATCAAAAGAGGGCCGTCTGTATGCTCTACGGCTTTGAGCTGTTCGGAGTTAAGTTTTTTCAATGATTCACCCATGTCTATTTGTCATTGCGAGGAGCGTAGCGACGTGGCAATCTTTAATACTTGGTGCTTATGCAAGCTATCATAGATTGCTTCGCTCCGCTCGCAATGACAGAGATATTAAAATTTCAATAACTTCTCAAACCTTCCCTTATCCTCATACGGTCCGATAATAGCCAGGTTGAGTCCCTGGTTCACAAAAATATCCTTAGCCACTCTGGCCAGGTCTTTGGCAGTCACTTTTTCTATCTTTTTCAGATATTCTTCAACCGACAAAACTTTCTTTTTCATAAGCACCTGCCTCGCAAACCAGTTGGCATTGGAATCGGAAGATTCCAGCTGTATGGTCAGGCGGCCGCGTATCAAATCTTTAACTTTCTTGAGCTCCTCCTTTTCAATACCTCCGTTTTTCACTTTTCCGTACTCCTCAAGGATCGTGCTGACGGCTTCATTGATTTTATCCACCGGTACTCCGGCCTGCGTGCTGAAATACCCCGAATCGGTGTAAAATTCCGCGCCGGTCCTGACGTAATAAGCCAGCCCTTTCCGCTCGCGCAGATTTATAAACAGCCTTGAACTCATTGAACCGCCCAGCAATACCGACAGGACCTTGATGATATATTCATCCTTGTGCCCGGCCGCGTAGGAGCGCACACCCAGGGCCAGATGGGCTTGATCCGTTTTTTTACGGCTTAAAAGCACGGCGGGGATTTTCTGGCCTTCTTTCACCGGCAGCTTGTCTTGGGCTTTGGTTTTTCTGAATCCGGAAAAATATTTTTCCGCGAGCTTGACGGTGCTGGCGTTCAACTTGCCGGCGATACAAACTACGGAATTTTTGACTCCATATTGACTTTCTAAATAGCTAGTAAAGTCTTCTCGCTTGAAACTCTTTACATTGTCTTTGGTCCCGGCGGTCTCCCATCCGGCCGGCTGGTCGCCATAGAGACACTCCTCAAAAATATCTTCAACATGCATTATAGGATTATCTTCATACATATTTATCTCCTCTATTATAACCCCTTTCTCCCTTTCAATTTCTTCTGGTTCTAATTTTGAATTAAGGAGCATATCAGAGACCACATCCATAGCCAATTCCAGCTTGGAGGCGTCCACTTTTACATAATAACCGGTATATTCCTTTCCGGTGAAAGCATTATACTCCCCTCCTACCCCGTCCAGTTCCGCGGAAATGGCCATGGCAGTCGGACGCTTTTTGGTTCCCTTGAAAAACATATGTTCCAGGAAATGGGAAATGCCGTTATTCTCCCTGGTTTCGTATTTGGACCCGGTAGCGACCATAATTAAAATCGTCGCTGTTTTGGTTCCAGCGACTGGCATGGTTATTAAACGCAATCCATTGCTTAATTTTTTTATCTTATGCATAAATTCATTAAATTAATTATTTCTCATAATCCAGTATCGCTTTCAAGACCTTGGAATCTTCTTTCAACGGTTCCATATATATGACTTGCGCGCGCACCACATCCAACGATCCGTCCGGCCCGTGCGTTTCCTTGCCGCGCTTGACCAAACGCAGGTTTCCGGTTTCATTCGTAGAGGTATTGGTTTTTCCGTCCTTGGTTTGCAACTGGTCGTAGTCATAATATACATTCTTGATCACCACCGGATCCGAGGCGGTATTGCTGATCTGCCCGAAAAACATCTCTCCGTCAACCAGTTTTACTGAATACCATTTATCAACCGGCGCGGTATTGGTATTGCCCCCTTTGCCGGTTAAAGCCCATTTAACAACGGCTAAAATCAAAATCAAAGCAATTACATATAAAACCACCTTCACTGATTTTTCTTTAGTCTTGAATATCGGCTCCTTCGGTCTTTCCATTTTTTGGAAATCGCTTTTCGTCTTAACTCCCTGCTCCCCGTAAACATTTTCAATCTGTCCTTCTTTGGGAGCCGCCGGTTTGGGGGTCGCTACCCTGCGCTCAGATCTTGCTTCCAGCTCTTTCATTTTTTCTTTCAAATTGACCGTTTGTTGGAAATTGTCACTCATAATTTAATAATACTCAATTTTTATCTAAAATTAGCACAAAAAAATTAATTAAAAATAACCAGCTTCCTTTTAAAAAGCCAATCATATTATATCACAAAGCAAATAAAAAAATACAGAGTCATCAGCCTAAAGAATCATGTCTCTTATGATCCGCGGCCGAATATCCGATTATAAACCAAAAAGATAAAATCCCGAAATGAAGGCTCCACAGCCAATGGTCTAATGACAATAATACTATTAACGAAATAATTATGGGAGCGCTTAAAATAAGATTGGAGGCTTTATTTCCAGATTTATTAATTTCCAATTTCCAATTTCCAATTTCCAAAAAATTTTTAATGATTAAATAAACAAATAATCCAGCAAATGCTAATAACCCCAAGATTCCCGTTTCCGACCACACGAGCAGGAAGACGTTATGAACCGGCTGATAACGATATGATGCTCCGCCAGGATCGTTTTTATATACTGCCAAGGTATAGTTGCCCATTCCAACGCCAGCAAGCCAATGATTGCTTATTACTTTTTTAAAATCATTATAATATAGCGCTCTTTCGGAAACAGACTTGTCTTCCAGCCGGCCGCTCCCTAGAGCGCGCGTAGAAGCTACATTGCCGTATATCAAAAACCAGGTGAAAAAAACCGCGCCTAAAGTTATGACCACTTTCAACAACTGTATCCCCCCTATCCATTCCTGCTTATAGATTAAGAGGATTGTGAAGATAAAAAGTCCGGCGGCTAAAGCCAGCCACGCCGAGCGGCTGAAAGAAAAAAATAAACCGGAAGCAAAGATTATGAGCGATGAATAAAAAACCACTATTCCGAAAATGATACTTTTCACAGGCACCGAAGAAAGATCCTTCTCGTTCTTATATCGGTCATACATTGTTCTGGCGATTGCCAGAAACCAGTAGATTGCCATCAAAATTATTATGACTAAAATTCCGCCCAAAATATTGGGATGGTCCAAGCCGCCGTATGCGCGCAGCCAGCGCCCCCCTCCCAGGGTTTCAATAACGGATTCTCCTCCCATAGCCCAGGGATCATGCGATGCCATACCCAGCCATTTTGAGGCAAAAGTGGATTGCGATAAAAACTGCCAGATGCCCAGCCCGGCCTGGATGAAGAACCCGGCCGCCAGACTGGCCGCTAATTTCATCTGGTCATACGAGGCACTCGTGACGAGCCAGAACAAACCGATGCCTAATAATAATCTGAGATAGGAGAACGTGGCAACTGATTTATCTGCCGCGAAAAAAATTGAAACGAACGCAGCTAATTCCAAAATAGCTATAAAAAACCAAGGACCGTATACAGTATGCTGTATACTGTATACTGTATACTCTTTTTTAATGCTGAATATTATAAAAATAATCAAAAGTAAAATCAGCAGAATGTCTGTCCCATACAAACTAATCGTTGAGTACTCCGAATACCCGCGCAAATCCCCTGCTTTAATTATCCATCGGGTCTCTAAAGGCAACAAAAAAGCCAGAAGGTATAAGCCGTATTCTATTAACCGTTTTATTTTCATATAAATATCTTTTAAAAAAAATCAACTAATCTTTAACGAAGCCATTTTCTCTTCCCATTTTCTCCTATATTCCTCTCTCCTGTCCATTTCATGAAATTTGAGCATAGAGTCGGAAATCACCACCCGAGTGTCTTTTTCTCCGGCAACGCTATGCATATTTCCGGACATTTTCTTTAATTGCAGATAGCGGGCAGCGTTTTCTATAAAATTTCCGACAAAAGAATAAAAGAATATTCCTTTGATTTTTTTTACTGATCGCGAGAAAAAAGTGCTTGCCACTTTGCGCGAAGCGCCAGGCATTATCGGTGAAAAATTCGGCAAATACTCTTTTAGCCAATCATTTTCACCTACAAATTTTAAAAAACATCCGTCATCAAAAACCGGCACCAAGGAAGCCATCCAGTAATAAAAATAGGGATCAAGGTTGAGTGTCACATTTTTCAAGTCCAGATTATTTTCAGCCACATAAAAACTCAAACAGATCCGATCAATAATTTTCTGTTTATGCCGGCGCGCGCCCAAAATCTGCACTATAGCCGTCACCAGAGCCCTGGTAAGCCAGATGCGGTTATCCGCGGTTACGATAAAAAAATCAATATCACTGTCTTTTTTTATATTGCCCAGGGCCAAGCTATTACATACGGCCACCAGCTTTACGCCGGGAATAAAACGCAGCCACCAGGCCGCCCTGATGGCGGTTTTATATTTTCTTGAAGCCTCAATATAGCTTTGTTGTCTAGCTTCAACAAAGGCGCTTCTTCCTCTGAAAAAATAAAAACCATTTCTTTCTTCCAGCTTGTCGTTTAATTCTTTGGAATCTAAAATACTAACAATCTGGTCCAGCGAAGCTTTGGGGTTGTTTTGGCCTGGCAAAAAAAATAAATTTTTCCATATTTCATAAGCAGTCAAGGGATGGTCCAACAAATCAAAAAAAACAATTGCCCTGGCAATTGCCTCTTTTATTGTTTTTAATTTATTGATTTCGTCCATATGGTTATAATCAGTTTAATTTGCCGCTGGCTGCCCTGGCCTAGGCTCGGCCTGGGCCTTCTGTCTGATGTGCTTTGCCATCGCCAAGCCGATGCTCACGACGAAGAGAGCCAAAAGAAACAGGTTAGCGCCGATAAAAATCTGGGATGGAATCCTCCCCTTGAGATCGGTGCCTAAAAATAAAGCGTGGGTTATTACTATCATATATAATATGAAATTAGCATAATGGATGATGCGCCATAACTTATCCGGAATGTATTTTCTGAAATAAGAGGTGATGATCAAAACCAGCATCAGATAGAAGGAAATAACGCCGATACCCACAAAAAAGGGGCTGTATGAAGAAGCGAATGGTATCAGGATATCCCTGAGGCTGAAAGGCATGACTTTATCCGCCAAGAGAAATGCCAGATGGATAAAAACGAAAAAAAGCGAATAAAGCGACATATCCTTATGCGTCTCCAAAGAATAAATCGGTTTTATAATCCGGTTCAACCCCGGGAATCTTATAGCCAGACCGAAAAAAATATTCAGATAGAGGAGAAAAAAAGCTACCAGCCCGGCAGCTCTGACAGCATACCAGTTCCAGGGAATTGCGCGGGGCGCAGGGGCCGCATTTGCCGCTTGGGATAATTTGGAAAATGAATTCGCATCCAAAGGATCTATCCCGTTCAAAACTTCCGCTCCATCCAGTATGCCGTCGCCATTGGTGTCCGGATTATTCGGATCAGTATGATAAATTTGGATTTCGCCTTGATCAGTCAGCCCGTCCAGGTCGGAATCTATCACCGGCTGTCCGTGGTAATTAACCTTGTTCTCATTAATAGCTGAAACCGCCTTGGCGGAAAAAAGAATCACCGAGAAGGAAAACAATAATACAAATACTAACACTCTTTTTTTCATATTTTTATTTTAAGAAGACATCCAGTTTCTTCCATCCTCATATATCAATACTGCTTTCATGTCATGCTTTATGGCATATTCTTTAGCCTTTTCTCCCATTAAGAACAATGTCTTCGCCCACATATCGCATATTTCTACGGTCCGGCCTGTGACCGTGACGCTTTGGATATTAAAATCGAAATTTTCCGGATCTTTCATATTTATCAGATGATGGAACCTTTTACCTTCTGCTGCCCATTGCCTCCTGTCCGCCCCGGAAGTAGCTATAGCCATATCGGACAGATGTATATACATCTTATCTCTTTTCGGATTCTCTATATCTATGATCCAGTCTTTATTTTCTTGGTTTTTCCCGGCCGCGAACATATCTCCGCCCGCATCCACCAAAAAATTTTCCCAACCCCGGCTTTTCAAAAAATCCGTAGCCAGATCGCAGATATAGCCCTTGGCTATTCCGGCAAAGTCCATCCTTTTGTGGAATATCGCCTCATTGCCGTCTATTATCAGATCTTGAGCCAGATCAGTTCCTATGCGCTCGGCCTTTCTTAGGTTTACAATATTAAAATCTATTTTTTTAAAACTTTCCTTATAGCCGATATTTTCCAGCGTGTTGATGATCCGCGGATCAAACAGACCGGCGCTCAAGCCATTATAGTAGAGAGACTGCCCGGCAAGATGGATGATGTCCGGCGACACTTGATGTCTTTTGCCTAAATGGCTGTTTAAATAGGAAATTTCGCTGTCGGGATTGAATCTACTCAGGATAATTTCTTTTTCTTTGAATATTTTTTCCGCCTGGCCTATGTCTTTACGGGCTTCTTCCGCCCGCTTTAGGGAAGAAATAATCTGTATATAAATATCCGTACCCAGGGCCTCGAAATCTTTTTCAACTTTTACGGTTGCCATATCCTTATTTTAAATTTTCGTATTTATCATCGATGCCGTTCCGGTTAGCGTCCAGTACGCCGAAGAATTCTTTTATGATCGCAGCATTACTGTTAATAGCCGGGGTGCTGGCATTGTCCGGCTTGACTGCCGGGCTGGGCGTATTAATCGGTTTCGGACTCTGCGTCTTTATCAAGGCTGGACTGGGCGTCAACTCTGTGGATGCAGGAATATTGTTATTTTCTGTAGTTGCCGGCTGGATGATAGTTTCTTGTTGCGGCGGATTAACGAGTCCGTCACCTCTTTCTCCGGAATCGCCATTATCGTCATCAGCAAGCACGATAGAAATGCCGGCGATTAAAATTGCCAGCAGGGATAGAATCAAGATTTTATTGCTTATTTTTTGCATATATTTTAAGAAGTCCTGGTCGTCCGATTGGGGATTACTGTCGGTTGCGGTGCCGGCGCAATCACTACCGGATTGGGCACAGGAACGGATACGACCGGGGGTTGGACGGACGCTGGGGGCTGAACAACCGGCGGCTGTACGGTTACCGGGGGTTTTAATGCGGCTGGCTGGCTTTTTGAAGCTGGTACTGCGGGAGTTACGGGTTTTGCCGGCGCACCGGAAGAAGCTGGCGCCAGTTTACCCGCGCTTATCTGGTTAAGTATCTGGTTCGTTTTATCCGTACGGTTTTGCTCAATGATATTATTGGTATTAATCAGGTTGGAATACAGCTGGGAACTGTTTTGCTGGGCGATCTGCTTTACGTCATCCTGATTTTTCATTATCAAAATAACCACCCCCATCACGGCGGCATTGACCAAAATCGTAAAAATTTTATTGAATAATTTCATAACCAGTTAATAACCTTTTTAAACTGCGCTATTCGTCTAACCTCGGCTTATCCAATAATACGGCTTCAATTTCCGATTCGGCTCCGGTAATCCTGACCACGTCTTTGTCTATTTTTTTGAATTCCTTATAAGCGTTATTATAATGATTGACAGTGGTCTGCATGCTACTCCCTAATTTTTTCAGGAAATCGTCATAGCTATTGATATGCCTGGATAATTTTTCCACATTGGCCATGATTTCTTTGGCGCTTTCCTCTATCTGCATAGCCCGAAGCCCCTGAAGCACGGTCTGGAGATAAGCCAGGAATGAAGTCGGGGAAACGATAATGACGTGTTTTTCTTTGAATGCGTATTCTATCAGGTCACGGGTGTTCACTTGCACCGCTCCGACTTTGTTCACGAGCAGATCATAATAGATTGCTTCCGACGGGATGAACATAAAAGCGAAATCCATGGTCTTCTCTCCCGGCTTTACATATTTAGCGGTTTCATCAATGCGGTTCTTTAGGTCCTGCTTAAAAAGTTTTTCCAGTTTTTCCCGGGTTTCAGAATCGGTGCAACCCATGATCTTTTCATAATTTTCCAATGAGAATTTGGAGTCAACGGGGATGATCTTTTCTTTTACGAAAACCACCGCATCCACTATGGAGCCGTCCTTGAATTCATATTGCATCTGGTAAGAATTCGGCGGCAAGACATTTTTTAAAGTCTCCTCCAGAAAATATTCCCCCAGCACCCCGCGCTGTTTAGGATTTTTCAAGATGTCCTGCAGGTTCTGGAGTTGCGCTGAAAAATTCACCACCTGCCGGTTAGTTTCATCCAGTTTGGTAAGCTTCTCCGTAACATCGGTTATCAATTTAGTAGATTGGCCGGTAATGCCTTGGATTATCTTGGTGGTTTCGCGGAAATGTTCCTGAGTGGTCTGGTGCGTTTCAGAAAGCTTGGTATCCAGCGCCTGGCGCAAATCCTTGTTCTGTTCCGCTAAGCTTGTCATCTTTTCCATCAACATGCCGAGTTTTTCTCCGCCTATTTCTTCCTTTTTTCTCAATAATAAAAAAATAACGGCGATTATGCCTAAGGTAAGCAAAAATAACAAAAATATCATAAATTGGATTTGCATAAAAAATATTAATATTAACTACTATATTTTAACAATTACGGTCCTGTTTGGCAATTTTAAAGATGCCTTAGTTATACGATATCTTTGATAAATAGGTTTCATTATTTAAAACGATGTTTACGAGCAATTATTACAACCTCTGACGGGCCTTGCTCTAATCCTGGATATAGTATATAATGAATTAGTTTTCAAAACTCAAAAAATGCCATCCTAATGGCAATAATTTTTTATTGTTATAACCATGTTAAATAACGTAATCAGGATAAAGGGCGCGCGCGTCCATAACCTGAAAAATATAGACGTAGAAATTCCCCGCGACAAATTAGTCGTCATCACCGGCCTTTCCGGTTCTGGGAAATCCAGTCTGGCTTTTGACACCATTTACGCCGAAGGCCAGCGCCGCTACGTGGAATCATTATCCGCTTACGCCCGCCAATTCGTGGGCATGATGGAAAAAGCCGATGTGGATCTGATAGAAGGCTTGTCTCCGGCCATTTCCATTGATCAGAAATCCGCCTCGCATAATCCCCGTTCCACTGTAGGCACGGTTACGGAGGTTTATGATTATCTAAGGCTGCTCTTCGCGCGTATCGGCGTCCCTTATTGCCCGAATTGCGGACAGCCCATAAAACAATATTCCATAGACGAGATAGTGGATCAGGTCGTGAAGACTTATGTGGGCCAAGACGTCATAATCCTTGCGCCGCTCGTGAAAGATAAAAAAGGAGAACATAAGAATATCCTGGACCGGATTGCCAAGGCTGGCTATAGCCGGGTGAGATTTGACCGGGCTATATACTCATTGGAAGAAGTAAGGGATATGGCCGTAGATAAACAGAAAAAGCACACTATGGAAATAGTCATAGACCGGCTGAAAGTCCTGAAAAACAAAGATGAGATGGCGCGCTTGACCGAAGACTTGGAAAAAGCCATGGATCTGGCCAACGGAATCATCACTATAGTTTCCGCGCACTCCAAAGAAGCGGAAAAAATAAAAGAGTCCACCTATTCCAAACTTTTCGCCTGTCCGGATTGCGGCATCTCCATACCGGAACTGGAACCGAGGAATTTTTCTTTCAATTCCCCTCACGGCGCCTGTCCAGATTGTTCGGGCCTCGGCACCAAATTAGAAATTGATCCGAAGCTCATTATCAACCCGAATCTGACGCTCGCTCAAGGGGCTATAAAACCCTGGTCGCACTCCACCGTGGGCGGACAGACCTGGATGATGCGCATCTTGGGCACGGTCGCCCAAGCCAACGGATTTGACCTTAACACTACCATAAAGGATCTGACCAAGAAACAATTGGATATAGTTTTACATGGTTCCGGAGACAAGAATTATAACGTGGATTATGAATCATCCCGTTTTTCCGGCGAGCTGTCTACGGAGTTTGAAGGCGTGATACCCAACCTGGAAAGACGCTATCAGCAGACCGAATCGGATTATGTGCGCAAGGAGATAGAATCATATATGCGGGTCCTCGTCTGCCCCACCTGCGGCGGCAAAAGATTAAAACCGGAAATTCTCGCGGTTAAGATAGCCGGCCACTCCATTTACGACGTAACCACTAAAAATATAAACGAAGCGAAGAATTTTTTCACCGGCCTGGAAACCTCCAAGAAGCTCACCGCGCGCGACAAAAAAATATCCGCGCAGATACTGAAAGAGATAAAAACCAGGCTGGACTTCCTCTTGAACGTGGGATTATCATACCTGACCATAGACCGCTCGGCCAACACGCTCTCGGGCGGAGAAGCCCAGCGCATCAGGCTGGCTACCCAAATTGGCTCGGCCCTGGTAGGGGTCCTGTACGTGCTGGATGAGCCTTCCATAGGCCTGCATCAAAGGGATAATGATAAATTAATAGAGACTCTGAAAAAATTACGAGATTTGGGCAACACCGTTATCGTGGTGGAGCACGATGAAGCCACCATGCTGGCGGCTGACTGGTTGCTCGATATCGGGCCGGGTGCGGGAGCCCATGGCGGAGAAGTGGTGGCGCAAGGCACGCCTTTACAGGTTAAAAAATCCGCCAAATCCATAACCGGGCTATATCTGGCCGGAAAAAAATCCATCCCTGTTCCGGCTAAATACCGGACCGGCAATAAAAAATCCATAAAGATCATCGGCGCCTCTGAACATAATTTGAAAAATATCAATGTGGAAATACCCTTGGGTAAATTCGTAGCCATTACCGGCGTATCCGGGTCGGGGAAGTCGACCTTGATGACCGACATCCTGGCCACGGCCTTGAACCAAAAATTCTACCGCGCCAAAGAAAACCCGGGCAAGCACGAACGCATTGAAGGGCTTACGCATATTGATAAAGTCATTAACATAGACCAATCTCCCATCGGCCGCACTCCCCGCTCCAACCCCGCGACCTATACCGGAGCATTTACGCCCATCAGGGAATTATTCGCGAGCCTGCCCGAAGCCAAGATCCGCGGCTACAAAGCCGGTCGCTTTTCCTTTAACGTGGTCGGCGGCAGATGCGAAGCCTGCGCCGGAGACGGCATGGTAAAAATTGAAATGCAATTCCTGCCGGATGTTTATGTGGAATGCGAGATCTGCCATGGCGCCAGATACAATAAAGAAGCCTTGGAAATACACTATAAAGAAAAAAATATTTCGGAAGTTCTCAATATGACCGTGGAGGACGCTTTGAGATTCTTTAAGAACATCCCGGCCATAGAGCAAAAATTGTCCACCCTTTTTGAAGTGGGCCTGGGTTATGTGAAGCTCGGGCAATCCGCCACCACCCTTTCCGGCGGTGAAGCGCAAAGGATAAAACTGGCTACGGAACTTTCCCGCCGCGCCACCGGCAAGACTTTGTATATCCTGGATGAACCGACTACCGGCTTGCATTTTGACGATGTAAAAAGGCTTTTAAGCATCTTGAGCCAATTGGTGGATAAAGGCAACTCCGTCCTGATCATTGAGCATAACCTGGACGTTATCAAATCCGTGGACTGGGTGATTGATATGGGGCCGGAAGGCGGAAACGAAGGCGGATTCATAGTCGCCGAGGGCACGCCCAAAGAGGTGGCGAAAGTGAAGAAGAGCTATACCGGGCAGTATCTGGCAAGGGCGATAAATAAATTAGACAAAATATTAAAAACACCGATTTAAAGTCGGTGTTTTTTATTGTCGTTTTATTACCCCCATTAACAAGGGGGGTTGGGGGGAATTTTTTTCTTCTCCTTTTTATTATTTCTTTATCTTTTCTTTAGAAAAATTTTATCTTTCTGAAATGTTTGAGTTGTTCTGTCAAATCTGAGACTTTAATAAACTTTTATGCGTTGACTTTTGGGGTTGGTGGAGTTAGAATGAAGGCGTGAAGGTTTACACGAGAAAGATGTGGCGAAAGTAAAGAAGGGTTATACTGGGCAGTATCTGGCAAAAACGATAAAATAAAAAATCTGTTCTTTAAAAAAGGAGGGCTCTATGTCAAACACGAAGACAAATGTGTTTGTAGTATTATTTTTTGTATTTTTGCTAATAATTTTGCAGGCTAATATATCGTCGGCCGCAAATAAGCAAAAAAGTATTATTGTTAAAAATAATCTTGTTTCTGTAGATGTCAAAGAAATGAATCTATATGAAATTTTATTAAAAATTTCCGGCCAATCATCCTCACCGTTCATAATATATGGCAAGGGCGAAAAATTGGTAACAACCAAATTTTTCAAACTTACTTTAAAAGAAGCATTAGACTGTTTAATACAAAAAAATTATGCAGTAATGGAAAGTTCTGATGGAAAAATTTTGGCCGTTTATTTTTTATCTGATAATGAGCCTATCTCTAATCAAATAGAAATTTACAGTGTCGCCAAAAATATTCCGGAGTATTGTCCAGAGATGCTAAACAACGACGATCCTAACTACCCGATTATATCTGTCGTTCAAAAAAACGAACTTCCGATTATAAGGATAGATAACCCCAATTAAAAAATATCCGAGAGGCAACCCCTTTCGGTTTTTTTTATAAAAAATAGCAGTCTGAATGGTTACAGACTGCCAAAGTTTTTAAAACTATTGTGAAATTATAATTTCACTAAAATTATTCGTATTAGAGGGATTACAGGTAACGGCCGGATCTATGCGGATGTTCTTTATAATACCATCCCAGCTGCTATTATTGCCCATATATACATAATATGTGGCCGGGGCGGTATAGTCAAAACTTACAACCTTAGTTTCGTCCCAAACATCAGACAGAGATGTTTTAAAATAAATCTTGACCGGATTGGAAACACAGTTATTTTGCAACCCTATAGTAACATATTTGTACTGGCTCGCTTCAACTGCAATTTGGCCACTGCAAGGTTTTGAAAATCCGGCACACGATACGTTAGTTTCTCTTTTAACGTAGGGGCCGGTAGTGCCTTGGATCCATAGCACATTTAAGGCTACTCCCCAATAGACCTCATTGGTTATCCAATACTCAGCCTTACCGGAATAGTTAAAGGTCCAATTATACTTCCCCGTAACAAAAAGCATGGGGTTGTAAGTGTGTGTATTTACCACGAATGCAGTGTCAGCCGTGTTAAGATCCGTTGTAGTTGACGGAAACCAAGGATGAGTGCTGCCGTCATCTTTGTCTATTTGGAAATGTAGATGGGCGCCGGTTGAATTGCCATGGCAATAATCCCCCGAGCCTCCGCCGCTTAAACCAATGACCGAGCTTTCATTCACCCAATCATTAACAGAATAGTTTCTTTGTTTCAGATGCGCATAGGAGACATAAATTGTTTCGCCAGTATACGGACTTATTGATTGAATAATAATCAGTCCACCCCAACCCGTCGAAGAACAATTATCATCTGAACGATATACCGTACCACTAAGAGCAGAAATCACATTTGTACCGCTTGTCGCGGAGATATCCACGCCCGGATGTTTTCCGCATCCTTCGCCATTACATCCGGATATGGTACCGTGGTCTTCATTATCCCGGTAAAGCGTACCATATTGAACGGTGCCTGTAAAAAAGGCCCCGTCAAATGTTCCATTGTAATCCCTGGCAGCGCTAATGGGCTTGGTCATCGCCACAATATCAGCAGCAGTAAAAATCATGCAGAATAATGCAAGAAACAACAGCACAAATCTGATCTTTTTCATAATCAATCTCCTTTTTTTGATTTTTGACTTCTTAACATCCGGACAACAACAATCCACCTCCTTTCCGTAAAATTTTTAAAAGAACAATATTAATAATTTACTCCGTAATTTTAAAACTGCTTAAAGCGGCAAGAGCTTGTTCTTCGGTAATGCCATATCTCGTATTATTATCAGGCCAAAAATTAATTGTATATAACTTGCCTTGATTTTCAAAATAATACACTTTACCATCTTTTATGTTTGGACCAATAACGCCTTCATATGCCTTTTTATTGTTAAACGAAATTTCTATCAACTTTTGAATAGTTGTTCTGCGTTCTTTTATATCTTGACGTAGCGAATCAATAGAACCTTTTTTTACTGAGACCTGAAGTAATAATTCCGGATCATACGAGATTTCCTTCGGTTTTATTTCAATTTCAGCCAGCAATCTCGGCGTGACTCCAGGAGTGCTATCAAATATTATCCATCCCGGTAAATATTTAATTTCAAACCCATATTTATTCTTGTATGTTTTCCATCCGCTCATATCAAACTTAGATTCGTCTATTACTTCTTTCGCTTCTTCTGGTTGAGTTATTGTCGAAGTGGCATTTGTGTTTAATACTGCTAGATTATTTTGATTAATATTGTTGCTTTTTTTTAGCTTTTCAAAATATACAAAAATAACAACCATAACAATGATTAATCCGATTAAAATAGTTATAAAAATTTCGGGGTATTTTTTCAGCATATGATTTGTTGTTATTTTATGTATTAATTATATAGTTCTATGCCAATAAGTCAACGGCAAAAATGAAAAAATTGTTGATAAGTTACAATAAATTTTAGAAAATCTTTATCTTTTCTTTAGAAAAATTTTATCTGACTGAAATGTTTAGGTTGTTCTGTCAAATCTGAGGCTTAAATAAGGGTCTATACTTTGACTTTTAGGGTTGGTGGGGTTAGAATTGAGGCAGGAATATTGGAGGGATAATTTGGAGAGTTCGTATATAAACGAGTTAAGTAACATAAATTTTTCATTTAGTGGACATGAAAACGTCTGTGCGTAACCGACCAAATAAAATTTTGCTTTTTCTTTTTTTAATTTACAGGGGAAATAGGGTGTTTCCTCCGCTAATCGCTGCGAAAACGATTTACTTAAAATTTATGAAAAAAGGTTTTATAATTTCGACCATTCTGGTCATAATTATTTTATCTGGATTAGTATCTATTAAATTTTCCGATGCGGCAACTTTGAGCTCCAAGCTAAAAGGTAAAATTTTACTACAAGTGGAAAATCACGGCGAAGCATGGTATGTAAATCCCTCAACGGGAAACAGACATTATATGGCCGACGGTAATTCTGCATACAAAATTATGCGAGATTTAGGCGTAGGCATTACCGACAAAAATTTAGAAAAAATTAAATCCAACAAGCTTTTTGCGAAGCAAAACAGCGGCAAAATTTTTTTACAAGTTGAATCGCATGGTGAAGCATATTACATCGATTCTAATGGCAACGCACATTATCTAAAAGATGGCGCTGCTGCTTATTCTGTCATGCGAGATTTGGGTGTCGGAATTACAAATAAAGACATTAGGGCTATTTCAATTTCAACAACGACAATTACTGCCGACATTCAAGCACAACCAGAAAAATCAACTACAACAACAGAAACTATCGAAATAAATGTTACAACTCCAACCCTAGAGCAACTTTCAAGATTAAGAAATTTTTGTCTTTTGGATTTTACTCTTAATTCGGCATTTTGTGGCACAAAATCCATGCAAGGATATTATACTAATGAAAATTACAGATGGTTAATTGATGACGCTATAAATAAGTATTATACTGCATTATCTTCGCAAAAAACCCAAAAAATAGCAGCAGAAAAACAAATTTCAGATTGTCTAATGGCGCCCACGCCAGAAAACGAGCGCACCCAGGATCCGGCAACTCAAAACTATCTCCGACAATTACGTTGCGGAACTGTCACTCCTACTGATAAAACCAATTACGAATTATCCCGAATAAAGTCATCATTAGACGAACTAAAATATCGGCTAGATACAAAAACAACTTTTACACCCGTACTCTTAGACCCCATTCCAACATTAAAGTCAAAAACAAGTTGGCAGCTAAGGTGGGAGGGGCCGGGCATGGGTTCGGTAGTTTATTCAAATGGTGATTCATACAAATTTCACTGTGATGATATGGGGTGCAAGAGCTACTAACATTTTTAATTAAAACTAATTTAACTTTATGTCATACTACAAATGTAGATACTGTGAATTATCCCAGTTGTCTGAAGAAAATAATAAAGAGCATGAAATTAAATGTCCAAAAAACCCTAAAAATATAAACATGACTCCAGAGCAATTTAAGAAAAGAATGCAGCTAAAAAAATAATAAAAGGAGTTTTGGGCGAAGGGGTATTCACCCCTAACCCCTCTACCCCTTCGCCCAAAACAGAAAAAACAAAATTTTATTTTAGTAATTAACAAGTTTATCTTTTAGTAAGCAATGAAAAATTTACGTCACTTAACACGGAATATCTGGTTCAAGAATTTTTCTTATAAATTATAATAAGAGTAAAAAATTCTTTCACCCAAATTTTATTAAGCTTCGCTTGAATAAAACTTCAGATATTCCGATGACGTTATCGGAAGTTGTCTCTAACAATTCCGGCGCCCGCTGAGTAAAAAAATCCCCTAACCCCTTTGTTAAAGGGGGCTTTTATTTTCATGACAGATACAAAAAGCCCTCCTTAAAAAGGAGGGTAAAGGAGGTAATGGAGCCTCAACTTGCTTTATAACAGTTCCAATATCTTCAACTCTGGTTCATCTTTCGTAGTATCCCAGAACGCAAAAGTGGCTTTGGAAAATACTCCGCTCAGGGTGCCGGGATTTACCAATTTTACTCCATTCTTTTCTTCTATCCACGGCTTATGCGTATGGCCGTAAAAAACAATATCGCATCTGCCCTGTTCCAAGACCTTGTTTATTAAAAAAGGTTCGTGGCAAAAACCGATGATTTTTCCGCCCAGCTCTATCCGGCCTCCGTTCCGGCCGAAGTATTTCATGTTTTTATGCACGGACGCCTCTTCATCAGAAAAAATTTCCATATTACCGCGCACCAGATAAATATCCTTGGTCCAATAACCGGCCAAAAAATTTATAGTTTCCCCATTAGTGACATCGCCGCAGCAGATGATCTTTTCCGCGCCGCTAGCCTTGCACCAATCCAGACATTTTCCCAGATTAACCAGGTTATCGTGGATGTCGGAAATTATAGCTATCTTCATAGAAAAACTTTAAAAAATGTCATTGCGAGGAGCGATTAGCGACGTGGCAATCTTTAATAGCTTGTGGCCAGTATTATAGATTGCTTCGCTACGCTCGCAATGACAAAAATTTATCTTCTTATCTTTATCTCATAGGCTATCTGTTCAATCTTACGAAGGTTATTCTTGGCCTGGTCGTATTTGGTTCTTAAGTACCCGGTCATATCAAATTCCACCAGTTCGGCCATAATGTCCGAAATGCCCTTGGCGATCTTTTCCACTTCCTTCAACTTTCCGGCCGCCGCCTGATTGATGGCCATGCGCACCATTTCCCCGGTAGTATCGGAAATGCCGCCCAGATAGCTATAGACATCCAGGTTAATTTTCTTGATCCCGTCAATTTTCCCTTCGGTGATAACCAGGAAAAACATTTTGGCTTCCACATATTCTTCCACGCCAGCCTTATAAGCGCCTTCTTCCTGTAGTCTGGAGTGGCCGAATTTCTTATCCAGATCGCTTAAGATCTTTTCAATATTATCAAGCGACTCTTCAGCAGGCTTTACATCGCCGCGATGAAGAGAAAAAATAACGCGCTTGGAATCATGGAGCACCACATTGGCCAGGCTGATGATCTGCCTTCTCTCGCTTTCGTGCTCGGTATACTCCTTTTTTAACTGTTGGACGAATTTTTTATTAAGCATAAAGTTTATAATTTACAATTAAAAAATCTAGATTAAATAAAATTTCATTTAATACCTTATATTTTGGAAAATATTAAAAACCTTTTTTTAAAAGGTTTTTAAGGCTACTCCGCCACCCTGAATACTTCATCCACGCTTGTTAATCCTTCTATAGCTTTTAAAATCCCATCTTGGACCATGGTCACCATGCCGTTCTTGACCGCATTGGCCCTCATGTCATATTCGCTCACATTACCCGCTAAAATCATTTTTTCCAGCTCTTCGTTCATGGTCATAATCTCAAAAATTCCCATGCGTCCTTTGTACCCCAGTCCCTGGCAGGACTCGCATCCCTTCCCCTTATAAAATTTCATATTCGTTAAATCTAACGCTTTTTTTTCTTCTTCCGGCAAAGCTTCTAATAAATTTAACACCCGCTTCTTTGATTCTTCGCTTATGTCTATTTCTGCCTTACAAGCCGGGCATATTCTTCTTACCAGGCGCTGTCCGATCATAGCGTTTAAGGCCGGGGTCAGGAGAAAAAGTTTAGCGCCCATAGAAAGGAATCTAGGCACGGTCCCGGCCGCGTCATTGGTGTGGATGGTGGACAGAACCAGATGTCCGGTCAATGCCGCCTGGATGGCGGTTTCAGCGGTTTCCAGGTCGCGGATTTCGCCGATCATGATGACGTCCGGGTCCTGGCGCATTATGGATCTGAGTCCCGTGGCGAAAGAATACTTGTCGCTTATCTGAGACTGGTTTATCCCTTCCAGCTGATATTCAATAGGGTCTTCAATGGTTATGATTTTCTTTTCCGAACCGTTTAATTTCTTTAAAACCGCATAAAGGGTCGTGGTCTTGCCCGAGCCGGTAGGGCCGGTGCTGATGATCATGCCATTCGGGCGCTCTACCTCCCGCTTAAGCTGTTTAAAGGCTCCGCCCCTGATGCCCAGTTCTTCAAAACTCAAGCCTACTGAACTGGACCTTAAGAGCCTCATAACCACGCTCTCTCCGAAATTGGTGGGCAAGAATGAAACCCTGATATCAATCTTGTCGTTCTTGGTGTGTATGGTAATGCGCCCGTCCTGCGGCCGGTCAGACACGTTGATTTTTACCTTGGCTAAGACTTTCAGGCGGGAAATAATCCTTCTTGATAATTCTTTGTCCAAATTCACTACATCCAAGAGTATCCCGTCCACCCTGAATCTTACTTTAATGATTTTTTCTTCGCCTTCAATATGGATATCGGAAGCGCCGGACTTGATGGAAGCGGCCAGGATGATAGTCAGGATTTCAGTCATCTGGGCCTTATCTACCTGCGTCTGCAGGCCTTTGAAGGTGGAAAATTGATCGCTATATTTGTCCAGCTCTTCCTCGGTAATGCTGACTCCCGAGCTTATTATCCTGTGTTTGGGAAAAATCTTATAGAACTTGAGCACGTATTCAAAGCTGTGTTTGGATATTACATAAAGCCCGGGTTTGGCGTGGTATTTATTGCTCAGCTCTTCCAGTTTTTGCTTTACCGCTTCGCTTTCCGGGTCCATAGTGCCGATACGGATATTTTCCCCGTCATAAAGGAAGCATACCGTAAACAGGGCTGTCGCCTCTTCTTCTCCTATCAAAGACAGGGCGTCCGGCCCCACCGGAAAACCCACCAGATTCACGTACGGCAAACCCAGGCCGGACGCTCCCTGCTCGGCTATGCGTTCCAGTTCGTTCACCTTTATCTGTTTCTGCTTTTCTTCAAATCTCCCATGCACGCTTTCATCGTCTACTTTGGCGTTTTTGTCGGAACGCATCAAATCTTCGATTGATTGTATGTCTTTAGACATAAAAATTTTTGCCGATGATTATAAAAATAAAAAATTCTAACGCATAATCCCTAATTTCTAAATTAAAAACAACAACTTTATCGATTAGAAATTAGTGTCAGACATTAGAAATTAGCAGGCTGAAGTTTTAACTCTTTAACAGGCCGCCCACTACCCTTGCCAGCTTGCTTTCTACGCCCTTATGGAGCAGCTGCAAAAACAATATGGTCCAGGATGATATCTGGAATGTTGATAATGTCGCACCCACGAAAAACAGGCTTAGGACGTAGAAGGCCAGAATCAGAAGCATTACGAATAAAAATAGGGCTACGCTTAACTTCAGGGCGATAACCGCCAGCAATATGAAAGGTATGGCAAATACCAGGATGAAAAGCAAGTAGGCCAGGCTTACTACCAGGCTGATGCAAAACAGGATCAGGGCCATTTCCATGCTGACAATCCAATTCTTGGCGAATAATTTCCAGCTGGACTTAAAGGCTTTGCTGATTTTTTCTTTCTTCAGGACGATATAGCCTGTGGCGTATTTCGTGATAAATGACACGGCCAGGACCACGGCTATAAAAATGACGAACAGGCAGATATAAAATATATTGGCGAATATCAATCCGGTCCTGGTGGCGACATAAATTACGGGCAGGCCGAAAAGGAAAAAGACGATATAGACCACCAGCTTTAGAAAAACATTAAGCCCCAATACCGGCCAAAAATTTTTCATGCCCGCATTAACGCCTTCTTTCAGGTTGCCGCCATTGTTGTCCAGATGTTTGGCGGTATTATTGACTAAAGCGGCTTGAGAAACTACGGATAACCAGACTAAGAATAATGCCAACGCTGTCACTATAAGCAGTATAAAAAGGATCATGATAAATGAAAAGGTGTCGTTTTTGGCTATATCCCCCAGATTATAAAGCGCCTGCCTCTTAAAAACCCCGGTCTGCTTGAATTGCTCTATCCACAAAAATGACCCTTGGAACGTAGTATCGCCGAACCCTCCGGACAATATTTCATACTCTCCGCCACTGGCTAAAAGAGCGGCAAAAAGCCCAAAAAACCATAAATATTTATTATTCCAGGTGATTTTCCAAGCCTGGTTTAATATATTGCGGTATAGAGACATATTTTTCCTCCTTAAATCATCGCTTAAAAGCGACGATTATAAATAGTTATAACCTGTTAATATTATAACACAATTGATATGTCGGGTAAAATTTTACCCCGACCATAGCGTCGGGGTAAAATGATTATTTTTCAGTTTTTTTCTTGCCGACAATGTCTTCAAATTCTTCCTTTTCCAGAGTTTCTTTTTCCAGCAATGTTGCTACTACTTTTTCCATTACATCTCTTTCCTTTACAATGACTCCTCTGGCTTCGTGCACCGCCTTGTCAATGAATACGGAAATTTCCTGGTCTATCCTTTCAGCGATCTTTTCCGAATAATCCCTCTGTTCGTGGATTTCCCGTCCCAGGAATATCATTTCTTCTTTTTCGCCGAAAGTCCGCGGACCCAGGGTTTCGCTCATGCCGTAATCAGTTACGAGTTTGCGCGCCAGTTTGGTGGCTCGGCGCAAATCAGAAGTAGCTCCGGTGGTGACGTCGCCGAAAATTTCTTTTTCTGTCACATAACCCGCCACCAACACGGCAATCTCTTCTAAAAACTCCGCTTTGGTATGCATATGCCTGTCTTCAATGGGCAGTTTCAGGGTATAGCCTCCGGCTTGGCCGCGGGCGATGATGGAAATTTTCTGGACCGGATCGATGTGGGGCAGAAAATGGGAAACCACCGCGTGCCCGGCCTCGTGATACGCGGTTACCTTTTTTTCGTGTTCGGTCAGTATCCGGCTTTTTCTTTCCGGCCCCATCATGACTTTTTCTATAGATTCAAACAATTCGCTCATCTCAATCATTTTCTTGTTGCGTTTGGCAGCCAATATGGCGCTTTCGTTCAGCAGGTTAGCCAGATCGGCGCCGCTGAATCCTGGCGTTCTTTCTGCAATGCGCCTGAGGCTTACATCCTTGGTAAGAGGTTTCTTTTTGGCGTGCACTTTTAAAATCGCTTCCCGGTCGGCGATATCCGGTTCATCCAAAACCACCTGGCGGTCGAATCGTCCGGGCCTGAGAAGCGCCGGATCCAAAACATCAGGCCGGTTGGTTGCCGCCATCACGATTACATTTACATTGGGGTCAAATCCGTCCATTTCCACCAGGATCTGGTTTAAAGTCTGCTCCCGTTCGTCATGCGACCCTCCCAGTCCGGCTCCGCGCCTTCTTCCGACCGCGTCTATTTCATCGATAAAAATTATGCAAGGAGCGTTCTTTTTGGCGCGCTTGAACAGGTCTCTGACGCGAGACGCGCCGACACCCACGAACATTTCCACGAATTCGGAGCCTGACATATGGAAAAAGGGCACCTGGGCTTCACCGGCCACCGCTCTGGCGAGCAAGGTTTTGCCGGTTCCCGGACTTCCCAGAAGCAAAACGCCGCGCGGAATGCGCGCGCCCAGTTCCAAAAACTTTTTGGGGAACCTTAAAAATTCCACCACTTCTCTCAATTCTTCCTTGGCTTCCTTCACTCCCGCCACGTCCTTAAAAGACACTTTTTCTTTATTGTCGGGGGTGAATTCTTTGGCCTGCGATTGGCCGAAGGTTAAAGCCCGATTATTGGCTCCTTGCACCTGACGCATCATAAAATAAATGAAAGCGCCGATCAAAAGGAAGGGCAAAACGAAGGGCAGAATCGTGGTCAGCCAGAAATTCCATCCGGTGTCATCCTTGACCTGGATATTTATCTTGGCGATCTTTGCCGGATCAACGCTGAAATTTTTCAAAAGGGTGCTGAATGAATCCGTGGGCTCTTTCATCACTAGCTCGGTCTTGTTATCTTTCAAATCCACGGTCAAAGCATCTCCGCTTATGGATACGCCGGTTACTTGTTCGTCGTTGATCTGCTGGACCAATGTTTCTATACCCACAGTCTGTACGTTCTTGTTTTTATTCCCGAAATAGCTGAAAACGGTGATAAGCAGGAGAAAAACGGCAAAAAATATTAAAAAATTTTTTAGTAGATTTTTCATTTGTATGAATAAAGCTATGACTTATTTATGCATAGACCCGACACCTTAATCAACAAAAAACGTATTAAGGTGATGGGTAAATTATATATTAATAGCTTTTACTTGGCAAGCAAAAACCCCGCCCTTCGCAAAGGGCGGGGTTTTTCATATATTATTTTTTGGCTTTAACGATTTTCTTTTCTTTCTTCTCTTTTTTCTCTACCTTTTCCGTTTTTGCTTTCTTTTCTTTTTTCTCTTCTTTTTCTTCTCCTTTTTTGGCTTCTGCCTTAACTTCAGCCTTCTTCTCTGCCGCCTTTTCTTTTCCGACGGGTGAGCCTGAACCCCGAACCGCGCCTTCGGCGGGCGTCTGGACTTTTTTCGCCTTCTCGCCTTCTTTGGCTACAGTGAGTCCTAAGCGATGGTCTTTGGGTTCTATGGAAACTATGACGAAATTTATCACATCATTGGATCTAAAGATGTCGGGAATTTTCTGGCCCGGAGCCAGGTTGAGCTGGCTGGTATGAGCTAAGCCATGGATAGCGTCATCCAATTTTACGAACAATCCGAAAGGATTCACCTTAAGGATGGTGCCTTCCACAACTTGCCCGACTTTATATTTCTCTCCGACATTTTCCCATGGATCTTTCATCAATTTTTTAGCGGAAAGGAAAATCTTAGATTTATCTATATTGATGATTTCCGCCTTGATAGTATCGCCTACCTTATAGAGATCCGCCGGATCATCAATCCTCTGCCAGGCCAGTTCGGAAATATGGATAAGCCCCTCCAGATTTTCTCCGAAATTCACGAATACGCCGAAATCGGTGACGGCAGTGATGGTTCCTTCCACCACGCTGCCGACATTATATTTGGAAATTATGTCTTTCTGCAGTTCATTCCAGGCGTCTTTCTCGGAAAAAATGATTTTTTCTTCTTTTTCATCCAGATTGGCAACCTTGACTTCAAATTCTTTGCCCACGAAAGATTTCAGTTTATCCAATATTTTGGATTTGTCGCCGCCGGAAACGCGAGGGTAATTTTCCGGAGCTAATTGCGATACCGGCAGAAATCCCGGGATTTGCGCGAATGACGCCAGCAAGCCGCCCTTGTTGGCAGCCACGATCTTAACTTTGATATTTTTCTTGTTTTCAAAAGCATCCTTCAGGGTAGCCATGGCCTTTTCCTGGCCGGCAAACCTGAAAGAAAGTTCCAATTCGCCGTTCTCATTTTCTTCCTCTACCACGGTAGCTTCGATCTCATCCCCCACTTTCAGATTGGCGTATTCTTCGCCTTCTTCATAAAGCTCCTGTCCGCGGATGACGCCGGTCAGAATGCCGTCAATATCCAGCCTGACCTCGGCTTTTGAGGCTGACAAAACTATACCCATTACTGTATCGCCCACCTGAGGGATTTTATTCGTATCTTTATCCAGCAATTGCTGGAATTCGCTGTTATCTTTTATGTCTGTCATGTTTTATTAAAAAATCTTTTCTTTTACAAAACTATCGTCTTGCGATAATTTTACGGCCGTAGAGTTTTACTCGCTGTAAAATTATCGCAAGACACCTTAGTATTTTTGAAAATATTAAAAACTTTTTTTAAAAAAGTTTTTAAATGTACAAAAAAAGACTCTTTTAACCCCGTTTTGTCTTTGGAGTTCCTCGGCCGCCCCTCCCTAATATAAGGGATAACCCAAGGATTATATAATGGGCGGATATTTGATTGTCGCCTGCTCCGGTCCTTTTTCCGAAGAATTATAGTTATTATACAATAATCTGGAAAAAAATCAAGCCCCGCTCACACGGGATTTATGCAAGAAATTACTAATTTAACCCTTTTCTATTATTTTAAAACTATCTTGTAAAAAAATCAGATCATCCCCCCCCCTATAAACCTTGCACCGTATTTCTGTATGCTTCAATACAATGACGGTATAATTTTCTCGGCCGGCCCTCATCGGCCTGATCAAGAGATGAAAAATAGGCTTGCCTGTTTTTATTTTTAAATAAAATAACTCCGTAGCCTGATTTTAAGAGCATCCAGTTGAACAATAGCCTGCCAGTCCGGCCGTTACCGTCAGAAAAAGGGTGTATCCTTTCAAAGCGCTGATGAAATACAGCTGCTGTGATAAAAGGATGTGCCTTATTCTTTTTTTGCTTTTTCCACCACTGCAACAAACCGGCCATGTCTTTCCTGATCTCCCCTGGCACGGCCGTCGGCTTGTTATTGACTATAATATCTTCTTTTTTATAGCCTTCTTTCACGCCCAAGCCGGAAATCAAAATTTTATGCAGAGCGATGATCGCGCGCTGGTTCAACCTGAACTTGCCCGACCTTATCAGATCAAAAGCCTTTATAGAATTTTCCGCCTCCAATATCTCGCTCCTGTCCATGCCTATTTTGAAATACTTTTTTTTAACAATCGCTTCCACCTCTTTCTGCGATAATTTGCTGCCCTCAATAGCATTGGATTCAAAAATGAACCTGATCGCGAAATCGCGCCAAAAAATCTCTTTTTTGAATTCCGAAAATCCGAAAAAATAATATTTAAACTTCAGGCGTGAAGCTTCTATCTTCTTATACTCAGCAAGGGTTATCGTTTTATCCAGAGAATACATATTCTCAATATTATCATTAACCAGCTTCAGCTCTTTTTCGCGCAAAGAATCATAAAAAACCGACAGATCGTTAGGGATATTTTTTCCGACATAAACCTGAATTTTTTTAAAAAATCTTCCGATATTGACTTGTTCGGTCAAATAAAAAAATGGCTTATTTTTAATGATTTTCTTCTCAATTTTTATCATTTTTGTTAGGTATATTAATTATCTATTTATATAATAGCAAAGATTACTGATTTTGCCAATCATCAAAAAATATAACTTTTTTATTTTTAATTATTTGCGCTAACGGCCGACACCTTTGCGCCATCGCTTGCAATCCTGACCGTCCCATCCAGGTCCGTCCGGTAAACCCGCGCCCCTATTCTCTCAAATGTTTTTAAGGGCCGGCCGGAGGGATGGCCGAACTGGTTGTTTTTTCCCACTTCAATGACTACAATCTTAGGATTGATTTTTCTTAAAAGTTCTTCCGTGTTGCTGGTGTCGGAACCGTGATGATCGGCTTTGAAGACATCTGCGCTCAGATCTATGTTTTCCATAGACAGTTTATGTTCTATGTCTTTTTCAATATCCCCAGCCAAGAAAAATTTCGTCTTTCCATAAACCAGCTTCATGGCGATAGAGGTGTTATTAAGATTCTCCGGGGTCTTTCCGACCAGATTTTCATCCGGAAACATTATCTCTATTTCGCAATCATCTCCCAGTTTGATGGTTTGCGGATGATCAATGATAATAACCGGGATTTTTTTGTCGCGCACGACTTTTAGCCAAGCCAGATAATTCGGCCCTGTATGGGCCACGCCCGTGTAAATGATCTTTTTGACGTCATATCTTTTCACGACGTCCACCAATCCGGTCACATGATCATCGTGGGGATGGGTTAATATCATCAAGTCTATTTTCCGGTCCCACCAAGACAGGTTTTCAGCTAGCCGGCTCATAACTTTCTTGTCCGGTCCGCCGTCTACTAAGATGTTCTGCCCGAACGGAGTCTGGATAAGTTCGGAATCTCCCTGTCCCACGTCCAAAAAATCTACTTCCAGACTATTCTGCTTAATCTTATAAAAATATAAAAACACCGACAAAACAACTAAAAAAACAATTAAAGAAGCAACCAGGATTTTATAAAAATTTTTGGGCATAGTAAAGAGACTATATCGGAAATTTTTTGTATGATAATTTCCTGTTCCTTAAAATCAGCCATATCCAAAATGCGTAATAAAAGACAGCGGCAATCCAAATCCAGCCGTAAAAATCAATTTCCAGATAGGCATAAGGTATTTTTACGAGAGTCCGGGCGACAAAAATCACGTATTTCAAAATCAGTTGCGGTATCAAAAAAATTATAAAATCCAGATGGCGGATGACGAAGCTGGCAAAGATCGAGACCGGCAGAATCATCATCAGGCTCGGCAATGTCCATAGCACCAGAATATTGGCCAGAAGGGAAATGGCGGAAAATTGGGAAAAATTATAAATGATGATAGGGATGGAAAGAATCTGTGCGGCGATGGACATAGCAATAACATCTCTTATACCGAATCTCCGGGGTATGCTTATTTTGTCAAACCAAGAGTTGATGGCCGGATAGACGTAGACCAGCCCCAAAAGGGCGAGAAACGAAAGCTGGAAGCCGATGTCATCGCGAAGCAATCTGGGATTTATGTAAAGCAATATGGCGGCGGCAAAGACTAACGAGTTCCCCGTCTTGTTCAACCGCCCGAGATAAAGCGCCCAAAGCACGAGAAAGCCCATCAGGCCGGCGCGTATGGCCGAGGCCGGCGCGCCGACTAATATTATATAAATAATCAAGAAAATGTTGGAAAAATAAAATGACGGACGGCGTCCCAAGCCGGCCCAAAGACAAATGCTCATGACAATCCCGGCTACGATACTGATGTTCTCTCCGGAAATGGCTACGATATGGCTTAATCCCGTGCGGCTGAAATCCTGGCTCAAACCATCGTCTATAGCTTTCAAATCTCCGAGTATGAATCCTCTGGCCAGTCCTGATTCCGGGTCGGGCAGGGCTTCATCAAAACGATTACGCACGATATTCTTGAATTTGAAAATTCCGGTATAAAAAATATTGCCTTGACCGCTGGCAATCCGTCTTATGGCTGGCAGATAGCAGACGGAATATATATCAAACCTGGCTAGATAACGGTCATAGGGGAAATTTTTGTTATCCGGCTTTTCCAGCTTACAATCCAGCTCCAATTCATCCCCGTATTCGTATTTAGGATACAAACCTACCGTTACTAAAATATTGCCGGAAATTTCTTTATATTTTACAATAGGATACGATTCACTTTTTCCGCCAGAGGCGGATCCGCCTCTGGCGGAAACTTTTTCACTTTGAACTTTTAACTGTGTTCCGCCCTCTTTTTCTGCCGGCTCATCGTTTACTATGCCGATAATTTTTGCTTTTTGTCCGTTGTAATGCCATATCTTATCCGGCGAGTCTTTTATAATGCTTGCCGAATATCGCCAGACAGATAGAAATAAAAAAAGGCCGACAAGACTGGCCAGGCCTATGATTTTATTATCCCAAAATAAAATCGCGATTACCAGCATCACTGCCGAAACCGTAAACCACGCCAGCTCATTGTCTAGCATGGATTGCGGTAGAAACGAAGCTATGCCGATGCCGAAAATAAAAGATAGACAGGAAAATAAAAAAAATTTTGATTTTGATAAAGCGGAAAACAAAGAGGCATTAATCATGCTTTTTAAAACTGTAAAAATTATTTTTTCTGGCTTCGTAAATAGCTTTCCATAAATCCGTCCAGGACGCCGTCCAAAACGCTCTTGATATCGGATGTTTCATAATCCGTCCGGTGATCCTTGACCAGCTGATAAGGCTGCATCACGTAAGAACGGATCTGCTTCCCCCATTCCGCCTTTTGCGCTTCACCCCGGAGTTTTAATTCCTGGCCTTCCCTTTCTTCTTCCTGGAGTTTATAAAGTTTTGATTTCAAAATCTTAAAAGCCCTTTCTTTGTTCTGGTGCTGGGAACGTTCGCTCTGGCAGGTGATGGTTATGCCGGTGGGAATGTGGACGATGCGCACGGCCGAATCGGTGGTATTGACGCTCTGGCCGCCAGGACCGGAAGAACGGTAAACGTCTATGCGCAAGTCCTTTTCGTTTATTTGAATATTTTCCGCCTCTGGCAATTCCGGAATCACCTCCACCAGGGCAAAAGAGGTATGCCGCATCTTTTCGGCATCAAAGGGAGAAATGCGCACCAGGCGATGCACCCCGGATTCGCTTTTGAGATGTCCGTAGGCCCATTTGCCGTCCACTTTCATGGTTACGCTTTTAATACCGGCTTCGTTGCCGACGGTGCGATCAAGGATTTCCACCGTCCAATCTTTTTTTTCCGCAAATCGGATGAACATCCGCTCTAAAATTTCCGCCCAATCCTGCGCGTCTACTCCCCCGGTGCCGGCATGCAGGGAAAGAATGGCATTGTTCTGATCGTATTTTCCGGAGAATAAAACAAAAAATTCAAAACCTTCCAATTGTTTTTTTAATTCCTGGTATTTTTTATGGGCTTCTTCGTCAATGGAAACATCCCCCTCCCTTTCCGCCTCAGCTACCAATTCTTCCAATTCGGTTATTTCTTTTTTCAGATTTTCCCATTTACTGATCTCTTTTTCCTCGTTTTCCGCTTTACGGCTGATGGCCACGGCCTTTTCCCGATCCTGCCAAAAATCCGGGGCGCTCATTTCATTTTTCAAATCCAAAACCCGCACTTTTGACCGCTCAATATGCAAAAGCTCCCACAAGTCCAAGAGCTTCTCTCTTAAATCTTCAATATTTTTAAGCAGATTTTCCATATATTAAATCATAAACTATTATTTAATTTTAGACAAGAAAAGAGGTGAAACCACTCACCTCTTTTTCTATATTTAAAAATCAATGAAGTTTTACTAAAATCTATATAATATATTTTTAAAATTAATGATTTTCCCTTTTGTGATTATTACGCCTTCTTTCTCTAAAAGTTTCATCTTGATTTTTTCGCCTTTAATATAACCGCCTATTCGGCCGTCGCCTCTGACCACCCGATGGCAGGGAACAGTTACCGGGTGCGGATTTTTATGAAGGGCGTTTCCGACGGCCCGGGCTCCCCGGGGATTTCCCAGGGCCGTAGCCAAAAGTTTATAGGTCGTAACCCTGCCTCGGGGTATGGCTTTTATCTTATTTAATACTTTCTTTTGGAACAAGGTAATCATATTGGATATTATAGGACAATACAAAAATACGCGCAAAAAACAGCCCGCTCATGAAAATGGGCAGGCTGTTTTTTGGCTTATTTTTTCTGAAGTAATTTTTGAATTTCCGGAGGCAATTTTTTCATATCCACATTCTTAAGGTCTATGGTGTTAGTGCTGGTGTTTTGTGAATTGTTCAGCAGGTTGTTCAAAATATTTCCAGACGCTCCCGGTCCCAGAAGCTCCTGATACTGTCCGAATACATTCTTAAGAAGCGGCGGCAGGAAGATAAAGCCCAAGATGATAGGCCCCACTATGACAATAAAATAAATAAAGCTGACTATCTTCTGGAAGGTGATATGATTTCTTATTTTTTTGGTCATGGCATTGGTTTCCCTGGTCAATTCCAAAATTTCCCTTAAAAGCTCTTTCGCGTCCATGTCGTGATTTATTTCCACCATAATTTTATAATTAAAGTTTTAATTTAGCCTCTGACTTCGCACAGTTTTACATATTTCCTCCCTATTTCAGCCATCTCTTTCATCTCTTTTTCCGTAAATCTTGCTTTACCCTGGAAATCCTTGTTGATAAGATCCGTATCGCTCTTAAAAAATTGTAAATACCACTTATCTGCTCCTTTTATCAATTCAGCCATTTCCGCAATATTTTCCTTATTTAGAAGGCCGGGAACGACCGTGGTCCTGAATTCATAGGGCAAACCAGACTTCATTATCATTTTAACGCTTTTTTTCACCCTGTGCAATAATTCTGCCTCTGGCAGAATTCCTCCAAAATTATTTTTGGAGGATTGCACGGGGTAAATATTATCCAGTCCTGTCACTTTTATGTATTTATTTAACGGCGCTTTTATATCCATAGCTACATAATCGACTAATCTTGGTTTCCCCGGCAAGGCGGTAATCAATTTTTCCAGCATTTCCGGATTAGTCCCATTCGTGTCTAATTTTACCTTAAAGCCCAGGTCTTTGATTTTTTTGATGAATTCCGGAAGATCCGGCTGTATGGTAGGCTCTCCACCGGTTATGACCACGCCATCAAGCTTCCCCGTCCTGCTTCGCAAAAACACAAAAAAATCACCCTCTTCTATAAGATGATGATCTTTTTGTGCCCCGACACCAGGTCGGGAGTTTACCCCGACGATACGTCGGGGTGAATATTTCAACTTGTCTTGCCCTTCTGGCAGGACAAGCATAGGGTTATAACAGAATTGGCAGCGGAAATTGCATCCCTGGGTAAAAACAATTAGAGCTACTTCTCCGGGGTAATCTATGAGAGTCATTTTCTCAAGTCCGCCAATTTGCATAAAATTCAAATTTTCAAATTTACCTGCCTGCCCGCCGGCAGATTCGATTGTGGATTTGAATTACGATACTAACTGTTTATCGTAGGTTTTGCGGTCTACGAATTCGCTCTGTTTTCCTTTATTCCAATTTTTAACCGGCGTAATCCATCCCACTACGCGGCTATAAACAGTGCATTCTTGCCTTTGTATTTGTTTTGGCGCCATATTTTTTTTGTTTATTGCCATAATATTTCATATTTTGGCAATCTCCTTTATTAATTTTTAAATATTTTAATAAATTATCGTCGGTTAGTAATCGCTGTTGACATTCCCCGCCCTTACTTCTGTAACCTGCGCTTCCTTATATCCCAATTCTTCGTCGCACTTCGGGCAATATTTATGTTCGCCTGGCAAATAGCCGTGCTTAGGACAGACTGAGAAAGTCGGAGTGATGGTGTAATACGGCAATTTATAATTTTCAGCTATTTTTCTGATCAGTTTCTTGCAGGCTTCGGCATCGTTTATCTTTTCTCCCAAAAATCCATGCAACACCGTGCCACCGGTATATTTGGTCTGCAGTTCGTCCTGCAAATCCAGGGCTTCAAATATATCATTAGTGAAATTAACCGGCAAGTGGGTGGAGTTGGTATAATAAGGGTTGGCTCCGTTTTCTTTAACCGCCTTTTCGTTGGCCACTATGATATCCGGATACAATTCTTTGTCCTTTTTGGCGAAACGATACCCGGCGCCTTCGGCAGGAGAGGCTTCCAGATTGTAAAGATTATTGGTTTCATTCTGGTAATCCATCAGCTTGCCTCTCATGAAATCCATAATATCCAGTGCGAATTTTTTGCCTTCCGGCGATCCGATATTAACCCCTAAAAGATTTACCAGGGCTTCATTCATGCCGTTGATCCCGATGGTGTTGAAATGATTCTGCCAATAAGTCCCGAATCTTTTATGTATTTCTTCTAAGTAGAATTTGGAATAAGGATATAGCCCGTCTTCCGTGAATCTTTCTATGACTTTTCTCTTTATTTCCAGGCTTTCTTCGGCAATATCCATGAGTTTCCCCAGCCGCTTCTTGAAATCTTCTTTATTCTTGGATAGATAGCCTAGTCTGGCCAGATTTATAGTGACTACTCCCAAGCTTCCAGTCAAAGGATTGGCTCCGAACAGCCCGCCGCCTCTCTTCCTTAGCTCCCGGTTATCCAACCGGAGCCGGCAACACATAGAACGGGCATCGTCGCGGTTCATATCAGAATTAATAAAATTGGAAAAGTAAGGGATGCCGTACTTGGCGGTCATTTCCCAAATCGGCTTCAAGACTTCCGCATCCCAGTCAAAATCCTTATCAACATTATAAGTAGGTATGGGGAAGGCGAACACCCTGCCGGTCGCGTCTCCTTCTATCATCACCTCGGCAAAAGCCTTGTTGAACATATCCATCTCCTTCTGGAAATCTTTGTATTTTTCCGGCATTATCTTGCCTCCGATGATGATGTTTTCCTCGCCCATAGCCGGCGATGGGGTTATGTCTAAAGTAACGTTGATAAACGGGGTCTGGAATCCGACGCGGGTAGGAACGTTCACATTGAACATGAATTCCTGCAGACATTGCTTCACTTCTTTATAATTCAATTTATCGTATCTGATGAATGGGGCCAGAAAGGTGTCAAAATTGGCGAAAGCCTGGGCGCCTGCCGCTTCTCCCTGGAGCGTGTAAAGGAAATTAACGACCTGCCCTAATGTGCTTCTGAAATGTTTGGGCGGCTTGGATTGGACTTTTTCCGATACGCCAGCGAACCCTTTTATAAGCATATCTTTCAGATCCCAGCCGCAGCAATACGGCGCGAGCATGCCCAGATCATGCAGATGAAAGTCTCCGTTTACATGAGCGTCTCTGATTTCTTTAGGATATAATTTATTCAGCCAGTAGCGCGCCGAAACCGATGAGGCGATATAATTATTGAGCCCCTGGACGGAGAAGCTCATATTGGAATTCTCCTTCAATCTCCAATCCGCCTGGCCCAGATAATCCTGCATCAGTTTTTCTTCGTCTATCCTGGAGCCGAGTTCTCTCAACTGCCTATGCTGTTCCCGATATATGATATAAGCCTTGGCGGCTTTGACTTGCTTATTGGTTATCAAGACATCCTCCACTATATCCTGGATTTCCTCCACTGCCGGTATGGAACGGGCGTGGAATTTTTTGTTCAAAGCTATTATAACCTGGTCGCTTAATTCTTCAGCCGTTTTTTCATCCGGCTCCCCGACTGCTTCTGTGGCCTTAAAAATAGCCTTGGTTATTTTTCCCCGGTTAAAATCTACGATTTCGCCAGATCTCTTCCTTAGTTGAGTGATTGATTCTTTTTGCATGGGGAAATATTTTAATTTATTTTCTTACTTTTTTCTTTTTTTCCTGGAGAAGTTTTTTTAATTCCTTCTGGAAGGTGTGGGCATCCTTGAAAGATTCGTATACGGAAGCAAAGCGTATATATGCCACTTGATCTATCCTTTTTAAGTGTTTCATGACCAGCTGTCCGACCTGATTGGATGTAACTTCATTTTTGCCCATAGCCTGGAGGTCTCGTTCTATGGCATTGACCAGTTTTTTAAAATTATCCTCGGTGATGGGCCTTTTTTCCAGCGAACGGCGCAACCCCTTTACCATCTTTTCTCTGGAATAGGCTTCTTTCTTGCCGTCGCGCTTTATAATGGAAAGGTCTAATATCTCAATTTCCTCATAGGTGGAGAAACGGAAGGTGCACTTCAGGCATTCCCGCCTCCTTCTGATGGAAAAACCGTCGCTCGCGACCCGGGAGTCAACGACCTTGGTATCGTGATAATGGCAGACAGGGCATTTCATAAGGGTTTAAAAACCTTTTCATCGCCAGCTGGCGGACTATGGCCATACAATTTAATTTAATCGGCTAATACGGCCAAACTTTTAGCAATTAAAAAAACACCTAATCTTTTACCTTAATCCATTAGATTTAAGGGACGCATCAGAATGGTGTTCTATGCAAGCTAGCGGGGATCTGCTAAAACCTATATTTAGTGCTTTACCGGGGCATTAGACCACTACATATAGTGGTATATCTCTATTATAGCACTTTGAGCCCAATTGTCAATATTGGTTAAGTATATTAATTTAGCTTTAAATTAAAGAAAATATAAGTCAAATAAAGTTATCCACTTTGCATCTGTTTGCCGGCGGAAAAAACATAAGTTTAAGCTCTGTGGATAAGTGCAAAACCACTAAAAAATCGCCCTTTAATGAGCGATCTTAATTAGTAGTCCATATGTATGGGATAATTCGCACATATGCTTTGGCGACTGGTCTTTTTTATTAAGTTTGCCGATTGAGAAGCTATGAGTTACATTATTTTGGACTTTTCTGCATATTTATTGATTTTTCAGATCAATTAACTTGCACTTTCGAATCCCCACCTCTCCGCATCTACAACTAAGTATCGGACGCGACCCGAAGACTTAAGATTGGCCAAATTCTCAAAATCATTTTTTGGCAAAAACCGGACCAGAGGTCGGGATTCGAACTAAGTCCGATGAGCTATGGGCGACCCAAGCGGTTCGGATCCCAAAATCTCCGCATCTACAACTAAGTATCGGATGCGACCCGAAGACCCCGTTTTTTGCGGGGTCTTTGTTTTGGTTTAAATTCCCGAAAAGGTGGACCAGGGGTTGGAACGCCGAACTTTTGACATTTTAAAAGCCTCTTTGTGAGAAGCTTTTATCAAATTTATTTCCAGGCCAAATATATTTGCACGAATAGGCCGATAACCATCACAATCGTTAAAACAATAATTCCCATTGTAAGCTTAATCATTTTTTTGGTCTGTTTCGACGATTCTGTGTTAAATAACTGGATTGTCTTTTGTAAATCATTCAATGAACGTCTAGTTAGTTCTGCAAGTGGAATATGTGCAAATTCCCAAGCTAAATCAATACTATTCATTAACTCTTCCTCGGTCATATCCTTAACTGGTTTAGAAAAAGTAGTCATATTGTCAGTTATTATAATTAAAAACTCTAATAATTTTCATATACATATATATTTAAGATAAATTTTTTTCAGAAACACTCCAGTTGACCTGCATGGTTGTATAAATATTTTTTTTGGCCTTCAGCACTGACGCGGGGTTTCGGATTATTTTTATATCAGGCAAACTAGACACATTCCTGATTAATACGAGATAATAATTATTACCATGTTTTAAAGCGGTTTGCCATTCTTTATTTGTAAACAATACACCTCCATCACCTGCCACCAGCCCTTTAACTTCTATAAAATAACAGTTTTCTCCTTTGTTTATTTCAAAATCGTATCCGCATCCATAATCTCTTTTGTCAATAAGACTACCTTCAACAGGCAGCTGAGTTTTCTTGAAATATTCCATAAATAACATTTCTGCTTTTTTGCCTGTTGGCCCCCTTAAGTTAAATATGGGTAATTTATCAACAGCATTATTGTCTTTATCGGAAAATATATTATTTATATCTACACAAGCATCTGTTTCTTTGAAGTTTTTGTCAAAAAGTATCCCACTGACTATCTCCGCCAATGTTCCCTGATCTGTCTCCTGAAAAGCTTTTAATACCTTCATGCGGCTTCCTCTTAATTCCCTTTGCCAGCCGATACGTCTATTATCATGGTAAGGATCAAATTCATCCCGCATATTTTTTACAGTATTGGGTTTAACATCTAAAATTTTCCCTATAGTTTTTACAGCTTCGCTAAAAGAAGCATATCCTAGATAGGTATATGCTTCTTTGTCATATCTTGATAAATAATAAGCGACTATGAGCGCCTGTTTGTTATTGTCTGTCATATTAATTTTGTGCAAATCTACCAAGATCATCCGCCACCTCGTCCATTTTAAGCTCTTTCAGGCCGGTTAATTGCAATGAGTATCTAATCCCGCTTATACGGTGATCAGGTGAATCAACAAAACTCTCCTCCGTTATTTTCGGGAACTGACTGTCGACGGGATAAATAACAGCATCACTGTAATTCAATTTGTAAAGAGAGTAGGTTTCCTCAAGATGTTTCATATAGCCGGCAGATTTAATGCAGTCATAAAATTTATCAAGCATATTTTCGTCGTCCCCGATAAGTTTTTCTATACGCCTGACAATGTCCGGCAATGTGGTCCCATTTTCCGAATTAGTAACACGGTAGCAGGCAATAAAAAGTTTTTTAAAAATTTTATTATCAAGCTGGCGTATGTTGCAGTTAATACGGAGCGGGACATCAGCGGAAGTCTTTATTTCTACCGCTAATTCTGTTCCACTCTGGAAATCATGATCTTTCCCCGTAGGTCCGGTCCAGCTATTAATAACTTTTGATCCAAACTTTTCAATAAGTTCTGCTAAAAACAACAGTTCACCGAATATTCCGTGCAGCCATTCTCTTGTAACCTCATTTTCCGTATCTTCACTCCAGAATTTCCTCCACCGCATGCCTGTTCTGTATACCTCATCTGCGGGCTTATTATTGGATTTGGAAATTTCGTATATTACATCCTCTGCAAACTTTAAAAACGGGCGTTTGAATGAAGTAAGTTTCCCGGTTGAACAGAAAATATCCAGATATTTCTGTGCAGCATGACCATCTATTGACCACTCATTTTCGGCAATTTTCATTCCCTTAAAATCAAGCTTTGAAAAACGGCTGTCTATTGAAGCAGGAGCTATGAGAAGATGGATGTCATTTTCCGAATCAAGGGCGATAATAACCTTGATATCCTTCCTGGGTATAGAAACTCCTTGCCCCGACAGCCTCCCGGCAGAGGGTAATTTACGCGCCAAAACATCAACCAGCGGTTGTAATACACCGCTGAATGATATTTCATTGTGAGATGTATTCGATGGTTGCATTTGATTTTGACTTAGGAAATATTAGAACTAGCCCCAGAAGATCTTCAGCCGGATCCGGAAAAAACTTTCTACCCTCTGGAGATGCTGAATTTTTATCAATAAGGTAAAGCATAAGACACCCGTGTTTCGAATCCTTCTTATCGCGCCCGTTCTGTTCCCGCCAGAAATCTACGTCACTGGGGCTTTGAAGCACACGGATTGATGTGTCGGTGAGAGGACTACGTTGGATCCGGTGAATGAAAATGTCTTTTGTCCAGGAGTATGGCTCCCTTTTTTGATTTCCCCTAGGCAGAACAATGTCCCATAAGGTAAGTTCACCATTATCGTTTTGTCTTTTTATATAATTTATCAGACTGTTTCTGTTAACTTCACGGCCATCGCGGCTGAATTCGTAGGTATTTAAAAAATCAATAATAGTTGAAGCAGATAGGTCTTTCCATATGTAAGTTCCGTCGTGTTGCTGGCATGAAATTCCTGATTTTATCAGCTGCATGATCAGTCCCTTGCCGGCATCGATATTCTTTTTCAAAAAATCTTTGTTACCCAGCGGAAAAGATACAGTTTCAGAACTTTTATTTTGAAAAGATATATGAACTGGCCTGCCGGCGCCCATTTTTGACCGTGAAGTAATAGCCAGTGCCGGATGGGATCTTATTACAGGTTTAAGCTCCAGCGGGGTCGGAGGATCGGGCTCCTGCGCGTATTTTTTAATGTCGGCACGCAGTTCATCCTCCACTCTTGCAAGTTCTTTAAAGCGGTCAGCCATTTGTCTGTCTACATAAATACGTGTCAAATCCGCATACATCGGACGATAACCAAACCAGCGTCCCATCTGAAGAAGTGTGTCATATTGATTTGCACTGCGGGTAAAAACACTTACACTTAATCCTTCTAGGGTTAATCCCCTGGATAATCTGTTACCGCCGACAACAATATACCTCTTCGATATACCGTTGTAGTCCAATTTGTCTTCGGAATTAATGTTTAAAACTTTTATCTCGATAGCATCGAGTATAGATTTTGCAAATTTCCAGATGAATCCAAAATCATATTCCGGCAGTTGCGGATTGTTCTGGTTTCTGGTCACTTTACGAAAATCATTGTCCCACATATCCTGCGCCCGCTTCATCATATCGGGAAATTTTTTAGGATATGTCGCAACACCCCTGAGAAAATCCAGCTCTTTGCGAATTGCATCGGCAAAAATCCCATGCGGATATGTCTTCTGCGAAGGATGTACCAGCATGCTGAAATGCTCTTTAGTCTGCCCGCGTGCCGAGCGGCCACAGCTGCTAAGCACAAATGACAGAAGTGCATCTGAAAGCACTCGCGGACAATCACCTTTGAACTCCAGGGCCTGATCAATCTCATCAATATCCGAATCATTCACGTCCCGTATGATATCCAAGGCAGGTTTTTCAGCGGAGGTTGGTGAAAGATCGGACGGCTCCATCCCAAGACCGAATAACTTGCGCGGACCGAAATAATTTGCCGGTTCCGGGAGAGACATTATAAAATCGCGCGGATATAAATCCTCCTCAACTGTCGCGTCTATCAGAACGTTCGCAAAGGGAGTTGCCGTATAACCGATATATACGCATTTGGGCAGCGCTTTTAGTAAGTCTCTTATTCTCCGGTTTGTTGCCGACGGATCAATTTGTTCACCATCTTCATCAGTACGGCCATAATTAGTGTCGATGGATCCCTGATCGGCTTCGTCATCAATAATAATGGCAGGGAGATCTTTCAGTGGTACCGGCGACTTTTTCAGCCACTCCATCAATGCCTCTATTTTCTTGTTCTTTTTTATAACCGCAAGTTTCGGAGTTAAGGGATTAAGATCATTGGGTCCGCCGGAAGTAAAATCACCATCGAGACCGGAACGCGTAAGTCTGACCCATTTGGGAAGATGCGGATCATACTGGACATAAGGCCCTTCTTTCGGCTCATCCGAATATCCTGCTATTTCCTGATCCAGACGGGTCTGGGTTTGTGCCCGGAGGTCTTTCCACAAACCGCCGAGAACAATAAAAAGTTTGTATCCCTCGTCTGCAGCACGGGAAATCAATGCAGCCATACTGGCAGTTTTCCCGCTCTGAATATATCCCAAGACAAGTCCCCGTATCTGAAATGTATCCACGGCATCCGGCTTCGGTAATCTTCGTATAATATTTAATGATGTTTCCGACAGAGAACCAACAATTGATTTTGGCCTTTCCCTAACATCTATTAAAAATCTCTGAAGAGCTCCGAAATATTGCTGGTTCGAATCATTTATGGGATCACACTTAGGAAGCTGCTGTTTATTTTCCCCAATCAGATCCGGGGGGATTATATCTAAAGGCGGCGCAAAATATTTGTTCACCTGCTCCTGCAGGTGCAGAGGAATATCGGTTTCCTTAATTGCCTCATCAATGGATTTACCCTGATGAGACATCAGAAACTCAACGATAGTTACCGCATCAGAAAGTGTCTTAATCATGAAAGTCTTTTATAAATTCGCTTGAGCATCTCGATGGGAACACGGCCCGGTTTGACCTTTTTATTATAAACCGCCTCAAGTATTGTAAGCATTGCAAGACAGAGTTTACGTAATTCGTTCTCGCTATTTCCCTTCAGCGTAAAAATTGATGAAAGGTCATGACTCTGGGGTACTAAGATTTCAATCTGGCCTGTTTTACGGTTTTCAGTTATTATCAAACCTTTTGTCGGTGTATTGTTGGGAGAAAATATTAGGGAACCGATTGCGACACTTGAAACAGTCCCTGCCATTTTATTGTGACCCTTCAAAATTATGGCCGGTTTTATTTTCGATTCAGACACGCTTCCGGATCGATTTTTTTTATCGTAGCGGGTTCTTGCCTGTCCTGACCATTTGCCTACATAATTGGCAAGTCTATCCCTTATTTCTGCCGGAATCTTGGCTTTCATTTTTGTAATATTTATGGCAAAAGACCCGTCCAGATCACTTGAAAAATCAACTGCGACACGCAGTAGTTTTGTGTGTTCGTCAACTGCACGTAAATAACTCCATCCGCCTGCCTGCAGAAGCCGGTTATTCCTATAAAAATAAAATCCCTGCTGCTGGTTCCAGCCCCTCGGACCCGAAGCATCACGCCATGCTGCGGTTGCAGAAAATTCGTCTTCACGCGGAATAATGAAGGGACTTATAACAACATTCCCCCGAATTTTTGATCCATCAGGACTAACAGAAACTACCGGAAGTTTTACTATATCCAATTCACTGGTTTTCTCGGCACGACAAAAAGGATCCCATGGAATAAGTTTTTCATCGCACACATATATATCAAGCTTACGTCGACCGGATACAGCACCCTGCATAAAACGGTGAAATACCATCCGGAGATGAGCCGATATTTCTATGATCAATTGTGATAAAAATTTTTCTCTCTCACGCGCATCGCCGGAAGAAAGCAGCGGAAGCGCTTCATTTAAATTTGTCCAGAGAACAACTGTTCCGTATTCATGACTTATGCCGTCATTAAGAAGTTCCTTTTCCCATTTCTCCAGTTCATTGTCCGAGGGGACCAGAAGGTCCCAGTCGTCAGTTTCATATACATGATCCACGTCCCATCTCATACAATGTCTGATTGATCGGGTATTTCGAGAAGCTTTAGGTTTTGAAGAAACAGTTAATGTGCGACACTGGCTCAAAGAAGCAGTTTTTAAACCTAACCCATATCTGCCAAGATCATCTGGCAGATACTCCTGATATGCCCCGAAGCGCATAGCCTCATGAAGTTCATCACGGTCCATACCTGTGCCGTTATCGGAAATCACAATGGCTGCGGGCCGTGAGTCCTGCCTTGGAAGAATATCTATACGTATCTCCGACGCGTTGGCAACAATACTGTTATCCACGAGATCGGCAATTGCCGTACTGCAGTCATATCCCATATTACGGAGACTTTCTATTAACCTCTTTGCCCCAGGATTTGCTTTTAAAGTTTTCATATTTATAGATATTTGATTAACACGCCTGCAATCACTCTGGAAAGCATGGGAGGGACAGCGTTACCAATCTGCTTAAAACGCGGCCCTCTTTCTCCCTCAAACTTATAATCATCCGGGAATGTCTGTAGTCTGGCGGCCTCCCTTACTGTTAAAGACCTGTTCTGTCTGATATCCGGGTGAATATAGAAGTGCCCGTCTTTTGATATATGGGCAACCACTGTATGAGATCCTTTTGCACCAGCATCAACCACCTTAAACCTGTCCAGAAAACCATTTTCATTATCATGAGTTTTCAGCCTTATTGGAAGCTGGTTGTATTTTAAATTTTTACCTTTTTTCTTTGCCCGGACAGCCAGCCTGTAAATTTCCAGATCCTGTTTTGTATTTGGACGCGCAATATGATCTGTCAGCAATCCAAAATCCGGGTTTAATATATCAAGTTTTTCCAGAAGTTTATTTCTTACTGAAAATTTCCTTATTTTTCTGCTTTCAGCAGCCATTACTTTGGGCAATCCTGCAAAAAAATCTTTTACAAGGTAATCTCTTTCAATATTGGGAAAAACAGGATATTCTTTTAACCCTGAATTTTTTCTCCACCCAACGAGGATAACTCTTTTTCTGTTCTGAGGAACACCAAAATCTGCGGCATTGAGTATTTTATAATCAGTAGTATATCCTGCTTTTTTCATTAAACTTCTCATATCTTTCAGATATCTCCCCTTGCCGGCGCTCACGAGCCCAGGTACGTTTTCAAAAACAAATATCTTCGGTTTAAAAGCTTTTAAAAATTCAACGTAATACCTGTAAAGAAAATTACGCTTATCACGCCGCATATTATTATCATCCCGTGCCCGTCCTATATATGAATATGCCTGACATGGAGGGCCACCTACTATCATATCAAGGCTCTGCCCACCGAGACGCTCTTTAATCTGATCTATCAACCGGTTATAATTGTCTCTGTTTATATTCGAACATATAACAGAATCCCGCTCCTTCTGCAAACCGTACTTGTTAATCAGCTCATCCCGCGTTATTTTTCCCTGCACATAATTTTTATATTCGTCAAGTCTGCCTCTTTTAATAAGTGCGTGATAAATCATGCGGGTTATCAGCGTATTGCATGAATTTTTTTCCATTTCAATGTGTCCGATGATTTCACATCCGGATTTTATAAAACCCTCCGAGAGTCCTCCTGCTCCCGCAAACACATCCAGTACTTTAGGACGGTGATCAACAGGTAATTTATTTTTTATTTTTTTCAACACCAAACTTTCATTTTGTTTTAACTCATGTTCTGAAAGCCGGATTACCGAGACCCCGAGTTTGAAAAGTTTTTTATTGACCATTTTGTCTCTGTTGATATTTGATTTAATTTTCTTACACCAGAATTTTTTATTTGTTTCAGGCTCCTTATAGCATTGTTTACATCCGTGCCAGAAACAACCATCCACAAATAAAGCCGATTTGCGATCAGGAAAATAAAAATCGGGGTGTCCTTGGACATCCTTCGGTTGCATAATAAAATCACCCAGACCATGTGAAATCAAAATTTCCTTCAGACGAATTTCTGGTCTGGTATTTTTTGAACGGATCCGCGACATATTAAAAGACCTCTGTGCGGTCGTTAAAACATCAGTCATATGCACAATGATTATTGGGCTTATCCTGTATTTATCATAACATTTTTTTGACCGCCAGGTCAATCAAAAATATTCTATTATTAGTCTTTTTTATAGTTCTTTTATTAGAGATATATTTTTATCCTTATAAACCAATCTGCTTCTTAGATTTCCTAATAGCTCTCTTTTAATAGATACTTGGCATAAGTCCGATGGCAGTTGTGGATAAAACTGTAAATGTCTAACCTAATTATACAAAAGAGGCGATGAAATTATTCTAAAAAATAAATAAAGTTTTTCTAAAGATTTTTAATAACAAAAAAATCAAGGCTTCTGCCTTGATTTTTTATATTAAAAAATTTGATTTCTTACTGCATCTTCTTCCGGATAAACGCCGGAATGCCCAAATCTTCTTCTTCTAATGCCGCCTGCGCGCCCTTCTTCTGCGCAGGTTCGGCTTGGGCGGCTTTCAGAGTCTGGATCTTGCTCTTTTTCTTTTCGGCTACCAGCCTTTCTTCTTTTTTCTTATCTTCATCGGAGATAAAAGAATTAGGCGTATATCTCTCATTGGCGATTTTTTCCCTGTCTCTCAATATGCCCGCGTTATTGCCGAAACCGGTAGCTACTACGGTTACTTTTATTTCATCTTTCATCTTATCATTGATTACCGTGCCGAAAATAATCTTGGCGTCTTCGTCTGCGGATGCGGTGATCACCTTGGCGGCTTCGTTAACTTCGGCCATAGTCAGGCTTGCTCCGCCGGTGATGGTGAACAGCACGCCCTTGGCTCCTTCAATAGACATCTCTAAGAGCGGCGAGCTGATGGCTTTCTTAGCCGCTTCTACGGCTTTATTTTCTCCAGAGGCTTCGCCGATTCCCATCAGGGCACTGCCAGCGTTGGCCATGATCGCTTTTACGTCGGCAAAGTCCACATTGACATTGCCGTGGTTGGTTATAAGTTCGGATATGCCTTGTACGCCTTGTCTCAAAATCTCATCCACCTGCGTGAAAGCATCCAATAAGGAAGTCTTCTTATCTATAATCTGCAATATCTTATCATTAGGGATGGTAATGATCGCATCCACCTTATCTGACAGTTCCATCAGTCCTCGTTCAGCGATATTTCTTCTCTGTGCGCCTTCAAAAGCAAAAGGCTTGGTCACCACCGCGATAGTGAGAGCTCCGATGTCGCGGGCGATCTCCGCCACTATAGGAGCCGCTCCGGTACCCGTGCCTCCGCCCAGACCGCAGGTGACAAAAACCATATCGGCGTCTTTTAATATATCTCTTATCTCATTCTGGGTTTCTTCGGCGGCCTGCCTGCCCACTTCCGGGTTCATGCCCGCACCCAAACCCCGGGTAATGGATTTCCCGATATGTAATTTCTTTGATGCTTTATTGTAGTGAAGGGCTTGCACGTCCGTGTTCGCGGATATGAATTCAACGCCCTTGATGCCGCCTTCAATCATGCGATTGACGACGCTTCCTCCGGAGCCGCCTATGCCTATCACTTTGATTTTAGCGAATGTTTCAATTGCTGGTTTTATTTCAGCCATATCATCATCTAAAATTTAAAATTATCTTGCTTTAATAATATCTTAACCGGCTAAAAAATACAATACCCGCCCCAATCCGGGGTGTATACATTGTTTATACACTAAGGCTTAAGGGACGAGATGAGTCTTTTAATGGTATCTCCGAATTTACTCAGTTGCTCTCCGCCGGTCCAGCTTTTCTTTTTCTTGGTGAATTGGTTGCCCCATACCACCAGGCCCAAAGCGGTAAGATAGCAGGGGTCGTTAACTTTGTCTATGACGGTGCTTAAGGATTTATTGGATCCGATACAGGCAGGGAGGCGTAATTTGCTTTTAGCCAGATCAACCATGCCTTCCAGCTTTGAACCGCCGCCGATCAAAAATACGCCGGCCGGCAGCATTCCGGAACGTTCAATCTTTTTGAATTCAGCGTCAACTTTCTCAAATATCTCTTCCACTCTGGCTTCTATGATTTCGGCTATATATTTCCTGGAAACCATATTCGTTTCTTCTTTTGAACTTTCATCTTCAGCCAGCTCGTTCAGGTTTATCTCGTCTTTCTTGTTGAACTGTTCCGGCTTGGCGTTGCCATATTCTATCTTGACGGTTTCGGCCAGATTAATGGGACAGCGCAGGCCTATAGCCACGTCGGAGGTGATGTGCTCGGACCCGATGGGCAATACGGCCGTGTGCAAGAGTTCGCCTTCTTCAAAAACCGCCAGACTGGTGGTGGCCGCTCCGATATTTATCAAAGCCGCCCCCAGTTCTTTCTGCTTGGCCCCTATGACCGCTTCAGCGGCAGATAAGGGCGAGAGGACTAAGTCCTCGATATCCAAACCTGTCCTATAAATCGCTTTGGTCAGATTTTTTATCTGGCTGGAAAGACCCTGGATAATCAGAGTCTCAACTTCCAGCCTGACGCCGGTCATGCCGATAGGATCTTTTATGTCTTCCTGATTGTCTACCGTGAATTTAACCGGGATAACATGTAAAATTTCATAATTTGGAGGCACTGACAGAGCCCTGGCCGCTTCAATGGCTCTGGCTACGTCATCTTCCGTGATTTCTCCGTCGCTCTTGGAGGCCGCCACCACGCCTCTGGATCTTTCGCATTTGATGTGAGGTCCGTTGATGCTTACCCAGACGCTGGAAATGGGCACGCCGATAAGCCTTTCTGCTTTCTCCAAGCATGCCGAAATAGAAGAAGTCGTATCTTCAATGCTCGTAACCACCCCTTTGTTTATTCCGGCTGACGGCACTTCCACGGCGCCTATGATCTGGAGCTGTTCCGGGCCGCTCGTCCCCGCCGTCTTTTGACCGACTACCAGTCTGATAGTGTTAGAGCCTATGTCTAAGCCCGCGATGATGTCGTCTTTCATAAAAAATTTTTCAATAATATTATTATAATTATTATAACACAATAATCAAGCGCCAACAAATGGGTGTATAAATTATTTGACCAGGTAAGGATAAAATATGATAATCCCTACTATTACGGCCGATAAAGAAGCCAGCATGACGGCAGCCGCGGCTATATCCTTTATTTCTTTCACATAAGTGTTTATCCTGGGCCTCAGCACGTCCGCCACCCTTTCCACCGCGCTATTTATGACTTCCATAAGTATGACCATGGTTATCATTATCAATAAGACGCACCATTCAATCGGTTTTATGCGGCAATAGAGCCCGAGAGAAACGGCAACCAAGGCTATGGCGGCCTGAATCTGCAGATTCTGCTCTTCGTGGAAGATCTTAAAAAGCCCCTTGAAAGCATAACCGAAACTTTTTATTAATCTGGTGGCTCTGAACAACATAAATTAAGATTTTATATTTTTAATTTTCTAATGAATCCCTCGCCCATTTTTATCATCTTGAGCCGGCTGGCCTCCGTATTGTCATCATAACCCAGCAAGTGAAAAAGTCCGTGCACTAGGATGAATATCAATTCCTTCCTGGGCCGATTGTCGCTATATTGTTTTGCTTGTCTTTTTATCTGCGCGTAGTCAATGATCAATTCCCCGAGCGCGCCCTCTTCACCCGCGAAAGAAAGGATATCTGTCGGCCTGTCTAGCCCCCGGTAGGTCTTGTTTAAATGCCTCATTACGCTGTCCCCCACAAAGGCGATAGAAATATCCCGCCCGGATTTCTTATATTGGCGCAGGAATTGAAAAATTATTCTTTTCACCAGCGCCTGGTCTATCTTGGAGCGCGTTTTATTATTGATCTCAATCATCGCCGGCCATCTTAATTCTTAATTTCAAAACTCGATAAGACCACCTTGAAAATATTTATATAATCAAGGGTCTGGTTCTCGGCGGGATTATAAGCCAGCGTGAACAAATAATCATGTTTTTTATCGGTTAGATAAGCTATCAAGCCGTCTTGGCTGAATACAGCGTCCCAAGTAGTGCTGGAAGCGATTCTATCGGGCAAAACCGTATCCACGCTGAATTGCTTCTTATACCAATCTTCTATGCTCAGCCTGTCCGGATTGGGCTGGCTGACCGCTTGTATGAATTGGTTGTCGGGCGATTTGATCATTATGGCTTCGTCTCCCCCCGAATCGTTGATGTCCCATTTTCCCGGATATAAAAAACTGTAACCGAAAGATTTATTGGAAAATATCTTGAAGTTGGGGCTTGCCGAAAGTTTTCTTCCTTTGACCGCCGGATCATACAAATGCAGCACTTCAAACCCATCAAGATAACCGTTTGAATTACTATCAGTAGAGGTGGGACTGGTGCCGAATATCGCCTCTTCCTTGTCAGTCAAACCGTCGCCATCGGTATCAATCCCTGGCCTGTAGTTTGTCGTCTGGTCCGTGGCGGTAGAGGTCGCTTCCGCCGGCGTAGTGGTGGCGCTTTGCATCACTATGGTTATCCAGTTCTCGCTTTCTATTTTCCACGCGCCGGAATCAACGGACATATTTATCACCCCGCCCTTGGTCCCGTCCTTGGTGGCAGCTTGCAATACCGCGTAATTTCCGTTCACGCTCGCCGTTATGTTTCCCAGATCATCGGGAGCGGGCGCAGAAGAAGTAGCTCCCGGAGCGGATAATTCGGATCTTTTTATGCGCAGATAGGCATCCTCCGGTTTTTCAGTCGGCATCGCGGGGGTGGCTACGACAGGCGTTTCGGTGACGGCACTTTGTTGCGTCGTTTGTTTAGGGGTCTCTGCCGACGGTTGTTTGGCGGTTTTTTGAACCGGGCTTTTGATTAAAAAATAATACATAAAAACCACCGCGGATAAAAGCACGACCGCGCCTCCGATAACTATAACCAGGCCGGTCGCTTTGACATTGCTGCCGGTTTTGAGGGTAAGGTTGCGGAATTGCTCCGGCATGGAATGTATGATTACTCCTTCGTCCGGCGTTAAGGGCTGTTCTTCTTTTTTGGACTTAACTACCAGGGCTGGAATCTTTTTTTCTTCTTTTCCAAAGATTTTAAACATAAATTAATTTGAGGCTACTTTTTATTAATATCATAAAGCTTCCCCGGGCCATTCGGATTATATCCGTTCTTCACTTCGTCGCCGTCACTATATCCGTCGCCATCCGTATCTTTGACTAGCGGGTTGGTGTGGTATACCTTGACTTCTTCGCGGTCAAACAAGCCGTCTCCGTCAGTGTCAGGATTATTCGGATTAGTGTGATAGATGTTAATTTCTTCATAATCCGTAAGCCCGTCCTGGTCGCTGTCCGTAAGAGTTGAAGAAGCTGTCAGCGTTTCCGCCTGAGTCTGAGGCTGGGTGGCTGGCGAGGATTCTAAGGGGGTGGAAGCGGGGTTTTCGGTAATAACCAGGGCGGTGGAAGTGACGGGAGCGTTTTCCCGGGTATTGGAAACTTCATTAGAATTTTTCTGAACCGCACCATTGGTGGTGGTTTGCTTTTGGATATTATCAACTTTTTTTGATCCCAATATCAGAGATTGGCCGTACTTGGCGAACGCCCAGTATCCGCCGTAAGCCAATAGAGCTAACATCAATATTGCCAGGCCCAGGAAAAAAAATTTTCTGCCTCCGCCCGGAACCTTGTCTTCCCTGCCTGAGCCCCGGACCGGCGCCGGGGTGGGCGCCTTGGGCTGGAATACCGCCGGTTTAGCCGCCGGGTTGTCTTTTACATTGTCGGTTTCGGAAAAAATATCTTCAACCGGCTTGGACGAAACTCCGGTCGGACTGGTTTTCCCCGTATTTAGTTCATCAAACATTATTTTAGGTTAAATTATAAAATCATATCTTAAGGTATAGCTACTGTCCGTTCCGCAGATTTGGCGCTTTCATTTCCGGAAGCGTCAACGGCGGAAACGGCTATGTGGTAAGTAAGATGGTCAAGCCCGGTAATGATCAATTCATTGCCGTATCTGACCTCAATCATCTTACCATAAACATTGACGCTGGTTCCATAATATACCCTATAAAACGACGTGTCATCGGTATTAAGCGTCCAGACGATATCCACGCTCGTGGTTGCGGCCGTAGCTGACAGGCCGGCAGGCACCTGGGGCGCCGTGGTATCGGTAGGGGTCGCAGAAGCTTCCTGGGAATAAGCGCTTTCCGCTCCGCCGGCATTAAGCGAAGTGACGGCGAAATAGTAAGTCTTATTATTGACCAATCCTGTTATGGCTAGGGAAAGGGCTGCCGTAGACGTAGAGTTGGCGTATGAGCCTTTAGCGGTCCCATAATAAACTTTATAACGCGAAGCGCCCGAAGCAGCCGGCCAGCTGGTCTGCACCGTTCCTCCCGCGCCGGTATTTACCGCCGAGAACGAAGACGCCTGGCCCGGAACGGCTTCGCGCGGGAAATAAATTTCTTTGATTATATTCCCGTTCGGACCCACGTTTATAGGATTATTCAAGATGGCTGGCAGATCATCAGCGGTGCCTTCCTTGCCGGCATCGCGGCAATAATAAACCTGCTGGTTGGTGGCCGCGTCAATCCAAGGGCTCCAGCTGCCGTTTGCGGCCACGGCCGGCCAGGGATTCTTGCACACCAGGACGGAAACTCCAGCGCTGCCCGCGGTAGTCGTGCCCGTACTTATATTGGCGGTGGCCTTAATTACGGTCTGGCCATCAGTAACCTGGCTGTTGGCTCCGACTAGGGATTTCTCCGGAGCCAGGCCGGCGACCGGCAATATGGAAGCAATAGAAGCATTGAGCGACGTCCAGGTCCAGGTCCAGGAATAAACGCCGGTAATAGAAATGAGCGCCTGTCCGTCAACGCTTAAAGCTTGAGCAACAAAAACCTTATCTCTGTCCTTGGCGGTGTCAAAAGATTTATCCAGAGGATTGACGTCGTTTTCTTTCCGATCGTTCGCGGTCGTCTGGAAAAGATAAGAGCTCGGGGAAACCGATACGTGATCCACGGTACAGACGCCGCTATTCTGCCCTTGCGAACTCATGGTCGTAAACGACCAGATATATGATCCGGTATAAATGACATTATTGAAATTCCTGTCGCCGGCAGACGTATTGTTCAGGCCGATGCCATAAGAGTTCAATACCCCTGCTTTATTACTATCCTGCGGATTGGCGTCGCCTTTGATGACTGCGTAATAAGTGATGTTGCCGTCCAGCATCCTGGATGGGGAAAAGGTCAGCTGGGTATTCCCATTGGCCAAGGTTGCGCCGGTCGCGTCTCCCGGGACAGCGCAATAATTCCTGCCCGCGATAGCAAAAGCGTCTTTGCCGAATAAAAGCTTATTCAAATATGGCACTCTGGCCAAAATATCTATTATCCTGTCGGCCATGCGGACGGCGAAAGATCCTTCGTACTTTTTCTCTAAAGTGATATAGGAGGTGCCGGTGGGACACTGGCCCGTTCCGTAATCGCCTAAAAGGAGCACATTCCCCTGGAAAGATTCCGTGCTCATGGGCTGGTTGAAGGTCGCGGTCACTACTGAATTGCGGCAGATATTGGTCGCCCCGTTGGCCGGAGCCACGGACGCGACAGCAGGCCGGGCATGGCAGCAGGTATCATTTCCGCAAGCGCTCACCGCTCCGCCTCCTCCGCAACTGGCATCGGTGGTGCATCCGCAGCAAAGTCCGCGGCTCGCGCCGGTGCATTGTCCTTTATCCGCCTGGCAATTCAGTCCCAGTGCGTCGCATTGGTTGGAGCCGGGAGTGCAGCAGCAAGTGCCGCAATTGGACGGAGGGGTCGGACCCGAACCGTTGGCGTTAAGGCAGGAAAATCCGGTACAGACGCTATTGTCGCATTGCTGGGTAGTGGTCGCCGGCGAAACACACTCTTGTCCGAATAAGGGCAGAGGTTGGCATCCGGTACCACAATCCAAAGTAGTCCTGAATGACCGTGAAGTTGAGCTGGCCACCGGATTGGCCGCATCGCAAGCATAAGGAGGGATGGAACTGCATTTATAATAAGGGCAATAAGCTATTAATCCGCCATTATGATCTAAACTAGTGCTGCCAGCGCCTCCTGAACAGGTATTGCCGTTTGAGGCGTCAACGCAACAGGCAGAACTATGCAGAGAACACTGGGAGGCATTTTTCAAAGAAGCGCAATCCACGCAAGTCCCCAGCCCTCCGCCTCCGGTCACGTCGCAGAATTTTCCCGCAGTTCCGGAACAATTGCAAGCTGCGTCATGCTGCGCTTGAGTATTGCCCACATTAGCGCATCCGGTACATAAGCCCAATCCCGGATCTCCTGAACCGCAGGCTCCCTGGCAAGTCAGAGGAGCGCAACAATCCTGGGCCGCTTTAGCTTTGCGGCAGCAACAATCGCAGCTGGGTTGTGTGGTCTTGGTGCAGGTATTGCCGTTCCCGCAAACATAACCTTGAGGACAAACATTCTGATCAATGACGCACAATCCGTTTCCGCTGTTATTGACGCACTTAAAACCGGTCCCGCACGAATTGCAGGTGGTAGTATTGTCCTGGCACTTTTCCGAGCCGATGCTGGTCCAATTATTAGGACAGCTGGCGTTAGTGGATATCTGCCAATGGCTGTTTACACAAGTCGCTGATGTATTATTTCCAAAAACATCCAGAACGGTTTTGGAGAGGCTACAGTTAACTCCGGTCTGGGCGCATCTATTAAGAGATGTATTATAAGCGCAGGACACGGCCCCGCAGATGCTCGCGCAGGAATGATCGCAGGCTCCGCCATTGACCGCTGCTCCTCCGGAATTAGGCGAGCACTGCCCCGGGGAATTCGGGCATAAATATGTATTGCTGCACTGGCTATAGACGTAGCCGGCGCAGGAAGCAATGGTTGAAGTGGAGGTGGTCGCAGAACTGCCGGCTCCGGTGGAAAATGCCCATTCATAAACGCAGGCGGCCACTTGCGAATAGCATTGGTCAGCACTGGCCTTACATCTGCCCTCGCCGGGAGAACCGGCTGGACAGCAGACATTGGTTCCTCCGCAATCGGCGTTAGCGGCGCATAAGCCGATGGTAAAATTAACTCCGTTTCCTATGAGCCCTGGCAAGCCTTTTACCGCCCGGACCAGGCCAGAAACGGCCGCTTGCGGGACGGTAGTAGTGGCCATATCCGGTTTCACGCCCGATGCCGAATTGTCCGGGCCCCAATATCCTATATTCACTCCGCTTTGATCCTGATTCTGGGCGAACCTGATCTTGCTGTTAATATCCTTGGTCCCGAAATATTCGCCCCATAAGGTTACTCCTGAATTATTCTGCCCTAAGATGGGAGAAATCTTACAAAGACTGGGGGTCAAGGGCAGGCTGTTGTTTACCGTGAAAGTGCTCGGCGTCAGGCTGGCCGTATCTACCGTATAACTGCCTACTACCATGGTAAAAAGATAATTTCCATTGGCTACGCCCGCGGGAACTTTAACTATGACTTGATTGTTCGTCCAGACGGAGTCGGCGCAAATCAAAGGAAAATTATAATTCGCTTCCTTGCCGGAAGTGCTGCCGAAATAAACATGGCTAGTGCCCTGAGAGCTCCCGAAGCCTCCGCCCCTGAGGGTGACATATTGCCCCACCGATCCGGAAGTGGAATCAAAAGAAGTTATAAAAGGGCCCGAATATGGTTCTGCCGATTTTTGGAAATTCAATGAATTGCTGGAAACTTTTCCCTTTAAAACCGCGGTGCTGGTAAATCCCGGCATGATATTAGGAACACCAGCCGACCCTTGCAGAGCGCCGGCAAAAGAAGAATTGAGCGCACTGACATGGTTGGTCAGATTTCCATAATAAGCGGAAACGCCGGTGAATTTTATGCCATAATAATTTATAGATGTATTCATAACGCCGCTTACCGGATTAATCATACAGAGTCCGGGGCGGTCAATGCTGTTCACCAGGAAAGTAAACCGCGGACCGTTGGTGTCGCGGGTAGTTTCAATATATCCTTTGTAGTCCACTATCCTTATGGTCGTGCTGGAAAGCGCGCTAAGGCCGGCCGGAACGATAGCGATGATCTGATTGTCGGTCCAGACGGCGCTAGCGCATAAAGGATTGCCGGTCGCCGGGTCATCAGCCAGTTTGGCCAGGATCCATCCGCTCGGGCCCCCGAAAGAAACTTGCCCCGTAGAGCTGCCGAAATTAACTCCGCCGATAGTGATGATATTCCCAGTTGCTCCGTTGGGAGTGACATAATCGCAAGTGTAGCCCGAACCCAGAGCAGTGCAATCGGCATTGGCAAGACAGGCGTTGTTAGTGGGGTTATTTGTGCCGTCACGGCAGAAACCTCCGGCCGGACTCAGGGAGGTTATGACCGGATTGCCGTCATTAATGGTATTGCCGGTAGAAAATTGCAAAGTGCAAACATGAGGATTGGTGCAGTCCAGCTGCTGGTTGAATACGGATACTATGGATGAGTTGGAATTGATAGTGACCCGGAACTGGCTGTCGGCATCAAAACAATTAGTGACCGTACTGGACGCTCCGCAACCGGCGCTCGGCTGGAAATCCATCTCTCCCTTGTCGGCAGAGACGGTCGC
>Ga0209048_10000141_pt1 | contig 74591 bp, 73 predicted proteins | sample FrelakmetCRP12CR_FD_187146 | JGI IMG/M metagenome (GOLD analysis project Ga0209048, IMG submission 187146) | Freshwater lake sediment microbial communities from the University of Notre Dame, USA, for methane emissions studies - CRP12 CR (SPAdes)... | ecosystem: Environmental > Aquatic >...
GGGGGCTGCTCCTAGTACGAGAGGACCGGAGTGGACGCACCTCTGGTGTACCGGTTGTCACGCCAGTGGCATCGCCGGGTAGCTATGTGCGGAAGAGATAACCGCTGAAAGCATCTAAGCGGGAAACTTGCCTGAAGATTAGTCTTCCCGGGGACTTGATCCCCCTAAAGGGTCGTCCGAGACCAGGACGTTGATAGGCTGGGTGTGGAAGGGCTGTAAGGCCTTAAGCTAACCAGTACTAATTGCCCGTGCGGCTTGATCCTATAACCGTGCTGCCTCGTTCCAAGAGGCTGAGAGCACCGCAATCATGACCCACGCGAGATTCCGCGAATCATCGCGTCGCTTGCTTCTCCCGAGTTGGATCTTTCGTCAGTGGCCTGTATAGGTCGCGAAACGAAGGGTCGTCCGTCTTAGCCTGACGACCATAGCGAGGTGGAACCACCCCTTCCCATCCCGAACAGGACCGTGAAACGCCTCAGCGCCGATGATAGTGGGATGTATTTCCTGTGAAAGTAGGACATCGTCAGGCTTGCCTCATCGAAGGCCCCGGCACCAGCCGCCGGGGCCTTTTTCTTTTTGTCGTCAAGTCAGGGCGCTGGGCGATCTGAAGTGATCCGCATTCTTCGCTGGTCGGTTACGGCGCTCGCGTTGATCGCCGTTACGCTGCTCGTCCTTTTCTTCTGGTATCGCCAGGCCAGCCAGCCCGAGCACGAGGGGACAATCGCGCTCGCGGGGCTGCAGCACGAGGTGCGCGTCCAGCGCGACGAAAACGCGGTGCCGATCATCTCGGCGGCCAGCGAAGCCGATGCGCTCTTTGCCCTGGGCTACGTGCACGCGCAGGATCGCTTGTGGCAGATGGACTTCAATCGCCGCATCGCTCGCGGGCAACTGGCCGAGATCCTCGGCGCGAGCGCGCTCGACACCGATCGATTCATTCGCACGCTTGGCATCGCGCGCGCGGCGGAAGCAATCGTTGCGCATATGGATCCGATCACGCGCGAACTGCTCGACGCCTACGCGACCGGCGTCAATGCCTACCTCGCCACGCGCCGCGGGCCGCTGCCACCGGAGTTCCTGTTGACACGCGCGCCGTCGCCGTCGCCGTGGACTGCCGCGGACTCCATCGGCTGGGCGCTGATGATGTCGTGGGACATGGCATCAGCCGCATATCGCAGCGAGCTTGCACGGCTGCGACTGTCGGCGCGCTTTTCGAAGCGCGAAATCGACGAGTTTCAGCCCTTGTCTGCGGACGAACCCTCGGTGACGATTGCCGACTACGTCGAGCAATATCGCGCGCTGGGCCTGCATACGCAGGCATTCGACGACCAACTGACGCAGCTTGCGCGCGCGCATCCGATCGCCGGGTTCGGCACCGGCGAGGCAATCGGTTCCAACAGCTGGGTCGTCGGTCCGCAGAGGTCGGCGCGCGGCAAGCCGCTGCTCGCCAATGATCCGCATCTGGGACTCACCGCACCATCGGTCTGGTATGTCGCGCGCCTGCGAGCGCCCGGGCTTGAGGTATTTGGTTTCACTATTCCCGGCGTCCCGTATGTGATTCTGGGCAGAAACGCGCACGTCGCCTGGGGCCTCACGAACACGGGCGGTGATGCCCAGGATGTCTACCTGGAGCGCGTGCATCCGACCGACCCGGATCAGTATCAGACGCCGGACGGCTTCGCGCGCTTCGACGAGCACGTCGAGACGATTCGCGTGCGTGGCGGCGATGATGTGACTGTCAAGATCCGTCGTACGCGCCATGGCCCCGTCATTTCCGGCGTGAGCACGAACATCGACCGGAATCTTTCGGCGACAGCGCGCAGCCGTTACGTGCTCGCGCTGCGCTGGACGGCACTCGAGCCGGACGATCAAACAATCCGTGCATTGCGTTCGATGAATCGCGCCGCCGACACAAAGCAATTCGAGCGCGCCCTGATCGATTGGCAACTTGTACAACAGACGATCCTGTTCGCAGGTGACGATGGACACTTCGGCATGATCGCGCCGGGCCGGATACCGGTTCGCCGGGCCGACAATGACTTCAGGGGCCTCGCGCCCGCACCTGGCTGGGACGCCCGTTACGATTGGGTCGGCTGGCTCTCGTTTGAGGAACTGCCGCGTGAAATCGATCCGTCACGTGGTTTCCTCGTGAGCGCCAATCACCGCATTACGGGGCAGGCGTATCCGCATTTCATCACTGCCGAGTGGTATCTGCCGTATCGTGCCCGGCGCATCGAGGAGCTGCTGCAGGCGGAGTCGAAGCATTCGCTTGCCAGCTTCAAGCGCATGCAGGCCGACATCGTCTCGCTGGCAGCACCGGACTTCCTTGCGGTGCTGCGCAACGCGGCGCCATCGACGCCGGGTGGTCGCCTCGCACTCGAGCGCTTGCTGGCGTGGAACGGCGCGATGAGTGCCGATGCCCCCGAGCCTTTGTTGTTGCACGCCTGGTTGCGCAAACTGAGATCGCGCATCTTTGACGACGATCTCGGCGAGCTTGCCGACGACATGGTGTCAACGGATGAGCTCACGCGCGCCACGCTGAAGGTGTTGCGCGGGGAGTCACGCGCACGCGACTGGTGCGACGACATCAGCACGCCGACGCGGCATGAATCCTGCCTCGAGCTCGCGGCCGAAACGCTGGACCAGACGGTCGCGGAGCTCGCGAGTTCGACGGGCCGAGACGTTGCCGGTCTGCGCTGGGGCGATGCCAGACGCGCGGTGTTCGAGCATCGGCCGTTTTCGAATGCGGCGTTCCTGCGCGATTGGTTTGAGCTGCGCACGCCGGTGGGCGGAGACAGCTACACGATCAACGTCGGCCGCCTGTCGCTGCGCGCGGCTGCACCCTTCAATACACGGCACGCTGCATCGATGCGGGCGATCTATGACCTTGCCGACCCGCGCGCCGGCGCTTGGATGCTCGGCACGGGCCAGAGCGGACATCCGTTGTCAGATCAGTACTCCGCGATGCTCGACGATTGGCGGCGCATCAGCTATGTGCCCATCCGCTGGGACGCACCGGCAAGCGCCGGACCAGGGACAAAGATGCTTGTTCTCAGGCCGCTGACGCAAACGGGTCTTCGCCCCGCGCAATGAGTGCTGACCAGCGCTGTGCCGGCTTCGCGAATCGGTAAGCTTCGTGCTGTGACGCGATTTCCTATCGAATCGGTGGATCGTCCACGCATCGGCGTCGACGGTGTCGGCAACGTGGGCGGTGCGATGGCGCTGCTGCTGCACTACCAGAGCGTGATGCCCATCCGGCTGCGCACCCAGGGGATCCCGTGGACGATGCGCAGGAACGTTGCCGTCGTTCATCGCGCGGACTTTCGCCTCGAAGCTCGTTGGATGCGCGTCGACTGACGCGCGCGCAATCGAGGCGATTGCGTCGAAGGCTAACCTCGCGCGCACGAAGTCAAGGTCGGGCGCGAGAGCGACCGACCGGCCGCAGACACAAGCTGCGGGCGAAATGGAAGGGGCCGCGTCAATGCGGCCCATGCCAATTTCTCCCTAAGCTTCTCATTTGCCTGCCAGATCGCCCCACAACTGCTTCAGCCTCGCGTCGCGTCCGCACCCGGTGCGGTAGTAGTTGTAGCGCAGCGGATTCTTCGTGTGATAGTCCTGGTGGTACTCCTCCGCGGGATAGAACGGACCGGCCGTCAAGATCTCAGTCACGATCGGGTCCTTGAATGGCTTGGTCTTTTCCAGGCGCGCCTTCGACTCCTGCGCAATGCGAAGCTGCTCGGCGTCGAGCGCGAAGATCGCCGTTCGATACGGCGAGCCGGTATCGCAGAACTGGCGATCCTTTGTGGTCGGATCGATCGTGTGCCAGAAGTGCTCGACCAGCTGCGCATAGGTGATCTTGCGCGGATCGAAGACGATCTCGACCGCCTCCGCGTGGCCCGTGTGCTTGCTCGACACCTGTTCGTACGTCGGATTCGGCACGTTGCCGCCGGTGTATCCCGACGTCGTCGAGATCACGCCGTCGACCTTGTCGAAGTCCGATTCCACGCACCAGAAGCAGCCGCCGGCGAAGATGGCTTTCACGGTTGTTGCCGCAGTCTGCGCAAAGGAGGTGCCCGCCGTGAGCGCCAGCGCCACAATGAGGAAGAAGCGTCGCATCATCGCGCCCTCACGCCGGCACGAACTTCAGCGCGACGCCGTTGTTGCACCAGCGCTTGCCGGTCGGTGCCGGACCGTCATTGAACACGTGACCGTGATGGCCGCCGCAGCGTGCGCAGTGGTACTCGGTGCGCGGGTACAGCAGCTTGAAATCGGTACTCGTTTCGAACGCGTCCGGCAACGTGGTGTAGAAGCTGGGCCAGCCGGTGCCGCTGTCGTATTTCATGTCGGAGGCAAAGAGGGGCAGATCGCAGGCAACGCACTGGTACGTGCCTTTGCGCTTCTCGGTGTTCAGCGCACTGGTGAAAGGCCGCTCGGTGCCTTCGCGGCGCAGAACGTCGAACTGTTCCGGTGTCAGCCGTTTCTTCCATTCGGACTCGGGCAGTTCGACGCGATCGGCGCGCGCCGGCCCGGGTTTCGAAGCCGCGCCGGCATCGGCACCGGCAACGAGTGCGGTGAGTCCGGAAAGGAAGGTGCGTCGGGTCATCATGGGGCTCCTCATGGGTCGGTTACGAGTGACCGTGCATAGTCGATTCAGGGTGCCGATTCTTTCAGCCCGGGAGCAAAACGTCGACTCCACCGAGTTCTTGTGCGCCGCGTCCGATTTCCGTCACGTCCAGGGGTCGTTCAAGGGTATATTTCCCGCCGATGACAACCCGGCCGGGCCGGACGTGCGCGGGCCGGGTTTTTGACGAATAAGGGCCCCATGCTCGCCTTTGTCATGCGCCGGTTGCTGCAGGCTGTCCTCGTCATGCTGGCGGTGGCCTTTGTGGCGTTTCTGCTGTTTCAGTACGTGGGCGACCCGGTCACGCAGATGCTGGGACAGGACGCCACGCCGGAGGATCGGGCGCGGCTGCGCGCGGATCTCGGCTTGGACCAGCCATTCGTAGTTCAGTTCGGCCATTTCGTCGGCAATGCCGTTCAGGGCGATTTCGGCATCAGCCTGCGGCAGGGACGCAAGGTTTCGACCCTGATCAAGGAGCGACTTCCGGCCACGCTCGAGCTTGCCTTCGCCGCCGCGCTGATCGCCGTCTTTGTCGGCATCCCGTTGGGCGTCTACACCGCGCTGCGACGCAATTCGTGGCTGTCGCAGTTTCTTCTGGCCGCGTCGCTGATCGGTGTGTCCTTGCCCACGTTTCTGATCGGCATCCTGCTGATCCTCGTCTTCGCGGTGCAGCTGGGCGTGCTTCCGTCCTACGGCCGCGGCGACACGATCGCCCTGGGCTGGTGGAGCACGGGACTGCTGAGCGCGCAAGGCTGGAAGCACCTGATCCTGCCGTCGATCACGCTGTCGCTGTTCCAGCTGACGCTGATCATGCGGCTCGTCCGCAGCGAAATGATGGAAGTGCTGCGTACCGACTACATCAAGTTTGCGCGCGCGCGCGGACTCACTAACCGCGCGGTGAACTTCGGTCATGCGCTGAAGAACACCCTGGTGCCGGTGATCACGATCACCGGCCTGCAGCTGGGCGGCATCATCGCCTTTGCGATCGTCACCGAGACCGTATTCCAGTGGCCCGGCATGGGACTGCTCTTCATCCAGTCCGTGCAGTTTGCCGACATTCCGGTGATGGCCGCCTATCTGTGCCTGATTGCGCTGGTATTCGTGCTGATCAACCTGATTGTCGACCTGCTGTATTTTGCCGTCGATCCGCGCCTGCGGATTGACCGGACCGCGCTGGCCCATTGATGAACTCGTACCTCGGCGCCGCGTTGAAATCTCCGGTGACGTTCGTACAGAGGCACCACGACGTGCTGACCGCAATCCGGCGCGACCTGCACGCGCATCCGGAAATCGGCTTCGAAGAGCATCGGACGGCCGGCCTGGTGGCCGAGCGGCTGCAGCAGTGGGGCATCGAGGTGCATACCGGCATCGGCCGTACCGGCGTGGTCGGCGTGATTCGCGGCCGGGCGGACGGCTCGGGCAAGTCGATCGCGCTGCGCGCCGACATGGATGCGCTGCCGATCCGGGAAGAAAACGACTTCGCGCACCGTTCGAAAAGCCAGGGCTTCATGCACGCCTGCGGCCACGACGGCCACACGACGATGCTTCTGGGGGCGGCACACTACCTGGCGGCGACGCGCAACTTCGACGGCACGGTCTACGTGATCTTCCAGCCGGGCGAAGAGGGTTACGCCGGGGCCAAGGCGATGATCGACGATGGCCTGTTCGTGCGCTTTCCGGCCGACGAGGTGTACGGACAGCACAACTGGCCGGGGCTGCCGCCCGGACACATCGGCCTGAACCCGGGGCCGATGATGGCGGCGGCCGATCGCGTCGAGATCACGATCGCCGGTCGCGGTGGCCATGGCGCGCATCCGCACCTGACGATCGATCCGGTGCTGATTGCGGCACACGTGATTACGGCAGCACAGTCGATCGTCGCGCGCAATGTTGCGCCGCTGGAGGCGGCGGTGGTTTCGCTGTGTGCGATCAGCTCGGGCAACCTGGATGCGTTCAGTGTCGTGCCGCGCGAAGCGAAGATCTCCGGCACGGTGCGCGCCTTCCAGCACAGCGTGCAGGAGCAGATCGAAGTGCGGTTGCGTGAGCTGGCCGAGGCGACCGCGCGTGGCTTCGGCGGCAAGGCCACCGTCGCCTACCAGCGCATGTACCCGGCCACGATCAATCACCGACCGAACTACGAGTTCGCGGCGAGCGTCGCCGAGGAACTGGTCGGGCGCGAACGCGTGGCGCGCAACCTGCAGCCGTCGATGGGCGCCGAGGATTTTGCCTTCATGCTGCAGGTGAAACCTGGCTGCTACATGCGGCTCGGGCAGGGCGGCGGCGAGGGCTGCTGGCTGCATTCGACCCGATATGATTTCAACGACGCGGTGATTCCGCTTGGCGCCGGCCTTCTCGCCGCGCTGGCCGAGCGTCGCATGCCCGTGGTGACAGGCCAATAAGAGGAGCAACCGATGGCTATCCGTTCGAGTTTCGTGCGCATGGCATTGGCCGCCGCGCTGGGCGTTGCCGCAGTCACGGCGGTGCCGGTTGCGGCGCAGGTCAAGACGCTGCGAATGGCAAATCAGGGCGATCCGCTTTCGCTGGACCCCCATTCGTTGAACGAGACGCTGCAGCTGACATTCCTGAGCAACGTCTACGAGGGCCTCGTGGGCTATGGCAAGGACCTGAAGATCATCCCGGCGCTGGCCACCGACTGGAAACAGACGGCTCCGACCGTGTGGCGCTTCAACCTGCGCAAGGGTGTGAAGTTCCACGATGGCACGCCGTTCACGGCGGACGACGTGATCTTCTCCTATGAGCGCGCCAAGGCCGACGGCTCCGACATGAAGACCTATGTCGGTTCGGTCAAGGAGGTCCGCAGGATCGACGATTACGCGATCGACTTTGTCACCGAGACGCCCAATCCGATCCTGCCCAATGTGTTCGTGCGCTGGCTCATCATGAGCAAGAAATGGTGCACCGACAATCGCGCCGAGCGCCCGGTCGACAAGCGCAAGGGCATCGAAAACACGGCCTCGTTCAAGTCCAACGGCACCGGGCCATTCCGCGTCAAATCGCGCGATCCAGGCAACCGCACCGTCCTGGTCCGCAATCCTAGCTACTGGGACAAGAGCATCGAGACCAATATTGAGGAAGTGGTCTTCACGCCGATTGCCAACGCGTCGACCCGCGTGGCGGCGCTGATCTCGGGCGAGATCGACATGATGGAACCGGTCCCGGTCCAGGACGTGGCACGTATCAACGCCACCCCGGGGACGATGGTGCTGCAGGGGCCGGAATTGCGCACGATCTTCCTGGGCATGGACCAGAAGCGCGACGAACTCCTGTTTTCCAATGTCAAGGGCAAGAACCCCTTCAAGGACAAGCGCGTGCGCCAGGCGTTTTATCAGTCCATCGATATCGAGGCGATCAAGAGTAACGTGATGCGCGGCGCCGCCGCGCCCGCGGCCCTGATGGAAGCGCCGGGCGTGGCCGGTTTCCCGGCCGATCTGAACAAGCGGATGCCGTACGACACGGAGGCGGCCAAGAAACTGCTCGCCGAGGCCGGCTATCCGAACGGTTTCGAAGTCGGCATGAACTGCCCGAACGACCGCTATGTCAACGATGCCGCCATCTGTCAGGCCGTGGCCGCGATGCTGGCGCGCATCGGCGTCAAGGTGAATCTGGCGGCGGAAAGCAAGGCGACCTACTTTCCAAAGATCCTTTCCCGTAACACGTCCTTCTACCTGCTCGGCTGGACGCCGTCGACGGTCGACTCGCACGACCCGCTGTATTCGCTGATGGCCACGCCGGGCGCGGGCGGACAGGGGCAATTCAACCTCGGCAGCTACAGCAATCCGAAGCTGGATGAACTGACGGCGAAGATCCAGTCCGAGACTGATCAGGCCAAGCGCAACGCGATGATCCGCGAGGCAATGAAGATCCACCAGGACGACATCGGGCATATTCCTTTGCATCAGCAGGCGCTGGCGTGGGGCGCGAAGAAGAATCTCTCGCTCGTGCAGCTTCCGTCCAATGACATCTTTGTCAAGTGGATGGTGCTGAAGTAAAGTGGTCCGGACTCTGTGCTCCCTGAAGATCACATGTCGCGGCCAACGAATCGCAGCCAGCCGATCACGATGAACGCCCTTTCCCGCTTCTGGGACGGCGATGTCGCCTACAGCTTCCGGAAGTCGCCGGTGGCGATCGGCGCTTTCGTGGTCGCGTTCGTGCTGATCTTCTCCTCGGTGCTCGCGCACTGGGTCGCGCCGCTCAACCCGTTCGATCTCGCGACCATCAACCTGCTCGATGCATCGAAGCCCCCCGCATGGCTCGAAGGCGGCGAACGCAGGTTCATCTTCGGCACCGACGATCAGGGCCGCGACGTGTACTCGGCGATCCTGTTCGGCATGAGGATTTCGCTGCTGATCGGCCTGGCCTCGGTGGTGCTGTCGATCGTCCTCGGCGTCGGCCTCGGCTTGTTGTCCGGTTACGTCGGCGGGCGCGTCGACGCTTTCATCATGCGCATCTGTGACGTGATGCTTTCGTTTCCGGCCATCCTGGTCGCACTGCTGATCGATGGCGTGTTCCGCGCCATCCTGCCGCGCGATGCGCACAGCGACGTCGCGTTCGCTGTGCTGGTGCTGGCCATTGCGCTGTCGGGATGGGTGCAGTACGCGCGAACCGTGCGCGGATCAACCATGGTCGAGAAGAACAAGGAGTATGTGCAGGCCGCGCGCGTCATTGGTGTGTCGCCGCTGGCGATCATGTTCCGCCACGTGTTGCCCAACGTGCTTGGTCCGGTGCTGGTACTCGCGACGGTGCATATTGCCACCGCGATCATCACCGAAGCGACGCTGTCCTTCCTCGGCGTGGGCGTGCCGCCCACGACGCCGTCGTTGGGCACGCTGATCCGGATCGGCAATGAATTCCTGTTTTCGGGCGAGTGGTGGATCACGATCTTTCCGGGAATCGCGCTCGTGGCGCTGGTGCTGTCGGTCAACCTGCTCGGCGACTGGCTGCGCGACGCACTCAATCCGAAATTGCGCTAGCTCTGTGCAACGAAAAGTTACAGAAGATGTCCCAGCCCTTTGCTACCTTGATCGTGCCGCTGCGCGGCCAGCAAAGGAGGTCGCCGTGACATTGCGCTGCGTTCCCCTGGTCATTGCCACACTGCTCGCCGGTTGTGCCGCCAGCGAGACCTTTTCCTACATCCAGGGCCAACGCTGGCTGAAGGCCGAGTTGAACACGTTCGACGTGCTGGTTATCCGCGTCGGTGACCGGGACTACGTCCAGCACGGTTACAACGAGCCGATCCGGGTCGATCCCGGTGTGCAGGAAGTCGTTGTGCAGGGGCCTGTCGTCGCCGGGTTCCACTACGGCGAGCAGCGCACGCTCACGCTGGACATCAAACCCTGCACGCGTTACTGGCTCGAGGCGAAGAAGCAGAACGCGCTGTCGCAGGACTTCGAGCCGCGGGTGAACTATGAGGAACCCATTGCCGGCTGCGGTATGAAGAGCGCCGGCAAGTAGGAGACGAATTGAGCATTGCGCCGCTTCTCGAGGTCAGAAATCTCCGGATCGAGTTCCCGACGCGGCGCGGCGTCCTGCTCGCGGTCGATGACATTTCATTGTCGATCGCGCCGGGCGAGGTGCTCGGCGTCGTTGGTGAATCCGGTGCCGGTAAGTCGCTGACGGGTGCGGCGATCATCGGGCTGCTGGAGCCACCAGGGCGGATCGCTGCCGGCGAGGTCAAGCTGAACGGCCTGCGCATCGACAACCTGCCCTACGACGAGATGCGCAAGGTGCGCGGGCGCGAGATCGGCGCAATCTTCCAGGACCCGCTGACCTCGTTGAACCCGCTGTACACGGTCGGGCAGCAGATCGTCGAGACGATCACCACGCACCTGCATGTGTCTGCAGCGGTGGCGCGCCGGCGTGCGATCGATCTGCTGCTTGCAACCGGCATCCCGGCCGCTGAGCGCCGCATCGATCACTATCCACATCAGTTTTCCGGCGGTATGCGCCAGCGCGTGGTGATTGCGCTGGCACTTGCCGCCGAACCCAAGCTGGTAATTGCCGATGAACCGACGACCGCGCTCGACGTGTCGATCCAGGCGCAGATCATCACGCTGCTGAAGCGCCTGTGCCGCGACAAGCGGACGGCCGTGATGCTGATCACGCACGACATGGGCGTGATCGCCGAGACCGCCGATCGTGTCGCAGTGATGTACGCGGGTCGAATCGCCGAGATCGGTCCCGTGGCCGACGTGATCCACCGGCCGCAGCATCCGTACACCGTCGGCCTGATGGGATCGATCCCGACCTTCGGACAGGACCATGCGCGGCTGGCACAGATCGAAGGCAGCATGCCACGGCTCACCGCAATCCCCTCCGGCTGCGCGTTTCACCCGCGCTGTCCCAAGATGTTCGATCGCTGCCTGCGCGGCCGTCCCGACCTGATGCCGGCCGGAACATCGCAGGCGTCCTGCTGGTTGCACGATCCCGACGCGCTGCGCACCCAGGGGAAGGACAGCAAGTATTTCGAAGGCGACGCGAGCCAGATCAATCAGTACAACACGGTGCTGCCGGTCGACAGGGTGGCCGGGGAAAAAGGAAAGCCCGTGAAGTACTTCGACGGCGACGCGAGCCAGATCGATCATTACAAGACCGTGATCCGGCCCAGCGACGAATGAGCGCCGTACCCAGGCCGAAGGCATCGCCAACGCGTACGGGCGACGATGTGATCGTCATGGCGAAGGACGTCGCCAAGTACTTCGATGTCTCGCCGCCCTGGCTCAATCGCGTGCTGGAACGGAAGCCGCGCGCGATCCTGCGTGCGGTCGACGGCGTCAGTTTCGAGATCAAGCGCGGCGAGACGTTGTCGCTGGTCGGTGAATCGGGTTGCGGCAAGTCGACCGTCGCGCGTCTTCTGGTGGGGCTGTACCAGCCCTCGGGCGGCGCAGTCGAATTCTTCGGCCACAACCTGCGTGAGATCAGCACCGCGGCCGGCCGCGCACTGCGGCAGAAGCTGCAGATGATCTTCCAGGATCCGTACGCGAGCCTGAATCCGCGCTGGCGTGTGGCCGACATCATTGCCGAGCCGTTGAAGGCGCATGGTCTGGTGCAGGACCGGCGGGCCGTCGAGGCACGCGTCGACGAGCTGCTGAACCAGGTGCGGCTTGCGCCCGCGGACAAGGAGAAGTATCCGCACCAGTTTTCCGGCGGCCAGCGGCAACGCATCTCGATCGCGCGCGCGCTTGCCACGCATCCGGAATTCCTGGTGTGCGATGAGCCGACCTCGGCGCTCGACGTGTCCGTGCAGGCGCAGGTGCTGAATCTGATGAAGGACCTGCAACGCGACCTCGGGCTCACGTATCTCTTCATCTCGCACAACCTCGCGGTCGTGCATCACATCTCCGACCGTGTCGGCGTGATGTACCTGGGCAAGCTCGTCGAACTTGCGCCCAAGCGCACGATCTTCTCCGCGCCGCGCCATCCTTACACACGCATGCTGCTCGATGCAATTCCCGACCTGGAGATGAGCGGCCGCGCGCGCACGCCCGTCGCGGGCGAAGTGCCGAATCCGCTCAATCCGCCGAGCGGCTGCACCTTCCACCCGCGCTGCCCGCATGCGAACGACCGCTGCAGGCGCGAGGCGCCGGTGTTCAAGCCCACCAAGTCCGGCGTATCACAGGTCGCCTGTCACGCGGTCGAAGAAGCTCGAATCTGACCGCGCTCGTCCGAGTGTCGCGACGCTGCCTTTCTGGGTCGGCCACGATCCGCACATCGCCCCGAACACGCGCTGCCGGCTGATTGTGCAGGACATCGATGCCTTGTACGCCGAGATGGAGCCCAAGGGCGTCGTCCATCCCAACGGCTGGCTGCAGAAAAAGCCTTGGGGCGTGCGCGAGTTCGGCGTGCTCGACGGCGACCGCAGCCTGATCACGTTTGCGGAAGCGCTGAGCTGACGCCGCCGGCGCAGTCAGAGCAGCGCGGAGCCGTGCCGCTCGCCGCGCTCGTAGACGATGTGCGCGCGGCCGACCAGCAGCGGATCGAGTTGGCCGATGAATGCCGGATCCTTGTTCTTGTACGGCAGCTTGTGCAGAACGTAGCGCATCGCATTGAGCCGCGCGCGCTTCTTGCAGTCCGACTTGATCACCGTCCAGGGCGCATCGGCCGTGTCGGTGTGGAAGAACACCGCCTCCTTGGCGGTGGTGTATTCCTCCCACTTGTCGAGCGAGGCCATGTCGATCGGTGACAGCTTCCAGTGCTTCAGCGGGTGCTGCTCGCGCTCCTTGAAGCGGCGCCGCTGTTCGGCGCGACTGACCGAGAACCAGAACTTGATCAGGTGCGTGCCGCTCTTGACGAGGTTCTTCTCGAACTCGGGCGCCTGGCGCATGAACTCCTCGTACTCGGCCGGTGTGCAAAAGCCCATCACTTTCTCGACGCCGGCGCGGTTGTACCAGGAACGATCGAACATCACGACCTCGCCCGCGGTCGGCAGATGCTGCACGTAGCGTTGGAAATACCACTGCCCGCGCTCGACTTCGCTGGGCTTTTCCAGCGCGACCACGCGCGCGCCGCGTGGATTCAGATGCTCCATGAAGCGCTTGATCGTGCCGCCCTTACCGGCCGCATCGCGCCCTTCGAACAGGATCACGATCTTCTGTTTGCTGTCCTTGACCCAGGCCTGCAGCTTCAGTAGTTCGACCTGCAGGCGGTACTTCTGCTTCTCATAGTTCTTTCTCGACAGCAGGTTCTTGTACGGATAGCCGCCGTCGCGCCAGTCTCGGGCCAGTTCCTCGTCCGGATCCAGCGGCGGCGCCATCTCCTGCTGGCGCTTGAGCAATTCGCGGCGCAGGGCGGCGGCGTCATCGGGCGAGGCGCCTGCCAGGATCGCCTCGAGCGCGGCCATCATGGTCGCTCGATCGTCGGCCGGGATGCGCGAGAGGATGTCGCGCACGGCCGTGACCTTCGACTCGCGCGCGGCCGACACCGCTTCGCCGATCGAGAACTTCTCGATTCCGCCCGCCGTCAGGAGCGGCGGTGTATCGCCGGCTGACGCCGGACGGGGTGCACGCCGACGCGGCGCCTTCGCAGCCGGCGCGGGTCGAGTCGTCGCGCCGTCGCCGTTGAGTGTTGTGCCTGCCCGGTCGTTTGGCATCTACGTGTCTCCCTGTCCCTGTCGTCGCCGCCCGATCAGCGCAGCAAAGCCCAGAGTTTTGGTTCAAGGATTGCGGCCGCCATCAGTCCGCCCATCATGGCGCCGGTGACGCCCGGCGCGGCTGCGTCCTGTCCGGCCAGCAGCAGCCCGCCGATGGGGGCGCGCGGTCGCAGCGCATTCGACATGAAGCGGCGCGGCGAGGTCTCCAGTCCGTAAATGGCGCCGTGTTCCGAGCCGATGTACGTCGCCACCGAGAGCGGCGTCGAAGCTTCGCGATACGTGACGCGTGCGGCGATATCGGGAAAGCGTTCGGCAAACTGCGCCATCAGATTCTGCTCCAGCAGCGACTTGAACGCGAGGTAGCTTTCACCGCGCTCTGCGGCCGGTGCGCCTTTCTTCATTCCACCGGGTTCCAGCGAACGATCCCATTGCGCAAACACGCCCCAGTCGACCAGGGCGACGATCTCCGCGGTGTGCCGCTTGAGCGGCCCCGGATCGTGCGCCGGATCGCGCAGCGACGGAAACGATACGAAAATCGCCGGTGCGCGCGATTGCGTGAACGGATCGCGCCAAAGCGCATTGACATCCCAGCTTTCGTAGATCCACGTATTGGCGGTGTCGGCACCGAGCGCGGCGATGTCGCCTTCGATGCCGAGGTACAAGCCGACGTGCCCAAACGACGGCTCGAGGTCGAGCACGTCGCCGGCCCACGCGTAGTCGACATCGGGCGACGGGAGCAGCCGCAGGGTGTTGCGTGCGCCGGCGTCAGAAATCACGCACGGCGCGTCCAGTGCCTCGCCATTGGCCAGGGTAACGCCGACGACGTGTCGATCATGGGTGCGGATCGCGACGACTTCGGCGCCGGTACGGATCGACCCCCCCGCGCGCTCGATGGTGGCACCCATTTCGCGCGCGAAGCTCGCTGAGCCCCCGACCGGATACCACGCGCCATCGAAGTAGTGCTGCATGACCATGGCGTGCATCGCGAACGCGCTCTCCTTCGGCCGGCTGCCGTAATCGCCCCATTGAGCGCAGAGCACGGCACGCAGCCGTTCATCGCGCACGCATTCGCACACGATGTCCCATGTCGTTCGGCCCACCCAGCGATCGATCTCGGCGCCCTTGAGCCACGCCATCGGTTTCGCGACGATCGCCGGCGCGCTGTGCGTGACGAAGGCAGCGCCAAGCGCGCGCACGCCGTGATCGATGGCGTCGAAATAGCGGCTGATGCCGTCGCTTTCGTCGGGGAAGGCTGCCTTGAGCGTCTGCACCAGCATCTCGCGTGGCGGCGAGAAGGCAATCTCGAATCCCGGGAAATGGATGCGGTCGTAGGTCCCGGCGATCGGTGCCAGGGCGATGCGCCCGCCACCGAGCCGATCGAACAGGCGCCGATTCAGGCTGTCGGGACCGAAGCTGCCGAGATAGTGCACACCGACGTTGAAGCGAAATCCCTGGCGCTCGAAAGTCTGCGTCAGCCCGCCCGCCTGCGTGTGCCGCTCGAGCACCAGGACCTGTCGTCCCTGCGTCGCCAATGCCGCTGCTGCGGCCAGCCCGCCGATGCCGGAACCGATGACGATCGCATCCGCGGGCGGGGAATTGACACCCATCGCACACCTCCTTGGCGTATCACAGCAGCGCGGGGCGCCTTCGCGTTGATGGTGGTCAATCGCCGGCGTCGAGCGCAAGTAGCGCGAATGACGCAAGCCAGTGGGTGGCGACGTAATCGCCACCGAGCGCGGCCGGCAGCGAGGCGGAGATGTGCGCGTAGACGGCCGTTTCCGCGGCGGGCAGCAGCGATGGCGGCAGGCTTGGGGCGAGCTCGCGCCAGCACCAGGCGCGGGAAAGATTCAGTCCGTGCAGGTGCACGATCTTGGCGTCGTGGGCATCGCTGACCACCACCGGCGCCAGCCACCGAGCCATCGCCACGGGCTCGGGTTCGAACGCCTGCCACCAGTGGGCAAAGCTTGTCCTGGGCGCCGTCGCAGGATCGCGTCCGTCCAGCGCGTGCAACATCAAGAGCGCTTCGCACAGGCCTCCGGAAAGGAATTCATCCCCGCCCGGTTCATAGGCGGCCGGATAGCGGCGATCCTGCGCAAACCACCTCCAGGCGCGGTCTCCGATAGCCGCGTGCAGTGCGGCGTGCTGATGCCGGCGTGCATGGCGCAGCGCGTGAATCAACGCGAATGCGCTGTTGGCGTGGGTGCCGCTGCGCACCGGGTAGTCCTGACGCGGCAGCCAATCGACGAAGCGTTGCGCGAGCAGGCGTGCGAGCGGTGCCAGGGCGTCACGCCAGCGCGCGGCGACGGGCTGCGCATCGGCGAGCGTGCTCAACTCGGTCTGCAGCGCCAGCAGCCAGCCCCAGCCGTACGGCCGCTCGAACGTGCTGCGTCCCGGCGCCTCGAGATACGCGACTTCGCGCGCGATGTTTTCCGGTGTCAGCCGCGCGGCGAGGTGCGCAGTGATGCTGGACGCCTCGGGCGATGTCGGAAAGCGTCGCAGGCACCGTGCCAGCGTCCAGTGCATGTGCACGCACGAATGCCAGTCGTAGCTACCGTGAAAAGCAGGATGCAGCTCGCGTGGCGGTCGCGCATCATCGTCGCCGTGCAGCAGATGCAGTATGTGGTACGGATACTCGTTCGCGACGTTAGCGAGCGCGACGCGTGCGAGTTGCGCAGCGAGCGCGTCGGTCAGGGTCGGGTCCATCGCTGCACGTTAGCAGGCGATGGCATCTGGCGCAGGGACTCAGCGCAACGAGTCCGTCGTCTCGTCCGCGCTGTCCTGTGCCGGCGCGCTGACGTCGAAGATCATGTGCTCGCCGATGCGCAACTGCATTGCGCGGGGATACGCATAGGCGTAGCCGCTGATGCGATCGATCAGCGCGGCCGCAACGCCGCCGGGCAACAACACCGTGCCACCGATGCCGGGGCCGCGCGCGAACGCCGTGGCGCGTGCAGTCTGTGTGCCGCTGCGGCACTCGATCTCTAGGTCAGAGCCCGAGCGGCGGATCTGCACGTCGAGAAGCGGTGAGTTGCCGAAGTAGTCGGCGAAACCGTTCGCGATCCGGCAGCGCATGCCGTTGACCGGCCTGCCGCTCGCGTCAACGATTTGCACGGTAACCGGCTGCGTGGGTGATCCTTCGACGGTGGCGCAGCCCGAAAGGACGATCAGCGCGGCAGGAACGAGAGTGAACGCAAGTCGGCGAGCCATGCGTGTACGGTACGGCGCCGGCCGGCCTTCGGCGAGTCACGGCTTGCTCGGTCCAATGGATGAACGCCACAAACACGCGACCGCAGGCCTCATCCGAACAGCGCGCTTCAGCGGCATGGTGCCGGATCGATCGATGGCAGCAGTCGGCGCTCACCTGCAGCATCCGTGAGCGTCTGCAGGAACGCAACCAGATCGCCGATCTGTTCTTCCGTCAAGGACAGCTTGCGCAGGATCCGCTCGCCGTCGGCGTGCAGGCGCTCACCATCGATTTCGGAATAGTGCAACACGACGTCGCGCAGCGAAGCCAGTGATCCGTTGTGCATGTACGGCGGCGTGACCGCGACGTTGCGCAGCGAAGGCGTACGGAACTCGCCCCAGTGGCGATGCTCGAGTACGACGTGGCGCGTAGCGGTCGTGTTCTTTCGGCTGGCATCGTCGTTGAAGCGCCCCAGCAGGTTGAAGCGGCTGTCCCTGAGTGCGCGAATCGCCTCATGCCGTCCCGGATCGACCTTGCCCGGCACGACGAAGAACGGAATGCCGGTATCGTGAAACTCGCCGTTGCTGAAATTCGGCCCGGTATGACAGACGAAGCAATTGCCGCGGCCGACGAAGAGCTTCAACCCGCGTTGTGCGGCGGCCGGATAGCGCGCCATGGCGGCGCGGTCGTTGCGTTCGAGCGCATCGCGAAACTCGTCGAACGGCGTTCGTCCCGTCACGAGCGTTTCGACGAACGCCGCCAGCGCTTTGCCGACGTTGACCAGCATTGCATCATCGGCGTGGTCTGGCGCGCGGCCAAAAACCTTCCGATAGCGGCAGGTCAGGTCTTCATTCAGCGAGAAGCGGCGCACGATGAATGCGGCATCGGTGTCGAGTTCGCGCGTATCGAGCAGCGGTCGGATGCTCGCCATCCACAGGCTGTCGCTGCTGCCGCCCCAGCCGTACCAGCGCTGCAGACGCAGGTTGGCGAGCGTCGGCGTGTTGCGATCGACGTCGGCCATGCCGTGCGCGCGTGGGCGTAGGTCCGTGAGCGCACGATCGGGCTGATGGCAGGTTACGCAGCCGATGTAGCCGCTGCGTGACAATGCACCGTCGGAAAAGAGCCGCCGCCCGAAATCGATCGCATCGCTGCTGCCGGAAACGCGATTGCTCGGATCGCGCGTCACTGCGGGTGGCCACGGCCCGTGCGCCAGGATGCGCGCGCGTTCTTCGACGCTGAACGCAACGCCCTGCGCGACGGCCGCTGCCGAGGCGAGCATCAGCGCGACGGCAAGCAGCACGGCTCTCATGCGCCGACATCTGAAGCATCCCGTCGAGCACACCTCACTGCAGCTCGATCGATGTGCGCAGCGACTCCTGCGCGGCGCCCGTATTGACATCGAAGACGATTTCCCAGCGCCCAGCCATATGCAGCATGATCCCCTCGGCGGCGAAACGGTCGGTGCCCTTCGGCGTCACGCTCGGGCGATAGTTCATGCCGTGCTTGTGCTCAGGCATTGTCGCGTCGACACGTAGCGTGGCCGGACGCGGTTGCCCTTCACGCGCGCAGACACCGATTTCCAGCGTCATGAATTCGCCGACACGAATCGGCGCGGGCGCCGGCCGCCACGCCAGCACATAGCGGGCGCCCTCGATCTTCTGCACATTGGCGCCATGCAGCGGCGGCTCGCATGCCTGCGCGACTGAGGAGCAGACAATCACGATTATTCCCAGTTCCGCGTGCTTCATCGCCGAAGTTGTTCCATGGGCAAACAGGGACCACTCTCAAATCGCAAGTCGAGCCGATCCATCGGCTGATTTCCGTTTCTCGGAAGCGGCCGAGCTGGCTCCTCGAGATACCCAGCGCTCGCCTTTCCGCTGCCTGTTTTCGCCGTTCAACTCGCCCGGGTAGTCGGGTAGGTTAGCGAAGAACACGTTGTACGCAAGGTGCAGGATGCCGCCTGCCGCAGCAGGTCGAGCGCAATCTTCGGCGGCAGGTTATCCCAGGTGTCGTGCGAGTAGTGTAGATGCGCATCGAAGATCGGCAGCTCGGCCGCGTGCGCGGCCGATAACGCAAGCAACAATGAAAACAGCCGTGTCCTCAAGGGGTGCGCTCCAGTCCCGGAAATGCTACCCCTTGATCAGAGCCAGCTCAGGACGGCACGGTGGCCGGACGACGCACCTGCAGCGCCAGCGCACCGAGCCCGATCAGCAGCGCGACCAACACGACAAAGCCTCCCACGTAGGGCAGGCGTCCGAGCAGCGAGATCGCGAGCATTCCCACGGCGGCCGCGCAGATGCGCCACGCGTGTCGCGCGCCGTGCCCCGGTGCGAACCGCGTCAGCGCCCAGTCGCCGATGCCGATGCCGGTGCTGACGTAGCCGATCAGCAGCAGTGCGAGGTACAACGCGACCGTCATTAGCGCAAGCGGCACGCCGATGATCGTGAATAGCAGGATGAGCGCGGCCACCGGGATACACACCATGGCGACGAAACCCAGCAGAAGACTCATGCCGGCGCGCGTGCGCAGGCTTTCGGACACACGCGCGTAGAACGCCGGTAGCGCAGCCACCAGAGCACCGGCGATCAGCATCAGGCCGATCGACCAGGCCCATCCGCCGCGACGACCGATACCGCGCTCGGCCCGAGCGGGCCGGCCGCCGTCAAGCTGCATGCGCTCGACGCCGCCCCGCACCTGGGCGGCCGCGTCGCGCTTGATCTCCTCGCGGCTCGCATAACGCAGCAGCCCGCTGATGCGCGCATTCGGCCCCAGCTCGACTGCGCCCGAAGTCACGATCGCGTCGCCCTCGATCGGTCCGTTGATCAGGACCCTGCCTCCTGCCGCCCGCATACAGCGTCTGCCCGACCGGTGCGCCGATACGCACGTTGCCGCCGGCGACGAGCGCATCGCCCTCAATCGCCGCATCGACGTCGATGCTGCAGCCGGCGAGAAACGCGTCGCCCTTGACGGGCTTGTCAACGCGCACCGGACAGCCGGCTGCGAAATGGTCGCCGCCCATATCGCGCTCGATCGTGGATTTCTTCGCTTCCTGCGCGGGGGCGCCCGATACGAGTAGTGCCGCGAGCGCGGCACCGAGCAGTTGCTTCCGCATGGTGTCCTCCTGCAGTGTCTCGGATCGGGTGCATTGTCCCGCGAAGGGCCGCGGGCGATGTTGCGACCCGTCAGTGTCCACCGGATACGGTCCGCGCGCACAAATTCGTTGCGCTTGGCGACGCCGGTCGGATTGACCGCGGTCAGCGTGCTGAACCAACCACGCACGATCATTGCACCGGGTTGGACGCAGCGAGGACGCGATGGCTGATCGCAGCTATGACGTGGTGCTTTACGGTGCGACGGGATTCGTCGGCAGTCGTGCCGCAGCGTATCTGTTCAATCATCCGCAGCAGCGCAAGTTTCGCTTCGCCATCGCCGGGCGCGATCGCAGCAAGCTCGAGGCGGTGCGACGGCAGCTGGGCGACAAGGGCGCGTCGATCGACACACTGGTCGCCGACAGCGCAGACCTGAAGGCGATCGATGCGATGGTCCGGCGGGCAGCCGTGCTGATCAACACCGCCGGGCCGTTCGCGCTGTATGGCAATGCGATCGTCGATGCCTGCGTGCGGCGGAAGACGCACTATGTGGACATCACTGGCGAGACGGTGTGGGTGCGGTCACTGATCGACCGCCATCACACGCGCGCGGCGGCCGACGGCACACGCATCGTCCCCTGCTGCGGCTTCGATTCGGTGCCGTCCGACATCGGCAGCCTTCTCGTCGCGCGCTGCCTGCAGCAGTCGCTCAAGGTGCCGTGCGTCGAGGTCAAAGCCTATTTCCAGATGTACGGCGGGTTCAACGGCGGCACGATCGCCTCGGACATCCATCGGCACGAAACGGGCGACATCGAACGCGGCCGTGATCCGTTCCTGCTCAATCCCGGCGACGCCCATTCGCAGGAGCAGATCGAGCAGGCAAGCGATCCGCGCCGCGTCGTCTTCGACAAGGTCGTCGGCACCTGGGTCGGACCGTTCATCATGGGGCCGATCAACACACGCGTCGTGCGGCGCTCGGCTGCGCTGTTCGCGCAATGGCGCGAGCCCTACGGTCCGGGCTTCCGCTATCAGGAGTACACGAAGTTCGATCCGCCTGCCGCGCACCTGAAGGCGACGATCGTGCACTCTCTGATGGCGGGTTTCGAGGGCGCGATGACGCTGGATGCCACGCGTGCCCTGCTGAAGAAGGTGCTGCCCAAGCCCGGTGCAGGTCCGTCGGAAAAGACGATGGCAGCCGGGTGGTTCACCACCGAACTGATCGGGCAAGGTGCCGACGGCCGGTGCGCTCGCGTGCTGATGCGGCACGAGGGCGATCCAGCCAATCGCGCCACGCTGAAATTCGTCTGCGAATCGGCGCTGTGCCTCGCGCTCGATACCGGCGAGCTGCCGGGCGGCGCCGGTCGCGGCGGGGTGCTCACACCGGCCACCGCCCTGGGCGACGTGCTGGTCCGGCGCGTGCGCGCGGCGGACACCTCAATCGAGGTCAGTGGCTGATTGCCGGTGGATCGAACCCGCTCAACCCACTAACATCGCTCCCGCTGTCCCGCCCAATACGCGCCGTGAGGAGCCCAACCCATGTCGAAGTCGCACGACACGAAGAAAGACAAGAAGAAGCCGCCACAGAAGACCGCTAAGGAAAGGAAGCAGGAGAAGCGTGACAAGAAGAACAAGTAATCCCGTTGCGGTCGCATTCCTTGTTCGGCCAGCACCTGCGCCGCGTGAATCGCGATCATCTCTTCTTCGTCAATCGGCAGCGTCAGGATCTTGACCGCGCTGTCGGCTGAAAGAATCCCGGTGGCGCGCGCCGCGTTGGCCGCTGCGTCGAGCGTCAAGTTCAACCAGGCTGCGCGTTTGCAGCCACTTCGCCGGCTTCAGGCCGAGTTCTCGTCGACGCCGGCGGTGAACGCCCGCGCATCGTGACCGCCGAGAGGACCGCAGCGAACGCGCGGATATCGATGAGGCGCGGCAGACGCCGTTCAATAGGGCCAATTCCAGTCCGCCACCTCGGGGAGGTCGGTGCCGCGCTTGACGATGTGCTCGCGATGCTCGACCAGCTTGTCGCGCACGCGCTGCTTGATGTACGGGCGGATATTCGCGAGCCGGTCCACGCGCTCGACAACGTCGGCCACCAGGTGGAAGCGGTCGAGATCGTTCCTCACCACCATGTCGAACGGCGTGCTGGTGGTGCCTTCTTCCTTGTAGCCGCGCACGTGCAGGTTCGGATGATTGGTACGGCGATAGGTGAGGCGATGGATCAGCCACGGATAGCCGTGGTAGGCGAACATGATCGGACGATTCGTCGTGAACAGCGCGTCGAAGTCCTTGTTCGACAGCCCGTGCGGATGCTCCTCGCGCGGCTGCAGCGTCATCAGGTCGACGATGTTGACGAGGCGGATCTTCAGGTCCGGAATCCACTGCCGCAGTAGATCGATCGCGGCGAGCGTTTCCAGCGTCGGGATGTCACCCGCGCACGCCATCACGACGTCGGGCTCGGCGCCATAGTCGTTGCTGGCCCATTCCCAGATGCCGATACCGGTCGCGCAGTGCTTGATCGCCTGGTCCATCGTCAGCCAAACCTGCTGCGGCTGCTTGCCGGCGACGATCACGTTGACGAGGTTGCGGCTGCGCAGACACTCGTCGGTCACCGCCAGCAGCGTGTTCGCATCGGGCGGCAAGTAGACGCGGATCACGTCGGCCTTCTTGTTGACCACGTGATCGATGAAGCCCGGGTCCTGATGCGAGAAGCCGTTGTGGTCCTGGCGCCACACGTGCGAGGTCAGCAGGTAGTTCAGCGACGCGATCGGTCGCCGCCAGGGGATCTCCTTGCCCGTCACCTTCAACCACTTCGCGTGCTGGTTGAACATCGAATCGATCAGGTGGATGAACGCCTCGTAGCACGAGAAGAAGCCGTGCCGGCCGGTCAGCAGATAGCCTTCGAGCCAGCCCTGGCAGGTGTGCTCCGACAGGATCTCCATCACGCGGCCGTCGGGTGCCAGATGATCGTCGCCGGGCAACGTGTCGGCCAGCCATACGCGATCAGTCACATCGAACAATGCGCCCCAGCGATTCGACGCGCATTCGTCAGGACTGACGACGCGGAAATTGCGGTGGTCGGCGTTGAGTTTCATCACGTCGCGCAGGAAGTTGCCCATCACGCGCGTGGCCTCGGCCATTGACGCGCCGGGGTGGTCGATCTTCACTGCGTAGTCGCGGAAATCCGGCCGTCGCAGATCCTTCAGCAGCAAGCCGCCGTTGGCGTGCGGGTTCGAACCCATGCGCCGCTCGCCCTTCGGCGCCAGTGCGCGCAGTTCCGGCACCAGCGTACCGTTGCCGTCGAAGAGTTCGTCGGGCCGATAGCCCTTCATCCATTCTTCGAGCAGGCGCAAATGCTCGGGCTTGCTCGCCATCTCGGACAATGGCACCTGGTGCGAGCGCCAGGAACCTTCGGTCTGCTTGCCGTCGACGGTCTTGGGTCCAGTCCACCCCTTCGGCGTGCGCAGCACGATCATCGGCCAGCGTGGACGTGCGGCCTTGCCGCGCGCGCGCGCGGCCCGCTGGATCGAACCAATCTGGCCGAGCGCGACGTCGAGCGTGGACGCCATCAGCTGATGCATCCTGTCCGGATCGTCGCCCTCGACGAAATACGGCATGTAGCCATAGCCGACGAGCAGCGCCTCGAGCTCCTCATGCGGCAGTCGCGCGAGCACAGTCGGATTGGCGATCTTGTAGCCGTTCAGGTGCAGGATCGGCAGCACCGCGCCATCGCTGATCGGGTTGAGGAACTTGTTCGAGTGCCACGCAGTGGCGAGCGGCCCCGTCTCCGCTTCGCCGTCGCCGACCACGCAGGCGACGATCAGATCGGGGTTGTCGAACGCGGCGCCGAACGCATGCGAAATCGCATAGCCGAGCTCACCGCCCTCGTGGATCGAGCCCGGCGTCTCCGGCGCGGCATGGCTCGGAATGCCGCCGGGGAACGAGAACTGCTTGAAGAGCTTGCGCATTCCCTCAGCGTCCTGCGTCTTGTCCGGATAGAACTCCGTGTAAGTGCCCTCGAGATACGCATTGGCGACCATCGCCGGCCCGCCGTGACCCGGGCCGCAGATGTAGATCATGTTGAGGTCGTCGCGCTTGATCACGCGGTTCAGGTGCGCGTAGATGAAATTCAGGCCCGGCGACGTGCCCCAGTGCCCCAGCAGACGCGGCTTCACGTGTTCGAGCGCGAGCTTTTCTGTCAGCAGCGGGTTGTCGAGCAGGTAGATCTGTCCGACCGACAGGTAGTTGGCCGCGCGCCAGTAGGCGTGCAGCCTGCGCAGTTCATCCGCGCTCAGGGGTTTCGCTTGAGCAATCGACTTGACAGGGGTGTCCATGGTTGAACCTCGGAACGTGATCTGGCGGTGCGCCGCGCGGCCTCATCGGAAATAAGCCTTGCGCACATACTGATCGACCATGCGCTCGGTGTTGAAGAACGATCCGTTCAGCGCGATGGCGTGGCGCATCACGTCGACGAAGCGCTCCTGCTCGCGGTAGTACAACGGCAGGATCACCGTCTCCAGCTTGTTGTACAGCGACTCCGCGTCGAACGCGCGTTCGTCGGTCGCGTCGATCGAACTGCCATTGCCGCCCACATTGCCAATCGCCCACCCGGTCACGCCTTCGATGCAGCCCTCGATCCACCAGCCGTCGAGGACCGATAGCTGCGGCACTCCATTCATGGCCGCCTTCATCCCACTGGTGCCAGACGCTTCCATCGGCTGCTGCGGCGTGTTCAGCCATACGTCGACGCCGGCGACGAGCTTCTTCGCCAGCGCCATGTCATATTCCTCGAGATAGACGATGTTGAGCTTGCCCTTCAACGCGGCGATCTGCTCAAAGATGCGCCGGATCAGATCCTTGCCGCCGCCATCGCGCGGGTGCGCCTTGCCCGCATAGATGACCTGCAACGGCCCGGCCTGGCTGTTCACCGTCAGCAGCCGCTGCACGTCGTGGAACAGCAGATCGGCGCGTTTGTACGTTGTCGCGCGTCGGGCGAAGCCGAGCGTGAACACATTGGAAAACATGCTCGCATTGGCGCGTTCGTTGACGTGGTGTACCAGATCCTGCTTGCAGGTCTGGTGTGCGGCCCACAGATCCTGTCGCGGGATGCCGAGCGCGTACCGCAGGCTGGCGTTGTCTTCGCGCCAGGCGGTGATGTGGCGGTCGAAAAGCGCGCGGATCGGTGGCGCGGTCCAGGTGCCGGCGTGCACGCCGTTGGTGATCGAGTCGATCTTGTATTGCGCGAACATCGCGCGCGAGATTTCGCCGTGCTTTTTCGCCACGCCGTTCACGTAGTGGCTGTTGTCGAGCGCGAGGTAGGTCATGTTCAGGATGTTGTCGAGGCAGAATTCCTGCGCGCGCTCGGTGAATACGTTCTCGTAGCCGGTGATGACGTCCCGCACCATGGCCAGCGGAAACTGGTCGTGCCCGGCGGGAACCGGCGTATGCGTGGTGAAGACGCCCATGGGCTTGACCGCCGCTGCGATCTCGCGTGTCACCTTGGTCATCCCGCGCCTGAGCATCTCTTCGTAGCCCAGTTCGAGCAGCAGCAGGGCGGCGTGGCCTTCGTTCATGTGGAAGCGCCGGATGTCGGTATAGCCGAGCGCGCGCAGCAGGCGCACGCCGCCGATGCCGAGGATCGACTCCTGCCGCAGCCGGTAGCGGTCGTCGCCGCCATAGAGGCTGTCGGTGATGTGGCGATCGGGCTCGGCGTTTTCCGGCAGATCGGTGTCGAGCAGGAATACCGGCACGATGAATCCGGTGACCCCCTTGACCTCGTAACGCCAGCCCCGGATCAGGATGTCGCGCCCCTCCAGATTCAGCTTGGCGCGCGCCGGCAATTCGGTGAGCAGGTCGGCTGGCGACCATTGCACCGACTCCTCGGTCTGCGCACCCGACGCATCGAGGTGCTGGCGAAAGTAACCCTTGCGGTGCACGAGCGTGACCGCGACCATCGGCACTTCGCCGTCGGCGGCCGAGCGGATCGTGTCGCCGGCAAGCACGCCGAGGCCGCCGCTGTAGGTCGGCAACTCATCGGCAAGGCCGATCTCCATCGAAAAATAGGCGATTGTCGCGGAGGCTGTCATGGGCGCACCTCTCGGCCGGGCTGGAATGTGGTGACGTAAACGTCGATGTGGCGAGCTTAGGTCCGTACCGATCGATTCCGCTGCCCAAGGTCAATTCGCGGGATGGTTTCAATCAGCATGTCCGTTCCGGCGCGACTGGATCACATCGCGTCGCCTCCCGGCGGGGATTCTCTTCGCCTACGCCCAGGGCCTGCCGTCTCGCTTCGGTCAGACAGTCCGCCGCGAAACGCGGTCCATTTGCCAGCATGGCGCGTCACCTGCAGCTGCTCGATGATCCGTGCGCGGTCCAGATCGCACTGGCTGCAAGCGATGCCCTCCAGGTCTTCGAGAAATGCCCTCAATGACACCGACTAGCACACCACCGTCTCCGGCAGCGGCGGATTGAGCCGGGCGGGCGGCGCCGCATTCGATTGAGGCGATGTCATTGCCATCTCTGCGGCGCGAATACCCCGCGGCGACCTTTCGTTCCGCGCATTAAGATTGTCCGGATGAAGACTGGACTCGATCTGGACGCTTACTTCGAACGCATCGGCTGGCGCGGCGAGCCGAAGCCGACGTACGACACGCTCGCGTCGCTGCTCGATGCGCACATGTCACAGATTCCTTTCGAGAATTTCGACGTGCTGCTGGGGCTGCGCGTGCGGCTCGATCTCGACGGACTGCAGGACAAGCTCGTGTACGCTCGTCGCGGTGGATACTGCTTCGAGCACGCGACACTGCTGGCGGCGGCGCTGGAGGCGATTGGTTTTCACCCGGTGCGGCATGCCGCGCGCGTGACGATGTTCCGGCCGGTCTCCGAAGCGCCGCGAACGCACATGTTCCTCACCGTATCGCTGGCGGGGGGTACATTTGTCCTCGATCCGGGGTACGGCCTCCTGGCGCCGCGCTTGCCGGTGGCGCTGGTGGACGCATCGAGCGCGCGACCCTCATCGGCGGCGCATTGGATGGCGCGCAGCGGCCAGCAATGGACGTTGCGCGCGCAGACGGGCGACCAGATGGTCGATGCGTGGGTCTCGACGCTGGAGCCCGAGTATCCGATCGACTTCGAGCTCGGCAACCACTACACGTCGACCCACCCCGACTCCGCGTTCGTCAGCCGGATCATGCTGCGCGCGCTGACCGCCGATGGCTACGTTTCCGTGATGAACCGGGACGTGACCCGCTGGACCGCGGGCGTGCCGGTGCGATCGCAGCTCGCCGACCGCGCCGCGCTGCGGGCGCTACTCAACGAACACTTCGGTTTCGATCTGCCGGTCATCGAGCGGCTGCGCGTCCCGTCGATTCCGGAATGGACGTGAAAAGACTTCATTCGGATCGCAACGGCCGCGTCGTCTTGCAGGGCGCAACGATGGACACGCCTGGCCGCATGGTTCGAGAGTTGCGGCGCGACGATCGGGCGATCAGGTCCGCCGCTGGGCAGCTGGCTGCGCGGGGACGTCCGCTTGCGCGTCGGTCCGCCCCCGAACTGGGTCGCGCATTGTCATCGCACGCCAGGCCAGTGCACGCACGGCGCGGCGTTTGTCACCTCGGTGAGCGTCGACGAGCAGCAATGGCAGCTCGAGGGCAAACAGCAGGTGCTCACGTGGTACCAATCATCGGCGCGCGCGCAGCGAGATTTCTGCCGGCAGCGCGGATCGAGTCGCTTCCACCTTTGCGCGTGCTGGCCAGGCGCAGTACATGTCGCGCGCGCCAGCTCTTCGACGCCGCTCGCCGGCCTGCCGCGCGCGGGGATGCTCGAGCAGGGCGTGCCACCACGCGCTCGCCGTCGTCTCAGCGCGCCGCACGGCGCGGCTCGTCGATGTCGACCGTGCGGTACCAGTTGTTCCAGAACACGGGCAGGCGGTAGCCGATAAGCCAAGGCTGAGCCGTGTACGAGGTCACTCGATGCACGGTGACTTTGTAGGGCATGCAGACAATCGCTATCCACTTCGCCTCGTACAGGAGAGCGGACCGTTCCGGACCATTGGGCAAGGCCTCCAGGCGGGCGATGGTCGCGTCCATCGCGGGCCACTTGAAATGTGCCAAATTGAAGCCACCGATCGCCGAATTGTTGTACCAGTCGAGGATTTCGGCGTCGTCGGGACTCGCTACACCGTAGCCGAGAGTCCAGATCATCAGTTTGCCGGCGCGGGCCGCTTTCACGTTCTCGGGCCACTGCGCGACCACGCGTCGCGCGCGAACGCCGATTGCATCCTGGTCACGCTGCATCAATTCGTCGACGCGGCGGGAACGCTGGTCGGGCTCGCTCGCAAATTCGAGCACTAACGGCGAACCGTCGGGCATGTCGCGCCAGCCGCCGCCGTCGCGATCGACGTAACCATACAGATCGAGCAATGCCTTGGCCTTGGCCGGGTTGTACTCGCCGGTCTCGCTGCGGAATGCCGGATCGAACGCGGACGTTTGTGCCGGGATCGTTGATTGGGCGACGATCCCCTGCCCGCCGCGCACGGCCTGATCTTCACCGGCCGTGCCAGGTGGTCGTAGCCGTAAAGGGATTCAAAGATATTCGAGCAGAAGGTGATCGAATAGTTGTCGCCGATCTGCGCCGGATCGAAACCGGTCTCGGCAATCGGAAACGCGACGCGCAGGGGTTTCTGCCGCGCAAGGCCGGCCGGCGCGGGAAGGGCTGCCATAAGCGCCAGAGTCATCACGACAGTCCGGGCGAGCACCAGCGTCCTCCTGCGTGGGGAATCGGCACACTACGCCACGCTTGGCCGACACGACGTGTCCTTCGCCGCGGCTTTCGCCCAAGCGCGTGGCGATCGATCCCGTCATGGCGCCACGATGCGTGTTCAAGCCGATCAAGAATTGGGCCGACTGTCGGCAAAGTCGTTCAGCGCGCGTCCGGTGTGCGTTGTGCGCTGCGCCAGCTCCTGCGGCGAGCATTGCGCCACCACCTGTCCGCCGCCGTCGCCGCCCTCGGGACCGAGGTCGATGATCCAGTCGGCCTCGGCAATGACGTCGAGATTGTGTTCGATCACGACCACCGTGTTGCCGGCGTCGACCAAGCGGTGCAGCACGCGCAGCAGCTTTTCGACGTCGTGCATTGACAGACCCACGGTGGGCTCGTCGAGTACGTACGCCGTGTGCAGCGGCTTGTATGCGCGCCCGGTGCGCGTGCGGCCTTCTTCCATGCGGACCTTCGCGAGTTCGGTCACGAGCTTGATCCGCTGCGCCTCTCCACCCGACAGCGTCGGTGATGGCTGGCCAAGCGTGAGATAACCGAGGCCGACATCCTGCAACAGGTGCAGTGGCCGCGCGATCGACGGATGCGCGTTGAAAAACTCGACCGCCTCGTCGATTTCCATTGCCAGTACGTCGCCGGCGGTTTTGCCGCGCCACTGGATGCCGAGCGTCTCGCGGTTGAACCGGCGCCCGCCGCAGACGTCACACAGCACTTTCACGTCGGGCAGGAAATTCATCTCGATCGTTCGCAGGCCCTGCCCTTCGCATGCATGGCAGCGTCCCTCGCCGGTGTTGAACGAAAAGCGCGACTGTGCGTAGCCGCGCATGCGTGCCTCGGTCGTATCGGCAAATAAGCGGCGGACCGCGTCCCAGAAGCCGACGTAGGTCGCGGGGCAGGAGCGCGGCGTCTTGCCGATCGGTGTCTGGTCAACTTCGAGCACCCGGTCGAGTTGTTCCCAGCCGTCGATGCGCTCGCACCCGGCCCATTGGTTGTCAAATCCTTTCTTCGTCGCCCGCGCCGACACCGCTCGCTGAAGATTCGTCAGCAGCACATCGCGCGCCAGCGTCGATTTGCCGCTGCCCGATACGCCGGTGACGACCGTCAGCCGCCCGAGCGGAAACTCGGCCGTCGCTTTGCGCAGGTTGTGCGTGCGCGCGCCGCGCAGCGTCAGGCGCGGCGTGTCCTTCTCGACCGCACGATGGGGGGCGTCCGGATGCGCAAGCGGCGTCTTCAGGTACTTGCCGGTGATTGACTCGCTACTCGCGATCACATCGTTCACAGAACCCTGTGCCACGACGCGGCCGCCGCGCCCGCCGGCGCCGGGGCCGATGTCGATGATGTGCTGCGCGCGGCGGATCGTATCCTCGTCGTGCTCGACCACCACCAGCGTGTTGCCCTTGCCTTCCAGCTTGCCGAGCGCATCGAGCAGGATGCGGTTGTCGCGCGGATGCAGGCCGATGGTCGGCTCGTCGAGCACGTAGCACACGCCCTGCAGGTTAGAGCCGAGTTGTGCGGCGAGCCGGATGCGCTGCGCCTCGCCGCCGGACAGCGTCGGCGCCGCGCGATCGAGTGCAAGGTAGCCGAGGCCGACTTCTTCCAGGAAATCAAGCCGCGACCGGACCTCGGTCAGCACGTCGCGCGCGATCTGCTCGTCGCGGCCGTCGAGCCTCAGTGTGGCGAAGAGTTGCTTTGCATCGGTGACCGAATCGGCGGCCAGCTGTGCGATCGACTTGTCCTGCCACCGCACCGCGAGTGCGACGCGATTCAGCCGCTGGCCGTGGCAGGTCTCGCACGGCTGCGCGTCGCCCTCGTACCAAGCGTTCCACCAGATTTCTTCGCCGGTCTGCTCAGCGTCGAAGCCCTGCAGTTTCAAGCCGGTGCCGTAGCAGTCGGTGCACCAGCCGTGCTTGCTGTTGTACGAGAACAGGCGCGGGTCGGGCTCCGGGAACGACGTGCCGCACGACGGGCACGCGCGCTTGGTCGAGAACACGCGGGTGTCGAGATTCGCGGTCGATTCGCCGCGTTCAATGGCCGTCTTCAATCGGTCGAGCGGCCACAGCACATTGACCACGCCATGGCCATGCTCGAGCGCAGTCGCAATCAACGAGCGCAGCCGTGCTTCGTCGTTGCTGTAGACGACCAGGTCGCCCACGGGTAGTTCGATCGTGTGCTCCTTGAAGCGATCCAGCCGCGGCCACTTGGCGGTTGGCAGGAACTCGCCGTCGACGCGCAGGTGCGTGTAACCCTTGTTGCGCGCCCACTTGGCGAGATCGGTGTAGAAGCCCTTGCGATTGACCACCAGCGGCGCCATCAGACCGATGTGCCGGCCGCGAAAATCGCGCAGGATCTGCGCGGCGATCGCCTCGAAGCTCTGCGGCAGCACCGGCACCCCGCAGTCGGGGCAGTACTGCACGCCGAGTTTTTGGTACAGCAGGCGCAGGAAGTGATAGATCTCGGTCATCGTCGCGACCGTCGACTTGCGGCCGCCCCTGGAGGTGCGCTGTTCGATCGCCACCGTCGGCGGAATGCCGTAGATCGCATCCACATCCGGCTTGCCGGCGGGTTGCACGATCGAGCGCGCATACGCGTTCAGCGATTCGAGATAACGGCGCTGTCCCTCGTTGAACAGGATGTCGAACGCGAGCGTGGACTTGCCGCTGCCGGACACGCCGGTGATGACCGTGAAGGTGTCGCGCGGGATCTCGACGTCGATGCCCTTCAGGTTGTGTTCGCGCGCGTGGCGGATCTCAATCACATTGCGGCGGGCGGTGACGATCGACGGCAGCGAGCGACCCTCGGACGCGGAATCTTTCAGCGTCAACTCTGACCCGCGCGCGAGTGCCTGCTCGTATTCGCGCAGCGCGCGCCCGGTGTGCGAACTCGCATGTGCCATCACGTCGCGCGGCGTGCCCGCGATCACGATCTCGCCCCCTGCATCGCCGCCCTCGGGGCCGAGATCGATGATCCAGTCCGCGGCGCGGATCACGTCGAGATTGTGTTCGATCACGATCAGCGAGTGCCCGGCCGCGAGCAGCTTACGCAGCGCGCGCATCAGTTTGGCCACATCATCGAAATGCAACCCGGTGGTCGGTTCGTCGAAGAGCAGGAGAGAGCCCTTCCGCGCCAGCTTGCTGCCGATCGGCACCTCGCTGATGCCGGTCTTTGCCGCCGTAGCAAGAAACCCTGCAATCTTCAGTCGCTGCGCTTCACCGCCCGACAGCGTCGGCACCGGCTGGCCGAGCTTTACGTATTCCAGCCCGACATCGGCGAGCGGCTGCAGCACGCGCACCACCTCGCGATCGGCGCTGAAGTACTGCAGCGCCTCGCTGACGGTGAGGTCGAGGACATCGGCCACCGACAGTTCGAGCTTGCCGCGCTCGATCTTGACTTCGAGCACTTCGGGGCGGAAGCGCTTGCCGTCGCAGTCGGCGCAGCGCAGGTACACGTCCGACAGGAACTGCATCTCCACGTGCTCGAAGCCATTGCCGCCGCAGGTGGGGCAGCGTCCGTCGCCGGCGTTGAAGCTGAACATGCCGGCGGTGTAGTTGCGCTCCACCGACAGCGGCGCCTTGCCGAACTGCGCGCGGATCGCGTCGAACGCGCCGACATAGCTCGCCGGGTTGGAGCGCGTGGTCTTGCCGATCGGCGACTGGTCGACCATGGCGACATCCGCAATCCAGTCGTGCCCGAGCACGCGATCGAATTCGCCCGGGGTTTCCGTGCTCTTTCCCTTCGCCTTGCGCAGCGCCGGAAACAGGACGTCCTGGATCAGCGAGCTCTTGCCTGAGCCCGACACCCCCGTGACGACCACCAGGTGATTGAGCGGGAATTCGACCGCGAGGTTCTTCAGGTTGTGTTCGCGCGCGCCTTCGAGCACCAGCCGTGGCGTGTTGGGCCGCACATTGCGCGTGGCGTAGCCATCGGTCGTCAGCACATTGAGTTCAAGCTGCTTGCGGCCCGAGAGGTACGCGCCGGTAAGAGTCGATCCACGCTTGATCTCGTCGGGCGTGCCGTTGAAGACGATCTCGCCGCCGCGCTCGCCCGGACCCGGCCCCATGTCGAGCATGCGATCGGCCGCCAGCATCACCTGCGGATCGTGCTCGACCACGACCAGCGAATTGCCCGCGGTCCGCAGCCGGTGCATCACTTCGATCACGCGATGCATGTCGCGCGGATGCAGGCCGATCGACGGCTCATCGAGCACGAACAGCGTGTTGACGAGCGACGTGCCGAGTGCGGTGGTCAGGTTGATCCGCTGCACCTCGCCGCCCGAGAGCGTACGGCTCTGCCGGTCGAGCGTCAGATAGCCAAGCCCGACATCGCACAGAAACTTCAGCCGCGCGCGGACTTCTTCGAGCAGCAGCTCGGTCGCTTCGTCCATCACGCCGCTGAAGCTGAGGCGGGCAAAGAACGCGCGCACGCGCTCGATCGGCAGCAGCATCAGGTCGTGGATCGACAGGCCGGGGAGGGCGGAGAGCAGTGCGTCGGTCCAGTTGGCGTGCACGGGTTTGTAACGCGGATAGTTGCCCAGCGCCGCATCCGCGTCTTCTTTCGCGCCCACCCGCCACAACAACGCATCGGGCTTGAGCCGCGCGCCCGCGCACGCGGTGCACGGCGTGTAGGCGCGGTACTTGGAGAGCAGCACGCGGATGTGCATCTTGTAGGCCCTGCTCTCCAGCCAGGCGAAGAAGCGCTTGACGCCATACCACTGCGTCTGCCACTTGCCGGTCCAGCCATTTTGGCCCTCGAGCACCCAGCGGCGCTGTGATTCCTTCATCAAGCACCAGGGCGTATCCAGATCGATATTGAACTTCGGCGCGAACTTCTCCAGGTCGCGCTGGCACTCCAGGAAGCTCTTCGTCTGCCACGGCTTGACCGCACCGTCGCGCAACGTCTTGTTCTCGTCCGGGACGATCAGCCCGTAGTCAATGCCGATCACGCGCCCGAAGCCGCGGCAGCTATCGCACGCGCCGAGCGGCGAGTTGAACGAGAACGTGCTCGGATTCGGGTCGGAGTAGTGAATGTCGCAATCAGCGCAGTGCAGATCGGTGCTGAAACGCCAGGTCGTCGACGTGTTGCCTTCCCCGTCGAGTACCTGCACGTCCACGCGTCCGCCGCCGAAGCGCAGCGCGGATTCCACCGCTTCGACCACGCGCTGTCGCTCGGCGTCGCCGATGCGCAGGCGGTCCTGCGCCACGTCGAGCACCTTGTCGCCGCCGACGATGCGTTCCGCATGCACCTTGGTGTACCCCTGCGCTTCCAGGTGCGCGCGCACCTCGTCTTCCTTGAAGTTCTTCGGCACCGGCACCGGGAACGTGATCACGATGCGCGAACCTGTGCTCAGCTCGGTCGAGGCATCGCCGCGCGCCGCGCTGCGCGCAGTCAACTCATCGACCACGCTGGTCGCCGAGTCGCGCCGCACGGGCTTGCCGCAGCCGCGGCAGAAAAGGGTGCCCGCGCGTGCGTAGAGCAGCTTCAGATGATCGTTGAGCTCCGTCATCGTGCCGACGGTGCTGCGCGACGTGCGCACCGGATTGGTCTGGTCGATCGCGATCGCCGGCGGCACGCCCTCGATGCGATCGACCAGCGGCCGGTCCATGCGGTCGAGGAACTGCCGCGCGTACGGCGAGAACGTCTCCACGTAGCGGCGCTGCCCCTCTGCGTACAGCGTGTCGAACACGAGTGAACTCTTGCCCGATCCCGACACGCCGGTGACGACGATCAGCTCGCCGGTCGGCAGGTCAAGGTCGAGGCGCTTCAGGTTGTTCTGGCGCGCGCCGCGGATGCGGATGGATCTGTCGCTCAATGACATGAATTCGAACGCTCGGGATAGGAGGCCGGCGATGCGCCATCGCGAGGGCAATCTGCAAGTTTAGGCGAGGTCGCTGCCGGCCTTGCCCGGCCGACGTGCCGCCCCCGGCGCAGCCACCGTGCTGGAACGCCTCGATCCATGCCGGGCCAGCCACAGCCGACTGATCAATTCGCTCTCCCGCCCCCGGTTCGTGAATTTTCACGCGCCATCGGTGGGGCATCTGCGGATGCCGCGAATTCAAAGCAGGCATGCCTGCCGCGAAAGGCGGTAATGACTCAACCAGGAGACAAGCCCACGAATTCGCGCAACGAGCATCTGCCGGACCCCCAGCAGCGCCATTACCGGGCCATCTTCCGCACCAGCATTGCCGTCGGCATCGTGCCCGCGTTGCTGGCCGCTGCCGCGCTGCTGCCGAAAGCGCCGGCCCCCGGCGCCGCGATCGGCAGCGAGTTCAATGATGTGACCACCTCTGAGGCAACCTCGCGACGCCAACGGGCGTACCGGCACACTTGCGCGAGTCCGCCGGCGCGGAAGACCAGCACCCGCACGACTCTGCTGATCAGCCATCGGCGTACTGAATCGAGAAGGCTGCAGTGAGAAAGCTTAGGCGCCCATGGCTGAGTGCCGGTCCAATGCGATTCCGCCGGCCGCGGGCTCGTGTGTGCAGCCGACGTCGGCGCAGGTGGCCGATGACAGTGCCTGCCCCAAGCACGCGGTCGATATCGCAGCGTTTGCCTCTCGCGACGGCGACCGCGTGGCCGGTGTGGACGAGATCGCGCGCATCAGCGCGGAGCGCGCCTACGAATGGAAGAGGGCGGCCAGCATCTGCTTCGCCTGCGCTTCGAGCTTGGCGGCCTGCCGCTCGAACTCGGCGCGCGTTCCGTCCTTGGCCTCGCCGGCATTACTGGGCAATTTCAACCCGTCGATGGCGGACGTCTCGCGACCGATCAGGCCTTGTGCAGCACAGATGAACAGCACCGGCGCGAGGAGGAGCCGATTTTGTCTCCCAGCGTGCGAATGAACGCGGCAAGGGTGGAAGTGTGGCGCTGAATCAACGGATAGGGCGATGAAGGTCACGTGCGCGCGGCACGCCCGCTCGATGGCGCGGCTGCTGACGACGCCGCGGCTGTAGGCAGACAGGATCAGCTTGAGCAGAACAGCCGGTGGCTAAGCGGGCGCGCCCGTCTCATCGTTGCGGTAACGCGCATCCAGACCGGTCAGATCGATCTCGTGCTCGAGCAGGTGATCGAGCGCGTTTTCGAAGGTGCCGGGAAGAAGCTGCGACCCAAGAGCAACCGCGATGAGCATCGGATTCGTGTCGATCACTTTGTAGCGGGAGATCGGGACGACTCCTCCACTGACATTCGTCCTTCGACCTTGTCACCCAACAAAGTTCAGGGCACGATGGGCTCTTTCGACCGCTTCGTTAGCGCGCAGGGACACTTGTGGACAGATCCAGCCGCGCGAAGCCTGAGCCGATAGCCGCTCGGTGATGAATACAGCAGGGTGCCCGACTATGGTTCTCCAGGAACGTCTCGGAATCGAACTGCCGATCATTCAGGCCCCAATGGCTGGCGTGCAAGGCAGCGCACTTGCAGTGGCTGTTTCCAACGCAGGTGGGCTCGGGTCTCTTCCGTGCGCCATGCTGGGACTTGACGCCATGCGAAAGGAGCTCACCGCCATTCGTTCGCAGACGACGAAGCCGTTCAACGTGAACTTCTTCTGCCATGCGCAACCCGAGCCCGGCATCGAGCGCGAGAGGGCCTGGCGGGCAACACTTGCTCCGTATTACGCGGAGTACGGAATCGACGCCAGCGCCATCGCCGCCGGGCCCGTGCGATTGCCCTTCAGCGCCGAAGCGGCCAACTTGCTGGCCGAGTTTGCGCCCGCGGTGGTGAGCTTTCATTTCGGCCTGCCCTCGGCAGAGTTGCTGGCGCGGGTGCGAAGCTGGGGCGCGAAGGTCCTGTCCTCGGCGACCACCGTCGCGGAAGCGTTGTGGCTGGAAGCGCGGGGCGTCGATGCTGTCATCGCCCAGGGGCTCGAGGCGGGTGGTCACCGCGGCATGTTTCTGTCGGAAGACCTTAACACCCAGGTTGGCACATTCGCGCTGGTGGCGCAGGTGGTGCGGGCGGTAAAGCTTCCCGTCATTGCCGCCGGCGGTATCGCAGACGCCTCGGGTGTGGCGGCGGCACTGGAACTCGGCGCGGCTGGCGCACAAGTCGGCACCGCCTACATGTTGTGCCAGGAAGCCACCACGAGTGCTGTGCATCGGGCGGCCCTGAAGAGCGAAGCAGCGCGTGTCACCGCGGTCACGAACCTGTTCACCGGTCGCCCGGCTCGCGGGATGGTGAACCGCGTCATGAGAGAGCTTGGGCCGATCAATTCCGCTGCGCCAAGGTTTCCCTTGGCCACGTCCGCCATGGCGCCCCTGCGCGCCAAGGCCGAGAGCATGGGCCGCGGCGACTTCTCGCCGTTGTGGGCCGGCCAGAATGCGAGCGGCTGCAAGGAGGTTTCGGCAGCCCTTCTTACGCGAGAGCTGGCCCGCCGCCTGCCCAATGCGCGCTGACCCTTCGCTGCAGGCGACGTGCAATGGCGTGCCGACCTTGCACACGGTTGAGCTCAAGCGTTAGCTCCTCCAGGAGAAGCATCGATGCTCGAAGTCACTTGGCTGCTGTTCATCATCGCGTCGCTCGTCCTGATCGTGACGCCCGGGCAGGACATGATCCTCGTCATGTCGCGCTCGATCGCCCAGGGTTCCGCGGCGGGGGTATCGACGGCGGCGGGTGTCAGCGTCGGCCTCGCCGGACACACGGTGCTCGCCACCCTGGGTCTGGGCGCCATCCTTCGCGCCTCCGTGTGGCTCTTTGTTGCGCTCAAGCTTGTCGGAGCGGCTTACCTCATCTACTTGGGCATCCAGCTCCTGCGCAGCAAGCATCACGCGCTGGCTGTCTGTGTCGGTGCGCCTCGTTCGCTGTGGCGGTTGTTCTTCGATGGAGCGCTGTCCAACATCTCCAACCCAAAGATCGCCGTCTTCTACTTCGCGTTCCTGCCGCAATTTGTCCTGCCCGGCGCTGCGCACCCCACGCTGTGTGTCTTTGTGCTCGGGCTCGCGTTCGCCGGCCTCACCTTCCTGGTCAAGGGTCCGGTCGGCCTGGGCGCAGGTCTTCTTTCGGGTTGGCTTCGCTCCAGGCCGAAGGCTCTCGCTTGGCTCTATCGCACCAGCGGCACGGTACTCATCGGCCTGGGCCTCAAGCTGGCATTTGAGCGGCGCGCATGAGCGCGGCTAGCCCGTCCACCGAGCCGACCGCCAACGGCAAGCCGGTGGCTGCGGTTGATGTCAGGTTTTGGCCGCCTCGAGCAAGGCCGCACGCCCTACCACGCCGATCGAATTGCGAAGGTCACGCTGGCCCACTGAGGAGCCGCGGGTGACCCCGGACGCTTTCATGCATCTTCCGAGTCTTCGCGACCGGGTGACTCCACCGGAGAAGTCCGCGCTGCGCGCAACGCCTGAAGTGCTCGCCCTCTGGGATGAACTTGCCCGCGAGCTGGGCCGACCTAACAACTGGCGCCTTTCTGACCAGGAGATCGAAGATTCCCGGCGCGCGATTCTTGGAGACCTCAACCCCGCTCAAGACCTCTGGATCTACGCTTACGGGTCGCTGATGTGGGATCCCGGCGTCCGCTTTGCGGAAGTCAGACGGGCCGATCTCGAGGGATATCAGCGTCGCTTCACCTACAGGATCACTCTGGGTCGCGGCTCGCCGGACCGCCCGGGGCTTATGCTTTCGCTCGAAAGCGGGATCGGGTGCTGCAGGGGCTTGGCGTTTCGTATCGCCGCAGATCTGGCGGATGCCGAGACCGCGATCCTCTGGCGGCGCGAGATGATTCGGGGTGGCTATACCCCGGTGATGCAGTCGATGAAGACGCCCCAGGGGAGCATCACGGCGCTGGTGTTTTCCGCAAACCATTCGCACTCCGAGCACGTGGGAGAGCTACCGCTCAACGAGACTGCCGCAATCATCGCGAGTGCTTCGGGTGTCATCGGTACGAATCGCGAATACCTCGAGCAGTTGGTGGAGCAACTGGTCACGCTGGGCATCGAAGACACATACATCGAACAGCTGGTCAGGCAGATGCGCGACACCGGAAACGTCTGAGGCATGGCGCCTGGTTCGACATCGTTGTGCGTTGCTGTGCTTGCCGCAACTGAGGCGGCGAACCTCTCGCTCAATCGGAGCGCCCACGACGTTGCGCAGCTTTCGTCTGGTTCGCTCGAACGTCAGCGCCGCCGGTGCGTTTGAGGCGGGGCACTGTTCGCCAAGCATGGATTGACCGGGCCGTTCTGGTCGTTTGCATAGGCGAGTTGCTGACAAGGGCGGCGAGCGGACGCGCACAAGTCGCGCGTTAACATCTCGTTCAAGGGCGCGCAGCAGCAACGCTCAGGCGTTGAACAGCGCAAGGTCCACGCTCTTACCCTTACCAGGAGAATTCCATGCAGGAGTTCGTCACCAGCCGAACGGCGACTGGCACTTCTTTCATGAGGGCCCTACACACGCGCGCGGATCCCCTGCGGACCATCAATGACCCCTCCGACGAGCGCCTCGTTCCCGAGTCGGCGACCGCGGCCATCCGGCACAGGGCACGGTCGGCGACGTCCGCTGACGCGCGTGCGGCAGCCGAGGCCGTGTCCGCGTCGATTGTCGATGCCTGGCTGCGTGCCATTGCGGCCGATGCCACCGCTATCAGTCGATCTCGCTTGACCGGGGATGTGCTGGACGCAGTGATCGCGCAGGATCGGCGCAATGTTGGGCTCGAATTTGAAGAAGACCTGGACGATGTCCAGGTCGTGAAACGATACGATCCCCTTGGAACGATCGGGCTACGGCCGCCAACGCGAAGTCGCTTCGTCCGAGCCCGGGTCGCTGATGCACGCGCGCGGGGCGACGCCTGAATCACGTCAGGCGTCGATACATGCGCATCGAACACGTGGCCCATTGGACCACCGATCTCGAACGGTGCAAGCAGTTCTATGTCACCTACTTCGGCGCTATGGCGGGCGCGCTGTACGTGAACCAGGCCAAAGGTCTCGAATCGTGCTTTCTCAGCTTCTCGGATGGCGCGCGCATCGAGGTCATGAAGACAACGATGCTTGCGCCCGCGGCCATCGAGCCGGGCGCACAGCGCATGGGACTGACCCACATTGCGATCGCCGTGGGCTCCGAGCGACTTGTCGACGCGCGCACCCAGCGGCTCAAAGACGACGGCCTCACCATCTTCGATGGGCCGCGCAGAACGGGCGACGGCTACTACGAGAGCGTTACGCTCGATCCGGATGGAAACCGCATTGAAATCGCAGCGTGAGCCGAAAGAGACGCCTGATCTTGCCGTCGGGCGGACGCGCCAACGGCGTGCCGCGGCTGCATGCGGCTTGTCTAAAACGTTTGGCCGCGCGGCCAACCTAGCGCAGCGTACTCATGGAGATCCTGGCCACGTTCAAGAGCGTGGCCGGCGCATGAGTTCCGTCCCCCCGGCCACGTGGCAGCGGCGGCTCGGCATCGGGCCCGCCGCGGGCGCTGGCCAGCGGCGCGCCGCCCGGGCCGCTGCGCCGATGATGCCGATGCCGACGTTCCGGTGATCGCCGACCAGATCGAACGAACCTCGCCGTCGCCGTGCAACCGCCCGTATCGATTCGTCGTTTCCAGCCGTCAGACTGGCCCGCGGTGTGGTCCATTTTGCGCACGACGTTTGCGACCGGGGATACCTACGCTTTCGCGCCGACGAGCAGTGAGGCGGAGATTCAGAAGGCCTGGATCGACGTGCCGGCGGCGAGCTACGTAGCCTGCGCACCGTCGGCAGAAGTCCTCGGCACGTACTATCTGAAGCCGAATCAGCCGGGATTGGGATCACACGTCTGCAACTGCGGTTACGTCGTCGCGCCTGCCGCGCAGGGGCGCGGCATTGCAACCGCAATGTGCGAACACTCACAGGCCGAGGCGCTGGCAATGGGCTTTCGCGCGATGCAGTTCAACCTCGTCGTCGCGACCAACGAGTCTGCAGTGCGCCTGTGGAAGAAACTGGGGTTCACCATCGCCGGCACGCTGCCGCAGGCGTTCAGGCACGCGCGCCTGGGCTACGTCGACGCCTATGTCATGTACAAGCAGTTGACGGCGTGATCTGCGACGCCAATGTGTAATCGACGCCAAGGTCCCGGCTTGGCATCCGGGCCCGGGGACATCGTTAGCATGTTGATTTCGCCGTGGAGATCGCTAGGCGACATCGCGCCGTGAACTCGGACCAAGAACTTCCCTGCGACGGCGGCTGCACCTGTCGCTTCGTGCGTTATCGCATGACGACGAAGCCGCTGTTCGTGCACTGCTGCCATTGCCGCTGGTGCCAGCGCGAGACGGGCGCGTCCTTTGCGCTGAATGCGCTGATTGAGGCAGACCGAGTTGAGCTGCTGCAGGGGCACGTTGAGATCATCGACACGCCCTCCAACAGCGGCAGGGGACAGAAAATCAGCCGCTGTCCGCAATGCCATATCGCGGTGTGGAGCAACTATGCCGGCGGCGGCGATGCGGTGCGCTTTATCCGCGTCGGCACGCTCGATGAGCCCGATCGCCTGCCACCCGACGTGCACATCTTCACGGCGTCCAAGCAGCCGTGGGTGGTGCTTCTGCCCGGCACGCCGGCGGTGGTGGAGTACTACAAGGCCGATGAGTTGTGGCCGGCGGAGAGTCTCGCGCGGCGTGCGGCGCTGATCGCCGCACGTTCGCGCTCGTAGCGCGGGGATACGGCCGCTCGTGACGGCGGCTCGATCGTGATACGGTCCAGGAAGCCTGAACGGAAGAACCATGCAACTGATCGGCATGCTTGATTCACCCTACGTGCGTCGCGTGGCGGTATCGCTGCAACTGCTCGGCCTGCCGTTCGAGCATCGATCGATCTCGGTGTTCCGGACATTCGATCAGTTCCGCGCGATCAATCCCGTCGTGAAAGCGCCGTCTTTCGTGTGCGACGACGGCACGGTGTTGATGGACTCGACACTGATCCTCGACTACGCAGAAAGCCTCGCCGCGCCGCGCCGGTCGCTGATGCCGGCGCCGATCGCCGAACGCCAGCGCGCGCTGCGCCTGATCGGCCTGGCGCTGGCCGCGTGCGAGAAGAGCGTGCAGATCATCTATGAACGCAACCTGCGTCCGGCCGAGAAGCAGCACGAGCCATGGGTCGCGCGCGTGACCGGGCAGTTACTGGCGGCCTTCGATGCGCTGGACTCCGAATGCGCACGCAGGCCGCCGGCGGTTACGAGCGAACGCATCGACCAGGCCGGTGTGACGATCGCGGTGGCGTGGCACTTCACGCAGATGATGCTGCCGGAAGTCGTCGATGCGTCCGCGTTTCCAGGCCTGCAGCAGTTCTCGGCGCGTGCCGAGCAGCTGCCTGAGTTTGCGGCCGCACCGCACGGACCGGGCACCTACGTCCGGGTTGCTTGACGTGCGAGCGATTCAAGATGCGCTACGTCGCTGTCCTGCGTGCGATCAACGTCGGCGGCCGATCGGTCAGGATGAACGAGCTGGCGACGCACTTTCGCGCGGCGGGACTCGCGGACGTTGAGACGTTCATTGCCAGCGGCAATGTGTTGTTCGCGTCGTCATCGAAATCAACGGCGGCGCTGGCGCGGATGATCGGGTATCACCTCGGCAGATCTCTGCTTCTTTCGGTGACGACCTTCGTCCGGACGCGGGCGCAGATCCAGACGCTGGCCGAGTACGCTGCGCGTCTCGGGTCGGAGCAGGCATCGGCGCGCGAACTGAGCATCGGCTTTCTCGCCGCGCCGATGACGCAGGAGCAGGCCGATGCACTGAGATCGTTGTGCTCCGATGACGATCAACTGAGGACCGCCGGCACCGAAGTCTTCTGGCATTGCCAGACGCCCCAAAGCGAATCGAAGTTCTCCAACGCGGTGCTCGAGCGCACGCTGGAAACGAAGGTGACCTATCGCCGCGCCAGCACGGTACAGCGCATCGCAGCCAGACTGGCGGCCAAGAGAGCGAACGATGAGACAACATGGGCCGATCGATGAGAGTTGACGCTGGGGTGTCGCCGGATACGCGCGGGCGCGGCGCGCGCGGTAATCGAGCGGCGACTCACCGCGGCGCGACTGCTGACGCCGATCGAACCGAGCTGGTAGCGTTCCGGTATCGGTCGCGGACGGCGCCGACTTCAGCGGGAGAGACGCAGTGACCTCGAGCAAAAAGGAATCCACTGTGCGTGTCGCCGTGGTGCAGGCGGGATCGATTCCCTTCGATGCGGAAGCCTGCATCGACAAGGCCGCGCGCCTGACCCGCGACGCCGCTGCCAGGGGGGCCAGGGTGGTGCTGTTTCCCGAGGCATTCGTGGTCGGCTACCCGAAAGGGCTCAGCTATGGCCTCGTGGTCGGCGCGCGTGATCCGATCGGGCGCGAGGAGTTCCGCCTTTACCTGGACGCGGCGATCGAGGTGCCGGGACCGCAGACGCTACGGTTGGGCGAAGCCGCCGCGGCGCATGGTGTGTACCTCGTGATCGGCGTGATCGAGCGCGAGCTCGGCACCTGCTACTGCACGGTGCTCTTCTTCGGACCGGACGGCAGACTGCTCGGCAAACATCGCAAGCTGATGCCCACCGCACTGGAGCGGATGATCTGGGGCTTCGGCGACGGCTCGACGCTGACGGTCGTCGACAGCCCGTACGGACGCATCGGCTCGGTGATCTGCTGGGAGAACTACATGCCGATGCTGCGTATGGCGATGTATGCGAAGAACGTCGCACTGTACTGCGCGCCGACGGCGGACGACCGCGACACGTGGCTCGCATCTATGCAGCACATCGCGCTCGAGGGGCGCTGCTTTGTGCTGACGGCGTGCCAGTTTCTGCGCAAGAAGGATTTTCCGGGCACGGTGCGCGTCTCGCTCGGCGATTCGCCGGACGCAGTCATCATGCGCGGCGGCAGCGCGATCGTGAGTCCGCTCGGCAAGGTGCTGGCCGGGCCCAGCTTCGAAGGCGAAACGATCCTCACCGCCGAGCTGGATCTGAATGAGATCGGCCGCGGCAAGTTCGACTTCGATGTCGCCGGCCACTACAGCCGCCCCGACGTGTTCCAGCTCGTCGTCAACGAAAAGCCGATGGCGGCGGTGGTCGCAAAGACGTAACGCGACGCCGTGACGGCTTCGACCATTTCGCTGCGCGCCGCGACGACCGACGATGCGGCGCGCGGCCGGAAATCCTGCTTATGTCGCGCTGGACCTTTATGCCCTACGCACGCGCGGCGCACACGGACGTCGAGGTGCATGTGTGGGTACGCGACATGCTGATCGCTTCCGGGGGTGTGACGACGGCCCACCGCGACGAGACGCTCGCCGGCGTCCTTACGTCGGCACGCGGTGGGGCGGCAAGCTGGATCACGCAACTCTATGTCGATCCTGAATTTGTCGGGCAGGGAATCGGAACCCGGGTTGTTGCCCAGGCACGGGCGACGTTGCCCTCTGCCGTCCGGCTCTACGCGTTTCGGCAGAACGTGCACTCGCGGCGGTTCTATGAGCGCCACGGTTTCCGGGCCATCAAGTTCACGGACAGCAGTGCGAAGGAGGGGTGCTGCCCGGATGTTCTGCACGAACTCGCGGCGCAATGATCGCCATCACGTCATTGCGCTCAGAGGTGCAGGCGTGCACCCATCGCGCCGCGCATCTGCCGCTCGGACCGCGCCCCGTGATGCAGTTCCATCCCGCAGCGCGCGTGCTGATCGCGGCGCAGGCGCCGGGAAGAAAGGTCCATGCCTCCGGCGTGCCGTTCGACGATGCGAGCGGTGATCGCCTGCGCGACTGGCTCGGCGTGACGCGCGCGGTCTTCTACGACGCGCGGCTGATCGCGATCGTGCCGATGGGTTTCTGTAATCCCGGCGCTGGCCGGTCGGGTGATCTGCCACCGCGACCGGAGTGCGTGCCGCTTTGGCGCGCGCGGCTGCTGCAGCAGCTCAAACGCATCCAACTCACCCTCGTGATCGGGCAATACGCGCACGCGTATCACCTGCGCGGTGCCCCGGCATCGCTGACCGAACGCGTCCGATCATGGCGCGATTTTGCGCCGAACTTGATTCCATTGCCTCATTCCAGCCCGCGGAATAACGGTTGGATGCAACGCAACCCGTGGTTTGAAACCGAACTTCTGCCGACCGTGCGGCTGCGCGTCCGCAGAGTACTGTCGCGATGACGCAGGCCGACCGTGCGGCAGCGGCGCGCCTCGCTGACACGTTGCGGGCGCACCGCGGCGCCCGGTCATATGAGCTGCTCGCCAGGCCCCAGAAGCAAAGACGACAAGGACGGGCCCGAGCGTGCGGTGCCGCAAAACGGAATGCGGAGCTCAATGTGAATAGGCACCAAAAAGGTGAGGTATTTCGAGCGCTCCGCGCCGGCAAAGAAACTTTCGTGATGCCGAATGCCTGGAATTCGGGAAGCGCCCGGATGCTTGCGGCGGAGGGCTTCTCCGCCATTGCCACGGCAAGCGCGAGTATCGCGTTCTCCCTGGGGGTCTCAGACTACGTGAGCGGCGCCAACCTGTATCGGGAAGCTGGAGCAGAGTGCCTCTTTGTTCCTTGGATCAAGGACGCAAAATCCACTGCCGCGCCGGTGCACGAAATCGAGAGGCCACTGACGGTGGTGATGGGAGTGACGGGCGCACTGCTGTCGGTTGCGGACCTGCAAGCGCTCGGAGTCAGGCGAATCCGTATCGGCGCTAGCTTGGCGCGCGCAACCTTCGGGCTGATCGGGCAAGCGGCGTGCGAGATGCGTGCGCAAGGCACGTGGACTTTTGCGCAGCAATGGATCCCGGCTGATCCGGTTTGCAAGTTCTTTGCCTCATCGGATCGCGCCTGGCGATTCATGTGAAGCTGGTGTCGATGAGAACAATCCAGATCAAGGTCAAGCCAAATTCGCGCTTGTCGATACTGGAGCCGCTCGACGATGGCACATGGCTCGCGCACACCAAGTCGCCGCCGGTCGACGGCCGGGCAAACGATGAGCTGATCGTGCTGGTGGCCGCGCAATTCAAAGTGCGCAGGTCCCAGGTGACGATCAGGAGCGGTGCCTCGGGCCGGACGAAATTAGTGCGAATCGAAGAGTGAGTGCCGTCCCGCAGATACATCATTCACGGGTACGGAAAAGGAGATCGCAAAGGACGCTTTGTTTTGGCCGCCTACGCGCCGAAGGCGGGCAGGGAACCGCAGTTGCTGGTGCTCGTCGCGCGCCATGCAGGGGTGCGGCGACGTGAGGCGCTGATCGCCGATCACCCGGTGTCTGTGATGCGCGCCGCGAAGGGCACGATCATCGAGGTGGTCGAATAGACCTCGCCCGGGGCGATCGAGCAGGCGCGTCAGAGTCCGGCAGTGCAGGCGTTATGGGGTGAGAGTTCTGCGACACCTGCAGGTATGCGACGCCTGAATCATTGAGCGAGTGCAAGGGGCTGCTCGCGAAGTTCGAGGTGGTCGTTCCGCAAACCTCGGCAGGCAAGGGCGTTGAGCGAGGCGTTCAGGATCTGCCGGAGCCGCGGCACGACGCAGCCGCGTTCAGGCATCGAAGCGGGGTAGCATCCGCGGCGCGCCGTTGTGGCGCCGGCTGCGCCGTATCAACAAGACGCACCGGGTCCCGGCTACGCTGCCCTCGGCGAACATCCCCCATGATGAAAGATCTTAATCCCTGGCTGCGCCGCGCGCTGATCGCGCTTGGTGTGCTGGCCGTTCTCGTGGCCTTGATCTGGTGGGTCGGGCGGCCGAAGCCGATTCCGGTGGTGCTGACCGAGGTCGGCCGCGGCAAGGTCGAGGCGACGATCGCCAACACGCGTGCGGGTCAGGTGGATGCCTGCCTGCGCACCAAGATGTCAACGATCATCGGTGGCCGCATCGAAGTGCTCAACGTCAAGGAGGGCGACAAGGTCAAGAAGGGCCAGCTGCTGATGCAGCTCTGGAACGACGACATCCTGGCGCAGGAGAAACTCGCGCTGGCGCAGGCCGATACGGCACGCAAGCGCGTGATCGAGGCCTGCACGCTCGCGGATAGCGCCGAGCGCGAAGTGGCACGGCAGACCGAGCTTCATATAAAGGGTTTTGTTTCCGCCAACGCGATCGATGTGGCGCGCGCCGCCGCCGATGCCAAGGTCGCCGCGTGCGCTACCGCGAAGGCCGATGTGGCGCAGGCTGAGGCGAGCATCAGCGTGGCGCGCGTGCAGCGCGGCCGCACGGTCCTGGTGGCGCCGTTCGACGGCACGGTGGCCAAGATTGTTGGCGAACTCGGCGAGTACTCGACGCCATCGCCGCCGGGCGTGCCGACGCCGCCTGCGATCGACCTGATCGACGAATCCTGCCTGTACGTAACAGCGCCGATGGATGAGGTCGACGCGCCGAAGATCAAGGCCGGACAACCGGTGCGCATCTCGCTCGACGCGCTGCCGAAGCAATCGTTCGCCGGCAAGGTGAAACGCGTCGCGCCCTACGTGACCGCGGTCGAGAAACAGGCGCGCACCGTGGATATCGAAGCGACGTTCGATGAACCGGCCAAAGCCGGGCGCCTGCTCGTCGGCTACAGCGCGAACGTCGAAGTCGTGCTCGACACGCGCGACGACGTGCTGCGCATTCCGACCGCGGCCCTGCTCGAAGGCGGGCGTGTGCTGGTGGTTGGCGCCGACGACCAACTCGTCGAGCGCAAGCTCAAGACCGGCGTGTCGAACTGGGAATTCACCGAGGTGGTAGAAGGGCTCGCTGCCGGCGACAAGATTGTCACCTCGCTCGAGCGCGTCGGCGTGAAGGCGGGCGCGCTGGTCACCGCCGAAGACAAAACCGCCGCCAGGTAGCTTGACCGCCGCCGGTCCGCGCCTTTCGCGCAACGACGCCATGCGAAGTTGAGAGGCGTCAACGCCGGGAGATCTGCCTGTCGCATGCTGTGCATGAAGGCACGGCACGCTGGCCGGGTTGGCTGCGTGCGTGTCACGGACCCGAAACGCGGAGAGCTCCTTATGGCCAACGCCCGCCTGAAACTGGTCGCTGCGCGCGGACGCAGGACCCAATCGTCCAATTCCCCACCGCCGCGCGTGACGCCGAAGGCGATCGAGCCGCCGTCCGAAGAATTCCTCGCCGAGCCGGTGCCGCTTGCCAACTACGACCGAGCGATCCGCGCCGCGGTGGCGCGCGCCAGTCGTGGTATCGCCTGGCCCTCATTGGTGTCCGCTTGGGCCGACTGGTACTGGCATCTCGCCGCCGCGCCTGGTAAGCAGATGGAACTGGCGAGCAAGGCGCAGCGCAAGGCAAGTCGCCTCGCGCTGTACGCGATGGAATGCACACAGGGCGCGGGCGCGCCATGCATCGAGCCACTGCCACAGGACCGCCGCTTCGTCGATCCGAGCTGGCAGGAGTTTCCGTTCAACCTGATCTACCAATCATTCCTGCTCACGCAGCAGTGGATCTGGAACGCAACCAATCACGTCACGGGCGTGAGCCGTCATCACGAGCGCATGGTGACGTTCACCGCTCGCCAGGCGCTTGACGTGGTGAGCCCGACCAACTTGATCTGGACCAATCCCGAGGCGCTGGAGCGCACGATGCAAACCGGCGGCCAGAACCTCGTTCAGGGTGCAGCCGACTGGTGGCGCGATTACCTCGCCATGTTTGCCGGCAAACCGCGCACCGATGGGTTGACCTACCGTCCCGGCCAGGAAGTCGCGATCTCAACCGGCAAGGTCGTGTTGCGCAACGATCTGATGGAACTGATCCAGTACGCGCCGGCGACCGACACCGTGTTCGCCGAGCCAATCCTGATCGTGCCGTCGCCGGTCCTGAAGTACTACATCCTTGACCTGTCGCCGCACAACTCGCTCGTGCGCTACCTCGTCGGCAAGGGCCACACCGTGTTCATGCTGTCGTGGCGCAATCCGGATGCGCGCGATCGCGAGCTCGGCGTCGATCACTACCTGCGGCTCGGGATCCGCGCGGCGATCGACGCCGCCGGCGCGATCACCGACGGGCACAAACTGCACGCGGTCGGCTACTGTCTCGGCGGCACCTTCCTCGCCGCACTCGCGGCGTCGCTTGCCGGCGCCGGTGATGAGCGCTTTGCATCGCTGACGCTGCTCGCGGCCGAGGTCGATTTCACCGAGGCCGGGGAGCTGTCGATCTTCATCGACGACAGCCAGCTCGCCTACCTCGAAGACCTGACGTGGGAGCAGGGCTATCTCGACGGCAAGCAGATGTCGGGTGCCTTCACGCTGCTCAATTCGAACGACCTGATCTGGTCGCGCGTCGTGCGCCAGTACCTGATGGCCGAGCCGCAGAAGGTGACCGACCTGACCGCATGGAACGTCGACACGACACGTCTGCCGCACCGGATGCACACCGAGTACCTGCGCAACCTGTACCTGAACAACGATCTGGCGTCAGGGCGGATGCGCTACGAGGGCCGCGCCATTGCGCTCTCCGACATCCGGGCACCGATCTTCCTGGTCGGCACCGAACGCGACCACGTCGCGCCTTGGAAGTCGGTCTACATGCTGAACCTCTACGCCGACGCCGAAATCACGTTCTGCCTGACCAGTGGAGGTCACAACGTGGGCATCGTCAATCCGCCCGACGCCGAGGTGCCCGTTGCGCGCCGCTATCGCATCGCGACCAAGAGGGCCGAGGACCGCTACGTCGATCCTGACCAGTGGTTCGCGCGCAATGCGCCGCAGGACGGTTCGTGGTGGCCGGCGTGGCAGGCGTGGCTGGCACAGCGGTCTGGTGATCGCGGCAAGCCGCCCACGATCGGCAACCGCGACTTCCTGCCGATGGAGAACGCGCCTGGGACGTACGTGCTGATGCGCTAGCCTCGAGCCTGTCGATCAGGCGTATCGGGAGGCCGGTCGGTTGCGACGAAACGCGTGAATTACTCGCACAGGCCGAGTATCTTCTGTTCGACGGTACAGGCGCTGCGTTTGGCGCGAACCGGCGCGGCGCAGCGACTGATTTCGCGCGTGATCGGCGTGTAGTACTGCCAGCCCTTGCCGAGTTCCGGCAGTGCGAGCTCGACTTCCTTCCACTTCGGATGCCCCTGTGCGCGCAGCGTTTCGAAGTTCTCACACAGCGACCGGCCGAACCTCGAAAGACTGACGACCGTTTGCGACAGGTTGTAGTCATAGGTGACGAGGAAGGCCTTGACCGCCAGGCCTGGGACGTCCTCACTCAACAGGTTCGGATAGTTCGCCGCCCGCACGGTCGACTGGAAATAGGTCTTCAATACTTCCTTGCTCGTCGGATGATTGGGATCGAACTTCAGCAGTTTGATCAGCGTGCGCGCCTCAGATTTCATGTCGACGAGCAACTTGGCTGGCTGGCCGGCGACGACAACGACCACGTCGATGGACTTGTCACTCACCAGCTTCGCCAGCGCCTCCTCATTCGACAGGAAGGTCGTGGTCGCCTCGGAGACCGGCTCCTTGAACAGCAGCCGATAGATCGTTGTCGTCGACATCGCGGTACCGCTGCGCAGCGGTCCGGCGCTGATCCGCGCACCCTTTATCTCATGCACCCAATTGAGCGGCGAGTCGGCGCGCACGATGAAGTAGATCTCCTCGTTGTACAGCGGCAGGATCACGCGCAGTGGGCGAATGATGGCAGCCGCTTCCGACTTGCCGCCCTCGCCCTGATTGATGAACGCCTGGTAGACGTCGGATTGCACCAGCGCGAACTTCACACCCGGCTCGTAACGCAGACGATGCACGTTTTCGGCCGAGCCCGCCGACGGCAGTGCTTCCAGTTCGATGCCCGCGGCCGGCGCGACGAACTGGGCAAGGTCGCGCCCGATTTGTATGTAAGTCCCTCGTTCCGAAGCAGTGACGATCTTGTACGGTGTCGCAGCGCGTGCAGCGCCCCCGAGCCCGACCAGCAGCAGACAAACCAGGGCAATACGCAGTGGCGCCATGAATCATTTCCCTTCGACGGAGGAATCGGCGCTGCACAGTGCAAGCGCCGCCAGCGCTGCCGTGCACGGCTGCTTCGCCGGCGCTCGGATTGCGGCGGCATGGTCCGGCAGCACGGCCGCCGCTGCGGGTCTTGGAGCGCGGCGTGACGGCGCATCGGCGGTCGGCACCGGCGCCGTAACCGAGGTGGCTGGCGTTGGATTCGCGGGCGCGCCAGTCGGACCGGCTGCTGGGGCCGTGTCCGTTGGCGTGCTATCCGGCGCAGTCGTTGTCGCGGGCGCCATTTCCTGTGGTTGCTGGACAGGGTTGTTCCAGCCCGCCGCTGGCGCGGTCGCTGGCACGGTGGCAGCGCCGATCGCGGTCATCGTTGCACCCGCAGTTTGGGTTGTATCGGGCACCCGGGCGTGCGTTGACGGTCGCGGATCGGGTTGCAGGCGATGAACAACAAATGCCCCGCCGACGGCGGCCGCGATCAGAATCGGAACGAGCGCAATGCGCCGGCGGTGACGACGCTGATTCGGCGCAAACTTGGCGGTCTGCGCCGCGGCATCCGCATTGGCAGTGCCAGGCCGCGTCGCGCGACCCGCCCGCACCGCTGGCGCCGGGTCGACGCGTTTGGGCGACGTCGCGACGACGGACCGCCCGAAAATCGCGTCAAGCTCGGTGACCGATTGCGATGTGGCCGGCGCAAAGATCGACTGATCCCCGACGCCGATCGGCGTCGTGGCCGCGCCGCACGCACGGCAAGTGGACGCCTGCACATCGTTAGCATAGCCGCAGGTAAGGCAAAAGCGGCGTTGCAGCGTCGAGCCACAGCCGACACAGAACCCCGATCCCTGCGGATTGCGCTGATGGCATTCTGGGCATTCGTGAAAGCGAAACATCGTGCCTGCCGATGGTACCGACCTCGATCATTGTGTTTTTCCTTCAGGGTCTATGCAATCCCGTGTGCGGCAGATTGTTGGCCTAGCCAGCGCGCGCGATAGCGTGTTTCAGTCCGGATTGGAGGAGATTGACTTGATCGCCGTCGACTTTGCGGCCCGAAAGAGCTGAAGTCGAGCGGCGGCCCGTTCTTCTCCGGCCGCTTATAGTCCGCCACGGCAGCAAGCGGGTACAAGAAGACGTGATGACTTCAGTCAATGACGCGCTGATCGATCTGTCCGGCGTTGAGCGCGTGTTTCACCTCGGCGACAGCGAGGTGCACGCGCTGCATGAGCTCGACCTCGGCATTGCGCGCGGGGAATACGTTGCGGTGATGGGCCCTTCCGGGTCAGGCAAGTCGACCCTGCTGAATCTGGTCGGACTGCTCGACCGGCCCACCGCCGGCCGTTATCTGCTCGAAGGCCGGGATGTCACGACACTGTCGGCGGAGGAGCAGGCGCGCGTGCGCAGCCACCGGATCGGTTTCGTGTTTCAGAGCTTTCATCTCGTGCCGCGTCTGACCGCGGCGGAAAACATCGCGCTGCCGATGATGCTGGCCGGCATCGCGCCGAAGGAGCGCGCGACGCGTGTCGCGCAGGCGTTGAAGGACTATGGCCTCGCCGATCGTGCCCACCATCGCCCTGAGCAGTTGTCGGGCGGGCAGCGGCAGCGCGTGGCCATAGCGCGCGCGACCATCATGCGGCCGGCGCTGATCCTCGCCGATGAGCCGACCGGCAATCTCGACCGGGCTACCGGCGAGGAAGTGGTGCGTCTGCTCGAGGAACTGAACGCACGCGGCGTCACGCTGATCATCGTTACGCACGATCACGCGCTCGGCGCGCGCGCGCGCCGGCGCGTGCTGATGCAGGACGGCGCGGTGCTGCGCGACGAGGTATCGGCGGTAATCCGGTGATGCGCAACATCGACGTACTCCGCTTTGCCATCGGCGCTGCCGCCGGCAGTCCTCTGCGCACGCTGCTGTCGATGCTCGCAATGTCGATCGGTGTCGCGGCGGTTGTGGTGCTGACGGCGCTCGGCGACGGCGCACGGCGCTATGTGATCGACCAGTTTTCCTCGCTCGGCACCAACCTCGTGATCGTGCTGCCGGGCCGCTCGGCGACCGGCGGGTTTTCGCCGGCCAACGTCGTCACGCAGACACCGCGTGACCTGACGGTCGACGATGCGCGCGCGGTGCTGCGCGCGCCGGCCGTGCTGCGCGCCGCACCGGTGTCGGTCGGCAATGCGGAACTCACCGTCGGCGGCAAGCTGCGCGCAACCATCATCGTCGGCACGGTTGCCGGGTATCTCGACATGCGCCGCTTCGAACTTGCGCAGGGAAGTTTTCTGCCGGAAGAGGACTGGTCGCACGGGTCGCCGGTGATGGTGATCGGCGGCAAGGTACGGCGCGAACTCTTCGGTGCCGAGCCCGCGATCGGCCGCCTCGTGCGCGCGGGCGACCGGCGCTTTCGCGTGATCGGCGTGCTCGCCACCAGCGGCATGGGGCTCGGCATGAACACCGACGAGCTCGCGTTCGTGCCCGTGTCCATCGCGCAGCAGATGTTCAACACCAACACGCTGTTCCGCATCATCGTCGAGGCACGCCATCGCGACGCGATCGCCGCCGCCAAGGCGCAGGCGCAGGCGATCATCAAGGCGCGCCACGAGGGCGAAGAGGACGTCACCGTGATCACGCAGGACGCCGTGCTCGCCACCTTCGACCGCGTGCTGGGCACGCTGACGGTGGGCGTGGCCGGCATCGCGGCGATCAGCCTGGCAGTGGCCGGCATCCTGGTGATGAACGTGATGCTGGTGTCGGTCACGCAGCGCACGGCGGAGATCGGATTGCTCAAGGCGCTCGGCGGCACGCAGGCTGCGATTCGCAGCGCCTTCCTGACGGAGGCCGCGCTGCTCTCCGCGTTCGGCGCGCTGCTCGGCTACGCTTTGGGCCTTGCGGGTGCGGCCGTGCTGCGTTATCTGTACCCGACGTTTCCCGCGTATCCGCCGGACTGGGCGGTACTGGCAGGGCTGGGCACCGCGCTTGCGACCGGCCTCGTGTTCGGGGTGATGCCGGCACGCCGCGCCGCGCGGCTCGATCCGGTCGTTGCGCTGGCCAAGCGATGATCCTGCGCGACGCCGTCTTCCTCGCGCTGCGCGCCATCACCGCGCACCGGTTGCGCAGCTTTCTCACCTTGCTCGGCATCGGTGTCGGCATCGCGGCAGTGATCCTGCTCACCTCGATCGGCGAAGGTATTCACCGCTTTGTGCTGGCGGAGTTCTCGCAGTTCGGCACCAACGTGATCGGCATCGCGCCGGGGCGCATCGAGGCGTCGGGCGGCCCGCCGGGGCTGCCGGCATCGGTGCGGCCGTTGACTTTCGAGGACGCGCGCGCGCTTGAGCGCGTTGCCAGCGTCGTCGCGGTGGCGCCGACGGTGTCGGGCAACTCGGAAGTTGCCGGCAACAGTCGCGTTCGGCGCACCTCGATCTTCGGCGCCGGCGCGGCGATGCTGCACGTGTTCAACGTCCGCGTGCGCGTCGGCCAGTTCCTGCCCGAAGAAGATGCGGGCGGGGCACGTAACTTCGTCGTGCTTGGCCCCAAGCTGAAGGAAGAGCTGTTCGGCGCCGAAAGCGCGCTCGGCGCGCGGCTGCGCATCGGCGGGCTGCAGTTTCGCGTGATCGGCGTGCTCGAAGCAAAGGGCCAGTTCCTCGGCATCGACCTCGACGACACCGCCTACATTCCCGCCGCGCGCGCGCTGGAGCTTTTCAACCGCGATGGCCTGAGCGAGATTCATCTTTCGTACGCGGAGGGCGCCTCCGCCGCGCGCGTAGCTGCCGATGCGAGGAAGCTGCTGGCCGCGCGCCATGGCCGCGAGGATTTCACCGTAACCACGCAGGAGGACATGCTACGCACGCTCGGCAACATCCTCGACATCCTGACGATGGCGGTGGCGGGCTTGGGCAGCATCTCGCTGCTGGTGGGCGGCGTGGGCATCGTCACCATCATGACAATCGCGGTCGCGGAGCGCACCAGCGAGGTCGGCCTGATGCTCGCGCTCGGTGCGCAGCGGCGCACGATCCTCGGCCTCTTTCTCGGCGAAGCGATCGTGCTTGCCGCGCTCGGCGGCGCGTTCGGCCTCGCGCTGGGTTTTGGTCTGGCGCAACTCATTCACGCCGCGCTGCCGGCATTGCCGGTGCATACGCCGGTGTTGTACGCGGTGCTGGCCGAACTGGTGGCTGCGGTGATCGGTCTGGCTGCGGGCGTGCTTCCGGCGCGGCGCGCCTCCCGGCTCGATCCGGTCGATTCGTTGCGAGCAGAATAGGGGGCGTCGATTCCCGCCGGGAGCTCCGCTTGCCTCTACCCCGGTGGGAGAGGGGCGGGCGAAAGGGCGCACCATGACCGTCAAGATCGTTCGACTCGGCGCACCACGCGCCAAAGATGAAGGCCCGCGCCTCGGCACGGTGCGCCGTCCGCCGCGCGGGGTGCCGAAGAATGAGTTCGCATCGCAGAACTGGTACGACGTGTGGTTCCCCAACCTCGCGCCGAGCGCCCAGCTGGTCAAGTTCGCGCTCGAGGCGAAAACCGATCGCGACTGGGTGTCGTTTGCCAGGAGATATCGCGCCGAGATGGCCGCGCCCGATGCGAGTCGCGTGCTCGATGTCCTCGCGCTGCTGTCGCAACACACGGACTTCTCGGTGGGCTGCTACTGCGAGGACGAGTCCCATTGCCATCGCTCGGTGCTGCGCCGGCTTCTGATCGAACACGGCGCAAAAGTCGCATGATTGCGAACTACGAAGTCGGGCTCGCGCATCCTTCGGAAGCGTCGCGGATCGCGTTGCTGTCGCGCGCGGCGATCGAGTACGGGCTCGCCTGGTCGTGGACGCCGCAGCGCGTGTTGAAAAGTGTGCGCGACGCGGCGACCAACGCGATCGTGGCGCGCGATGGCGTCGATCTGCTCGGCTTCGCGATCATGAAGTACGGCGATAGCGAGGCGCACTTGCTGCTGCTTGCGGTCGATTTCGCGCGCCGCCGGCGCGGTGTCGCTTCCTCGCTGCTCGCGTGGCTGGAGCTCACGGTGCGCACCGCGGGCATCGAGTCGATCCGCGTCGAGGTGCGCGCGGAGAATCGCGCCGCGCGGGCGTTCTACCGCAAGCATGGCTTCGAGCAGGTGCGCGTTCTGCGTGGCTATTACCAGCGGGTCGACGACGCGGTCGTGCTCGCAAAGAAGATTGGCGCCTAGTCAACCGAGGTCAGGAAGAAAACGATGACCGGTCGGTTCAGGCTCTATGTGGACTCGCAGTATGCGAGCCCGTACGCCATGTCCGCCTTCGTCACGCTGGACGAGAAGGGCCTCCCCTTCGAGATGGTGACGCTGGATCTGAAGGCGCGCGAGAACACCGCGGCCGGCTTTGCGGCGGCGTCGCTGACGTGCCGCGTGCCGACCCTTGTCGATGGCGATTTCAGCCTGTCGGAGTCGTCTGCGATTTCGGAGTATCTGGAGGAAGTGTTCCCTGCGCCGCGGTACGCGGCCGTCTATCCGCGCGAGCGCCATGCGCGCGCCCGGGCGCGGCAGATCCAGGCCTGGTTGCGCAGCGATCTGATGCCCATCCGGCAGGAGCGTTCGACCGAAGTGGTGTTTGCGCGCCCGACCGACCGGCCGTTGTCGCCGCAGGCGCAGGCCGCCGCCGCGCGTTTGTTCAACGTGGCCGATGCGCTGCTCGAGCGGAGCGCAACCGATCTGTTCGGCGACTGGTGCATCGCGGATACGGATCTTGCGCTGATGCTCAATCGCCTCGTCCTGAATGGTGACGAGGTGCCCGAGAAACTCGCGGCGTACGCGCGACGACAATGGCAGCGGCCGTCGGTCCAACGCTGGGTCGTACTGTCGCGGACGATTTGACCTCATTCATGCCGGCTGCCGATCCCAGCCACTGAACTACGAAATCCGCGCGCGGCCTGTATACAAACGCCCGCCAGAGCGCGGTGGCGCGTACGATCTTTTGCGCTGACCGATGACCGGTTAATTCGACAGGGAGGAGACAATGCCCAAGGAAATCATTCAGACCGGCCGGGCGCCAAAATCGTTGGCGGGTTACAGCCAGGGCGTCAAGGCGGGCGGATTCGTTTTTGTCGCCGGGCAGGGACCGTTCGATGCCGCAACCGGCGACGTCGTCGGTCAGACGATCCAGGAGCACACGCGTCAATGCCTGCGCAATATCGAAGCGATCCTACAGGCCGCGGGAAGTTCAATCGACAAGGTCGTCAGCGCCACGTTCATTCTCGGCGAAGAGACCGATTTCGCGGGCATGAACGAAGAATGGGAGCGCTGGTTTCCCAGGGATCCGCCCGCGCGCCAGGGTGCGAAGCTGCCCATTCGTCCGCAGGGCATGAAGGTTTCCATTGCGGTGATCGCGGAAGCCTGAACCTTCCGCAACGCTTCGTCGGCCATATCCATAAGCGTTCCCGCGCGAATCAGGAGCAGGCCCTGGCCGGGCCGGAGGCGCGTTCAGGGCCGAGCGTGCAACTTGCACCTCGGCGCGGCGCATTATGCGCTGTGCCGGCAACGGTGCCAGGGCAGCGCGGTGATCACGAACCGCAGCCGGCCGCCCTCAGGCGGCAGCGGCGCGGGATCTGCGTGCTTCAAGGATCTGCTTGCGCCGGTACTCGCCCTGTCGTTCGAACATCCACCCCGGATACTCCGCGGGCAGGGCACTGACCTCGTCGAGCCGCTTCAGTTCGTCGGCGCTCAAAGCGACCCGCGTGGAGGCGATGTTGTCGGCAAGTTGCTCGGAGCGCTTTGCACCGATGATGACGGTCGTGACCTGCGGCTGGTGCAGCAGCCATGCGAGCGCGATCTGGGCCACGGAAACGTCGTGTGCCTGCGCGATCGGCCGCATGACGTCGATGCAGGCGTAGGCGCGGTCGCGATCGACCGGCGGAAAGTCGAAGCTGGTGCGGCGACTGCCTTCTTCGCCCTGCCGGTCGCGACCGAACTTGCCGCTCAGCAATCCGCCTGCGAGGGGACTCCACACCATCAGCCCAATACCTTCACTGCGCAGCATCGGAATCAGTTCGCGTTCGAGGTCGCGGCCAGCCACCGTGTAGTAGGCCTGCAGCGATTCGATGCGTGCCAGGCCCAGCCGCTCAGCGATGCCCAGTGCCTTGACGATCTGCCACGCGCCCCAGTTGGAGACGCCGAGGTAGCGAACGAGCCCCTGCCGTACCAGATAATCGAGCGCACGGACCGTCTCTTCGATCGGGGTTGCCGGGTCGAAGGCGTGGATCTGATAGAGGTCGATATGATCGAGCTGGAGTCGCTTCAAGCTGGCCTTCACGCCATCCAGGATGTGATTGCGCGATGCGCCCCGCGCGTTCGGCCCCGCTCCGGTCTCGCCGAAGACCTTGGTGGCGATCACCACGCTCTCGCGCGGCACTTGCAGGTTCTTCAGCGCCTGCCCGGTGATCTGCTCCGACAGCCCACCGGCATAGACGTCGGCGGTGTCGATGAAATTGATGCCGGCATCGAGTGCCTGGCCGATCAGGCGCTCGGCGTCGGCCTGCTGCAGGTTGCCGATCTTGCCCCAGATACCTCCGCCGCCGCCGAACGTCATCGTGCCCAGGCACAGTTCAGATACGAAGAGGCCGGTTCGGCCAAGGGGAAGGCTGCGCATGTTGGATAGCTCCGTCAACAGTTCGCGGGGCGGGCACCTTGCCCGAATCGGTCCCGCAGCATAAGCGCCTCCGCCCTATGAACCGGACCTCGTGGGAATCGCCTCCGGGTAGGATCAATGCAGACGGACACAAGCGAGCCTGCGCATGAGCGCGAGTGACCCGGGCAGACTCGATCGCGTCATCGCCGAAGCGCGCCGCGCCGCCGAGAAACGCGATCAGGGCTACAGGGAACAGGCGTTGAAGATCTACCCGTGGGTCTGTGGGCGCTGCGCCCGCGCGTTCACGCGCGCCAACGTGCGCGAGCTGACGGTCCACCACCGGGACCACAATCACGACAACAACCCGCCGGATGGCAGCAACTGGGAACTGCTGTGTCTGTACTGCCACGACAACGAACACCAGCGGCTGTTAGAGGCGGCGGGCGGGGGAAGCAGCCCAGCGATTGGTCGCGACGTGGCGACCCACGCGCCCTTTGCCGATCTCAAGGAACGACTCGCCAAGAAGCCGCCCGCGAAGTGAGATCGAGGTTCGTACGTCAGCCAGGAACAGGCGTCGGGCAGCGCCGCTCAGGACCGGGTCGTGAATTGTGACGCCGCGGGCAAGGAACTGAGGGTACCCTCGTGCGGTGAACGATGCGAACGACAGCCGAATCCGTGCCGGCGCGGCATTGCCCGAGCCGCCTGAGTTAGAGGTCGTCATTGAGGTTCCACGCGGCAGTTTTCTCAAGCGCGGGTCCACCGGCCACATCGACTTCGTCTCACCGCTGCCGTGTCCGTTCAACTACGGCTCCGTGCCGAGTTTGCTCGGACTCGAAGACGATCTGCTGGACGCGGTGGTACTCGGGCCGCGGCTGCCGCGCGGAACCCGGATAAGGGTGAGGGCATGGGGCGCAGTGGTTCTGACCGACCGCGGCATGACAGACGACAAACTCATCTGCAGCACACATCCCCTGCATCCCTCGGAGCGCAGCAGCGTCCTGCGATTCTTCCGCTTCTATGCAAGGTGCAAGGGGCTACTGAATAGCTGGCGACGCCGCCCGGGGCGCAACGCATGCGAGGGCTGGTGCGACGCTGACCAGGCGCTCGCCCGTGCGCGACCGCGAGACGACACATGGCACGGGCCGCCGATCGAATTCTGATCCAGGCAATCGGGCGGCACTTCGTGCGGCCCGCGTGCAACCCGCGAAACGGCAACGGCTTACGCCCGGGGCTTAGGGCGCGCATGCCGGCAGCAAGTATCGGCAGCGCGTGTGCAGGCAGGCGTGCGTCGAACCGAGGATCGGCACTGGTCCGATCGCCGCGCAACACCGCCGGCGCCGAGCGGGACGGCCCGGTTCAAACCTTGTCATAACCATGTTCCTGTGCGCCTTCGCTGAGTTGACGCATATCGCGAGCCCGCGACCGCTGTGTGATGCCGCTCGCGGCAGTCGTTGATTCGAGTCGGCAGGCCGGTCTTGGCCGGGACGGTGCGGGGCATGGCTTGCGTCGGCGGTGTCGCGATTCGGGTAAAGTCACCGCCGACGCAGTTTTCTCCCATCAATATGGAAATCCCCATGCAAGTCTTCAATTTCAGCGCCGGCCCCGCGGTGCTGCCCAAGGAAGTTCTGAAACGCGCTGCCGACGAGATGCTCGACTGGCATGGCAGCGGCATGTCGGTGATGGAGATGAGCCATCGCGGCAAGGAGTTCATCTCGATCGCCGCCAAGGCCGAGGCCGACCTGCGCACGCTGCTGGCGATCCCGTCCGACTACGCGGTGCTGTTCCTGCAGGGCGGCGCGATCGGCGAGAACGCGATCGTGCCGATGAACCTGCTTGACGGACGCAAGGTGATCGACTTCGTCAACACCGGCGAATGGTCGAAGAAGTCGATCAAGGAAGCGAAGAAGTACGCAACGGTGCACATCGCCGCCAGCGCCGAGGACAGGAATTTCACCTACGTGCCGGCGCGCGAGACATGGAAGCTCACGCCCGACGCGGCCTATGTGCACATCTGCAGCAACGAGACGATCGGCGGCGTCGAATACCACTGGACGCCGGATACCGGCGCTGTGCCGCTGGTGGCCGACATGTCGTCGCACATCCTGTCGCGGCCGATCGACGTGTCGAAGTACGGCGCCATCTACGGCGGCGCGCAGAAGAACGTCGGCCCGGCCGGGCTGACGCTGGTCATTGTGCGCAAGGACTTGCTCGACCGCGCGTTGCCCATCACGCCGTCGGCGTTTCACTGGAAAGAGCAGGCCGAGAACGACTCGATGCTGAACACGCCGCCGACCTACGCGGTCTACGTCGCGGGCCTGGTGTTTGAATGGTTGCTCGCCAGGGGCGGGGTGGCGGCGATCGAGCAACAGAACATTGCCAAGGCGAAGCTGATATACGACTACCTCGACGCGACGCCGTTTTATACGAACCCGGTGGTGAAGACTGATCGCTCGCGCATGAACATTCCGTTCAAGACGCGTGACGAAGCACTCGATACCGCGTTCGTCAAGGGCGCTGAGGCGCGCGGCCTGCTGCAACTGAAGGGCCATCGCTCGGTCGGCGGCATGCGGGCGTCGATCTACAACGCGATGCCGACCGAAGGCGTGCAGGCGCTGGTCGAGTACATGCGCGAATTCGAGAGAAAGAACGGCTGACCATGTCGAAGCTGCATATCCTCACGCTCAACAACATCTCGCAACAGGGCCTGGCGCGCCTGCCGCACGCACACTACGCGCACGGCAAGCACATCGACCACCCCGATGCGATTCTGGTGCGCTCGCACGACATGCACGCGATGGACATCCCGGCGAGCGTGAAGGCGATCGGTCGCGCGGGTGCGGGCACCAACAACATCCCGGTCGCGGCAATGTCCAAGCGCGGCGTGCCGGTGTTCAACGCGCCGGGCGCCAATGCCAACGCGGTGAAGGAACTGGTGCTCGCCGCGCTGCTCATCGGCGCGCGCAACCTGGTGCCGGCGCTGCAGTTCGTGGCGCAGCTGCCCGCGGACGCGCCGGACTTCGAAGCGCGCGTCGAGGACGGCAAGAAGCAGTTCGCCGGCATCGAACTGCCGCAGAGGACGCTCGGCATCGTCGGGCTGGGCGCGATCGGCGGGCTGGTAGCCGAAACCGCGCTCAAGCTTGGCATGAAGGTGATCGGTTTCGATCCGGAAATCACCGTCGATGCAGCCTGGCGATTGCACTCGGGCGTGCGCAAGGCCAACAGCATCGAGGACGTGCTCAAGCACGCCGATTTCGTCACGCTGCATGTGCCACTGCTGGCGGCCACGCGCGGGCTGATCAATGAGCAGCGACTCGCGGTAATGAAGACGGGCGCGGCGCTGCTGAACTTCGCGCGCGATGCGATCGTCGACGAAACGGCCGTGATCGGTGCGCTGCGCGCGCAGAAGCTGAAGGCGTACCTGTGCGACTTTCCGTCGCCGCGCTTCGCCGGTGTGCCGGGCGTGATCGCTACACCGCACCTCGGCGCATCGACGGCCGAAGCCGAGGAGAATTGCGCGGTGATGGTCGTCGATCAGGTGCGCGAATTTCTCGAGAACGGAGGCATTGCCAACGCGGTGAACTTCCCGAACGTGGAAATGGCGCGCGAGTCGCCGCACCGGGTCGGCATCTCGAATGCCAACGTGCCCAACATGCTCGGCCAGATCTCCACCACGATGGCCAAATCAGGACTGAACATCCACAACATGGTCAACAAGTCGCGCGGCGAGATGGCGTACACGCTGGTCGACGTCGACAGCCCGGTCGAGCAGACCGTGATCGACGCGCTCGCCGCAATTGATGGCGTGCTGTCGGTGCGCTCGATTCCGGCGCACGCGCAGTAGGGAATCACGACCGGCGCGGTCTTTGTGCCCCGGCTGACGCTTCGACGAGCGCCTCCGCGCGTGCCACGCGGCGCAGCGTCGGTGCGCGAAGGGCGCCGGCACCGCGCAGTGCCCCGGAACCTTGCGCACCACGGTTCCGGGCACGGCGCGTTTGTGCGGCCCGCGCCCGTGCGAGCCGATCACGGTCAGGTTGCAGTTGCCGTCACGCACGATCGGGTGGATGTCCAGCCCGGCATCTCCGGTCAGTTCGACCCGCGACACCTCAATGCCCGCCTGCGGCAGCGTATCGAGCGCCGGCTGCGCCGCGGGCACGGCCTCGACCGGCATCGGCGCCGCGCCACGACGGCCGAGCACCGCCACGACCTGCAGCGGCGTCAACCCCGTGACGAATACCACCGTCACCTGCGCGGCCGCCGTTGTGAGGGGATGCCGGCAGACGAATTCGACCGCGCCTGTGGCGTGCTCGCTGCCGTCGACGCCAATCAGGATGCGCATACCCCTTGCTTCCGTACGCGCCAGTTGCGCCGTCCTTGCAGAGCGGGACAAGGATCGTTTGCTGCGGCTCACTGCGCGTGACGCGCGAAGGCGCGGCGCGGATGGCGACGCGAAATTGGCTTCGCCCAACAAACGTGCCGCAAATCGCTGGACACTGTTGCTCAATGGCGGGTGCCGGCGCAAGCTAGTAGCGGTGTGCAGCCCCGCCCCGTTTCAGTGCAGAGGAGACGCCGAGATGCCGGCCCATGCATCGTTCGCCGGCAAACCGCAACGGCGCGACCGGTTGATTCGAGAGAGCGTTCACGATCCGTACAAGGTGCGCGTCAAGCTGACGGAGCCAGGCTCGTGGCGGCACTGCCAAGCCGTCTGGAGGCGCGGCCGCTGGCAATGGGGTGGGGCGCCCGCCGGCGCCAACAAGACGCCGTGCGCCACCTGCCCGCGCAGCCGCGACAGGGTACCGGCCGACCTGCTCCTGCGGACCGGCGACTTCTTCAAGGCGCACCGCGCAGAGATCCTCAACTTCGCGCAGGACCACGGCGAGCAGCAGCGCCGCGAGCATCCGCTGAAGCGACTGACGGGAATTGCCGAGCGGCCCGATGGCGTCGAGATCGCGTTCACCGACACGCATCGGCCACGCGGTGTCGGCGAGACCATCGAAAGCGCATTCAACGGCACGCTCGAAATCCGGTACACGGACGAGTCGAACCTCGTGCGCGTGCCTTGGTCACGCTAGCGACATCCAAAGGGAACATTGCCATGTACAGCGAAGAAACGATTCGGAAGGTCTGGCAGAAGGGACGTGCGCGCAGCGACCGCTCGGCCGAGCTCTGGCGCCAGGACGAATGCGGCGCGTGGATGCAGCGCTCGCAGTACGGCGAAGCCAGCGCCGCGTTCGGCTGGAAGATCGAGCGCATATCTGCCGGCCGCGCCGACGATGTGGCGGTCCTGCGTCCATTCCACTTCGCCAACGCCTATGACATCTCCAGTGGCCGGCCGCACTGCCGCGTCACGGCCGACCGCAGCGGGCTCGGGGCGGACGCGCACACCGAAGAGCCGCGCAATCGGACGCTCTGATTCGACCGCAATCCGCCTGCGACCTCGCCGGGCGAAGAGTCGAGCGACGCGAGCCGATGCCGAAAAAGAGCGCCGGACTGCTGCTGTTTCGCGAGACCTCCGGCGTGCTCGAGGTGCTTCTCGTGCACCCGGGCGGCCCGTACTGGGCGGGGAAGGACGCGGGTGCATGGTCTATCCCGAAGGGCGAATTTGAGAAAGACGAGGCGCCCCTGAACGCGGCGCGGCGCGAGTTCGAGGAGGAAACGGGAATGTCCGTGACGGGGGACTTTGTTGCGCTACAACCAGTGCAGACGCCCAGCGGCAAGGAGATTCATGCTTGGGCGCTGAGAGCGGATCTCGATCCGGCGCGACTTCGTAGCAACACTTTCTCGCTCGAATGGCCGCCGAAATCGGGGCAGTTGCGCGACTTTCCCGAAGTCGATCGCGCCCAGTGGTTCACGCTCGAGGAGGCGAGGTCGAAGATCCTGAAGGGGCAGGCGCCTCTGCTCGAACAATTGCGCGAACATGTCTGATATGCGGGGACTGCCCGACGCGATCAAGGCCACCATCGATTCGCACGGCGGCGCCGCGGCGTGGAAACAACTGATCGCGGTCGAGGCGACGGTCTCAGCCCGCGGCTTCCTGTTCACGGCGAAACGCCGGCCGGTGCTGCAACGCGTGCGCGTGCGCGCCTCGGCGCGCGAGGTCCGGTTTGCCTTTCACGACTTCCCGCGCGTGGGCGAGACGAGCGAGCTGATCGGCGACGACGAGGTTCGCGTACTGGGCCAGGACGGCACTGTGCTGGCCCGCCGCGTTCAGCCGCGCGCAGCATTCCGCCACTGGCGCCGGCAGTTCTACTGGGACCTTCTGGATTTTGTCTACTTCGGCGGCTACGCGACATGGAACTACTTCACCACGCCGTTTGTCTTTCTCCGCGGTGGTTTTGAGTTCGAGGAATGGCCGCCGCTCGACACGCCCACGGGGCCGTGGACGAGAATCCGCACGACGTTTCCCGCGGATGTGCCGACGCACAGTCGCGTGCAGCATTTCTACTTCGATCGCCAGCATCGCCTGCGCCGGATCGACTACACCGCCGATGTCGTGGGGCGCTGGGCCCGCGCCGCGCATGTGTGCGAGGACCACCGCGAATTCGACGGCTTTCTCGTGCCGACGCGCAGAACAGTCAAGCCGCTGCCGTTCGGAAATGAGCCACTGCCGTTTCCGACGCTTGTCGCGCTCGAGATTCACGACTTCCGACCGCTGCGTGCGGCATGACTCGACGAGGCGTCAGATGCTTACCCTGCCTCAGCGGCGGATGCGCCGATGATGCGGCTTGCCGCCGTTGTGCACGCTTCCGCGCGCGCCGCGCAGACCGCCGGCCGGCTTGCGAAGCGTGACGCGATCCAGATCGCCGGGGCGTATCTCTCTGGCGAAACGCGGCAGGGCAAACTCGGCATCGGCTACGCAACGCTGAGCGAGCTGCGCGGCGGCCCGCTCTCAGCGGAGCCTTCGCTCACGCTTCATGTGGTGGGCGATTCCCTCGCGCGTGTGGCGGCGACCACCGGCAAGTGATCAGCGGCCCAGCGTGCCACGCAGCTTCGCACGCTGTTCGCGCGCGCTACGCTTGCCGAGCAGGACTTCCTCGTCGGCTTGCTGGTGGGCGAACTGCGCCAAGGCGCGCTCGAGGGCGTGATGATCGAGGCGATTGCTGCCGCTGCGGAGGTACCGGTCGCCGCGATGCGGCGCGCGGCGATGTTCGCGGGCGATCTGTCGGCCGTCGCGCGCGCCGCATTGACCGAAGGCGCAGCGGGTCTTGCGCGTTTCTCGATTGAGCTTCATCGCCCCGTGCAGCCGATGCTCGCGCAGCCGGCCGAGGACGTCGCCGAAGCGCTCGGCCGCCTCGGCACGGCGGCACGCGAACGGAAACTCGGCGGCGCGCAGGTGCAGGCGCACAGGGCCGCCGAATTCAATGCGCCCAGATCGATACCGATGATTGTCGTGGTGGTGCACCCTGAGAACAAGTTTGCGCGGTCACGTCACCGCGAAACCACGTTACGACGCCTTGCACCGCGTGTTGATTCGAGTCAATGCGCCGGGTGCGGCGTCGTCGCGTGGCTGCGGTCTGACCGGAGCGCATCCTCGGTATGACCGTATGCGGCACGACTGACGCGCCTCAAGGCATCGCCTCGGCAGCGGATCAGCATTGCGGTGGTGGCAGAAGTTGGAACGCTACGTGCGGATGAGCGCTGAGCAGTCCCCCCGTGTCTTCGTGCGGCCTTCGGCTGATCGCACATGATCGCGCCGGCGCCCGCTGGCGCAGCTCTGCCCTCTGGCCCCACGGCTCGTGAGGCCGTCTTTACCGCGCGCGGTCTGACCAAGATCTACCGCATGGGCGAGGTCGAGGTGCAGGCGTTGCGCGGCGTCGACCTTGATATCTACACCTCCGAGTTCGTGGTGCTGCTCGGGCCTTCCGGCAGCGGCAAGTCGACGCTGCTCAACATCCTCGGCGGGCTCGATACGCCGAGTGGCGGCAGCGCGATGTGGCGCGACCACGATTTGACCCACGCCGATGAGGCGGAGCTGACGCGCTACCGTCGCGAGCATGTTGGTTTCGTGTTCCAGTTCTATAACCTCATCCCATCGCTGACCGCGCGCGAGAACGTCGCGCTGGTCACCGAGATGTCGCTGGACCCCATGAAGCCCGAGGACGCGCTGGCACTGGTGGGTCTCGCTGCTCGGCTCGACCACTATCCATCGCAGCTCTCCGGCGGCGAGCAGCAGCGGGTCGCGATCGCACGCGCGATCGCCAAGCGCCCCGACGTTCTGCTGTGCGACGAGCCGACCGGCGCGCTCGACTACGCCACGGGCAAGGTCGTGCTCGCGGCGATTGCGAAGATCAACGCCGAGCTTGGCACCACCGCCGCGGTAATCACGCACAATGCGCCGATCGCGAAGATCGCTGATCGCGTGATGCGGATGGCCGATGGCCGAATTGCCGAGGTCGCGGCCAACACGACCAAGGTTTCACCCGAGGAGATCTCGTGGTGAAAATGCTGGATCGCAAGCTGCTGCGTGACGTCTGGCATCTGCGCGGCCAGGTGCTCGCAATTGCGCTGGTGGTCGCAGCGGGCATCGTCGGCTACTGCGGGTCGCTGTCGACCTACGACTCGTTGCGCTGGCTGCAGGCGAGTTTCTACGAGACCGCGCGCTTTGCCCACGCGTTCGCGCAGGGCAAGCGGGCGCCGCTTGCGGTGGCCGAGCGGCTGCTCGAGATTCCCGGCGTGGTCGAGGTCGAGACCACTGTCCTGTTCGACGTGATGCTCGACGTGAACCAAGACATCGCTCCGCTCACCGGACGGATGATCGCGCTACCGGCGCACGGCCGGCCGGGGATCAACCGGCTGACCCTGATGCGTGGCGCCTGGATCGACGCGCCACGCTCCAACCAGGTGCTGGTCAACGAGACCTTCGCGAATGCACACGGGCTGACGCCAGGCAGCCGCGTGGTTGCCCTGCTGAACGGCAAACGCGAATCGATGCAGGTGGTGGGCATCGTGCTGTCGCCCGAATACGTGTTTCCCGGGCGCGGCGGGATGGGCGACGAGAAGAGCTTCGGCATCTTCTGGCTCGGGCGTGAGCGGCTGGCTGCGGCATTCAACATGGAGGGCGCGTTCAATTCAGTCGCACTGCGCCTCGCGCGCGGGATCTCGGAGCAGTCTGTGTTCGCGGCGGTCGACCGTGTGCTGGACCGCTACGGCTTCACCGGCGCGTATGGCCGCGCCGATTCGCTGTCGCACAAGACGCTGTCGCAGGAGATTTCCCAGTGGAAGATCTACGGCACCGCGTTGCCGATCGTCGTGCTCGGCGTCGCGGTATTCCTGCTCAACGTCGCACTCTCGCGGCAGATCGGCACGCAGCGCGGCCAGATCGCGGCACTCAAGGCGCTCGGCTGCGACGATCGCGAGATCGGCCTGCACTATCTGAAGTTTGTGCTCGTGATTGTCTTGATCGGTGGGCCGCTCGGCGTGGCGGGTGGCTACTACTTCGGCTATGCAGTCACGCAGCTTTATGCGCGATTCTTCCGCTTTCCCGATTTCGAATACCGGATGCTGGCGTGGATACCGCTGTCCGCGCTGCTGCTTTCGATGCTGGCCGCGGCAGCCGGCGTGATTGGCGCCCTGCGGCGCGTGGTGCGGCTGCCGCCGGCCGAGGCGATGCGCCCTGGGGCGCCATTGAGCTTCCGGCCGACGCTGATGGAGGCGATCGGGCTCGGCCACCTGTATTCGCCGGCGGTGCGGATGATCGTGCGCGACATCGAGCGCCGGCCGCTGCGCGCGCTGCTGACCACGTTCGGCATCGCCGCCGCGGTGGCGGTGATGATTGCCGGCACGTGGTGGCGTGACGCGGTCGATTACCTGCTCGATGTAGAAATCCGCATGCGTGATCGGCAGGAGGTCAGCATCGCGCTGACCGAACCGGTGTCCAGCGCGGCCCTGTATGAGTTCGCGCGCCTGCCGGGCGTGCTGCGCGCCGAGCCCGATCGCGACGTCGCGGTCCGGCTTGCCAACGGCCAGCACAGCTATCGCACTTCGCTCAGCGGGTTACCAGCCGACGCACAGATGCGGCCGCTGCTCGATGAGCGATTGCAGCGCGTTGCATTGCCGGCCGCCGGCATCGTGCTGAACCAGCGGCTGGCCGAGCGGCTGCACCTGAAGCTCGGCGACCCGGTGTGGGTCGAAGTGCTGCAGGGTGCGCGTGCGCAGGGCAGCTTCACCGTCGCGGCTTTCAGCCACGAGCTGATGCAATTGCCAGCCTACATCGACTACCACGCGCTGAACCGCCTGCTCGGTGAAGGCGATGCGCTGTCGGGCGCGCGGCTCATCTTCGACAAGTCGCAACGCGAGGCGTTCTTTAATCAGGTGCGGCAGATGCCGCGCGCCGCGGTGGCGGTGGAGATCGGTCCGATCGTGCGCAACGTGCGCGAGAACACCGCGCGCAACATCTTGTTCTTCACCTCGGTGATGTCGGTGCTGGCGGCATCGATTGCGCTCGGCGTGGTCTATAACAATGCGCGCATCGCGTTGGCGGAGCGTGCGTGGGATCTGGCCAGCCTGCGCGTGCTCGGCTTCACGCGCGGCGAGGTGTCGGGGTTGCTCCTGGGCGAACTCGCGGTGGAGTTGATCGTTGCGCTGCCACTCGGTTGTGTGCTTGGGCACTGGCTGTCATGGGGCATCCTGCAGATGATGCAGCACGAAACCCTGCAGCTGCCGTTCGTCATCCAGCCGCGCACCTACGCGTTGGCGTGTCTGGTGGTGCTGATCGCAGGGGCGGCGAGCGCGCTGGCCGTGCGCCGCCGCATCGATCAGCTCGACCTGGTGGCGGTACTCAAGACGCGCGATTGAGGCCCTTATGAAACGCAGACAATGGATTCTGATCGGTGTCGGCTCGGCGCTGCTGGTCTCCGTGTTTGCATGGGCGTTCCGGCCGCAGCCGGTGCCGGTCGAAGTCGCGAGCGTCAAACGCGCTTCCTTCGAGGAGTCGGTCGACGAAGACGGCAAGACGCGCGTGGCCGATCGCTACGTCGTGTCAGCGCCGCTGGCGGGCAAACTCGCGCGCATCGAACTCGAACCGGGCGACGCCGTGACCGCGGGCATGACGGTGGCGCGACTGACGCCGGTCGCGCCCGCGATGCTCGATGCCCGTGCCGCGCGCGAACTTGGCGAGCGCGTCGGCGCCGCTGAGGCGGCGCTGGCGCAGTCCAAGGCCAACGTCGCGCGCACGGAGGCGGCGCAGGCGCAGGCGCAGGCCGATCTCGAGCGGCAGAAGAAGCTCAAGGGCGAGGGATTCATCGCCGAGGCCGCAATCGAACAAGCCGAACTCGCATTACGTCTGCAGACCCAGGCACTCGCCGCCGCACAATTTGCGGTTGAGGGAGCGCAGCACGATCTGGCACAGGCGCGTGCAGCGCTGATGCGCGCGCGCGAGGGCGCGAAGCTCGCACGGCCCGGCACGGAATGGCCGATCGAATCGCCGGTGGCCGGTCGTGTGCTCAAGGTGCTGCAGAAGAGTGAGGCGGTGGTCGGCATTGGCACGCCGCTGCTCGAGATTGCGGATCCGGCGCGGCTCGAAGTCGTGGTCGATGTGCTGTCCACCGAAGCCACGCGCATCAGCGCCGGCGCGCCGGTGCGCATCGATGCCGGTGGCGGCGTTCTGCTCGACGGCCGCGTGCGCTACATCGAACCGGCCGCATTCACCAAGGTCTCCGCGCTCGGCATCGAAGAGCAGCGCGTCAACGTCGTCATCGATCTCGTGTCGCCGCCGGCGCAGTGGCAGCGCCTCGGCGACGGCTACCGCGTCGACGCGCGCATCGTCGTCGTGGCGCGCGCGGACGCCGTCGTGGTGCCGGTGGCCGCTTTGTTCCGCGACGGTGCCGACTGGGCAGTGTTCGTCGCCGATGGCGGCAACGCGTCCCGGCGCAAGGTCAAGCTCGGGGGGCGCAACAGCGGCGACGCGTGGATCGAGCAGGGGATACAGCCGGGCGAGAGGGTGGTCGTCTATCCGAGCGACGGCCTGGCCGACGGCAAGCGCGTCAGGGTGGTCCGCGGCGGTTGAGATCGCGCAGGCGCGGGTACAAGCGCCGGCCGCACACCAGTACGGATAAGCGCCTTCGCCGGATCGAGGATTCAGAGCATGCAGCGTGTCACGAGCGTCACACCGCCGGGCGTGACGTGAAAACGGCGCCGATCCTCTACGGAATCGACGCCGACAACGAAACCAGGCGGCAGCCGGCATTTCTTGTCGATCACCGCGCGCCGGATGATCGAGCGGGCTCCGATCTCGACGTTGGGCAGGATCACGGAGTCCTCGATCGTCGAGCACACGTCGACCACGACGTTGCTCGACAAGACCGAGCAGCGCACGGTGGCGCCGCGCACAATGCAGCCGTTGGCGATCAGCGAATTGATGGCCTGGCCGCAGCATCCTTCCGCGAAGACGAATTTGGCCGGTGGCATGTGACGGAATGCCGACAGGATCGGCCATTCCGGGTTGTACAGATCAAATGCGGGCGCCTCGCGCGTCAGCTCCAGATTCGCTTCCCAGAACGCGTCGACGGTTCCGACGTCGCGCCAATACGGGCGCTGGCGCTCGGTACCCACCGCGCCGCTCGCAAAGTCATGGGCCTGCACCCGCGCGCCGTTGCATACCATGCGCGGGATCAGGTTCAGACCGAAGTCGTGCTGCGATTCTTCCATGCGCGAGTCGCGCGCCAGTTCACGGAGCAATACCTCGGTGTCGAAGACGTAGATGCCCATGCTGGCGAGTGCGCGGCTAGGCGCGTTCGGCAGAATTGCAGGCTGCGCCGGTTTCTCTTTGAAATCGACGATGCGCCCGTCGACCTCGACCTGCATCACGCCGAATTCATGCGCGTCCGCCAACGGCACTTCGACGCAGCCGACCGTCACGTCGGCGTTGCTTGCGGCATGGTCGGCCAGCATCCGGCGGTAGTCCATCCGATACACGTGGTCGCCGGCGAGAATAAGAACGAAATCGGGATGCTCGCGCTGGATGAGATCGACATTCTGGAACACGGCGTCGGCGGTGCCGCGGTACCAGCTCGTGTCGAAGCGCTGCTGCGCCGGCATCAGTTCGACGAATTCGCCGATGCGGCGGTCCAGAAAGCTCCACGCGTGCTGGATGTGTGCAATCAGGCTCTGGGCCTTGTACTGGGTGCATACACCGATACGGCGAATGCCGGAGTGCACGCAATTGGACAGCGTGAAGTCGATCAGTCGATAGGCTCCGCCGAATGACACCGCCGGCTTGGCGCGCGTGTCCGTCAGATTGGCGAGCCGCGCGCCGCGACCGCCGGCCAGCACAATCGCCATCGTGTTGCGGACGAGCCCGACCGTATCGCGCTGCGGCGCGTGGTCGGTGTTCGACGGGATGTCATCCCGCTCGTTCGCTCCCAGCCGCTGGACGGTTCCAGCGTCTGCGGGTCTCAGCGGTGGGGCGAGTTCCACCGTGGCGGCCATGGCGGCACCTCCGTATTCGCGGAGATTTCAGGGAGCGCAGAACTCATACTTATGCAGGACTTCCAAGGCAAGATTGACAATTGTCACGTCGCGGCACGATTGCCATTACCGCAATCGCAGCTTCTGCCTCTTGCGTCGTGCGAACGTACGACTCGGATCAGGGCCATATCTCATCGATGCCGGCACTGCTGCGCGGACGCGCCGGCTTTTCGCCGATCAGGCAATCGGCGGTCAAGATCAGGCTCGCGACCAACGCCTCATTCTGCAGGCGTCGGACGTGACCTTGGTCGGATCGAGCACGCCCATCGCGACCGGATCGCCATACTGCTCAGGGGCAACGTTGCCGCCGCCGCGCGTTTTGCTGTCGAAGGTGCGCAACATGACATGGCGCAGGCACGCGCAGCACTGATGTGAGCGCGCGAGGGCGCGAAGATCGAGCGGCGCGCAACGGCGTGGCCGAACGAATCCCCGGTTGCGGGCCGCGTGCTCAAGCTGCTGCAGAAGAGCAAGACCGTCTTCACGTTCATCCCCAGGTTTCTGCTGTCGCTCGAGCTTTACCTGATCTTCGCGATGGTTGCGGTGGCGCATTGATGGCGCGCAGCAGGTCAGGCGGTGCGGCGTACAGTTCGTCATGGCCGCACCTTCGAAGCTTTCTGACGCGCGCAGGGCGCTGCTCGCCGGGGCGACTGGCCTCATTGGCCGGGCGCTGCTTGCACGGCTGCTTGAGTCGCCACGCTACGCGCGCGTGCACGTCCTGGTGCGGCGGACGGTGCCTGAGCTGCCCGCGCACTCCAAGCTGCACGTTCAAACGGTCGACTTCGGGCAATTATCTGCGTTGCCGGCGGTCGACGATGTCTTTATCGCGCTCGGCTCCACGATCAAAGCAGCGGGATCGGAAGCCGCGTTCCGGCGGGTCGATTTTGATGCGGTAGTGAACACGGCGCGCGCAGGCCGCGCGGCAGGGGCGAAACGCTTGCTAGTTGTCTCGGCGCTCGGCGCCAATCCTGCGTCGCGCGTGTTCTACAACCGCGTCAAGGGCGAGATGCAGCAGGCCGTGGCCGCGCTCGGCTACGAAAGCGTCATTTTCGCGCAGCCGTCACTCCTCGTCGGCGACCGCGCTGCGCTCGGGCAACCGACCCGCGCCGGCGAAGAATGGACGATGCGCCTGCTGCGCCCGGTAATTTCGTGGGTGCCGCGCAGCGTGCGCCCCATCCGCGCGGATGTCGTTGCGCGCGCGCTGCTGCAATCCGCCCTCGACGCGCGGCCGGGGCTCACGGTGCTCAGTTCGAGCCAGATGCAGGCTATCGGGAAATCTGCCTGAGCGGTATCGCGCGGAATGCGACCGACATCAGTGAGGGGAGTTCATAGACTTCGAGGCGCTTCGGCACGAAGTCAGACACCCAAACTCTGCGATCGCACCCTATTCACCGTTGGCTGACCCGATGCATCCGCGCTTCACTATCCCACCCGAAGAGATCGAAATCACCGCGACCCGGGCGCAAGGCGCCGGAGGTCAAAACGTCAACAAGGTCGCCAATGCCGTGCATCTGCGATTCAACATCGCCGGCTCGTCGCTGCCGGAACCCATCCGCGAGCGACTCTTGAAGCTGGGTGACCAGCGCATCAGCAAGGGCGGCGTGATCATCATCAAGGCGCAGGAATTCCGCAGCCTCGAGAAGAACCGCAGCGAGGCGCTGCGCCGGCTGCACGAACTCATTGCCAGCGTTGCCGTGCTGCCGAAGAAGCGCCGGCCGACCAAGCCGACCCGGAGCGCGGTCGCGAAGCGGCTCGAGATGAAGGCGCGGCGCGCGACGATAAAGGCAGGGCGACGGCGTGCCGGCGATTAGCCCGGAGGCGGGCGTGCTCTGACCGCCGCGAGAAAGGCATGCAAGCCAGGCTGCCGCCAGAAGCCGCCGGTCGAGGGCCGCGCAAGAAAGAGTCGAAGCAGACGCTCAGAGCGAGCGCACAACGCGGACTGTGTCGCGGTCCTCGGGATCGCGCTGCTGCCGGAACCCCAGTTGACGCGTGAATTTCAGCATCCGGGTGTTTGTCGCCAGCACGATTCCCTCCATGGTGGTCAGGCCTCGGAGGCGCGCAACGTCCATCAAGGCGTGCATCAGGATGCCTGCCAATCCGGAACCTTGCCAGGCATCGTCGACGGCAACCGCGAACTCGCAGCCGGTGCCTGCGGGCTCGACGATGTAGCGGACAACGCCCACCATCATTTCCTGCCCCTTGCGATCCACGGTCGCCGCCAGCGCCACGTGACGGACCTGGTCCACGTCGGTGAGGTAGCTCAATTTCGCTTGCGGCAGCTCGTTCAGCGTGACCATGAATCTCTTGTAGCGAGTCTCCATGGAAAGATGCCGGACGAAGTCCGCCTCCAGCGGCATGTCTTCGGGGCGGATCGGCCGCACTGTAACCGGGGTGCCGTTGACCAGGTGGCGCGTACAGGGCAGTTGGGCCGGGACCTCCGCCGATGCGCGCAATGGCTCGCCAAGGCGCTCCGCCTGTCTCGATGCAAGGTACGAGACAATTGAATCCAGAGTCGCGAGCCGTCCATAGTCGGATTCCGGGATCTCGATGGACAGCCTGTCGTGCAGGCCGGCGATGACGTTGAGCCAGTCCATCGAGTCGAGTTCAAGCTGCTGGCGCAGGGGCTGATCAGGCCGGAGCCGTTGCACATCGGTTTCCGGCGCGATCGATTCGATCGCGGCCTGCACGGCGCCGCGGATATCCTCAGTTTCCACCCGGCTCCCTCCGTGACTGCTGGGCCCATTCAATTTCGGTGTCGAGTCGATCGGAGTCTAGGACGCCTATCGTCCCCGCACAGGTACATGATCGCCGTATCGGCTTCGCGCAGCGCACAGACCATGCCCCGGACTGGAGGGCCGCTGCTGTGTCGCCTCGCCCTTCATCCTCGAAGGCAGGGGGTGTCCACGCCCTCTCGACCCAGTAATCGGCCCTTCAGCCCCGCGGCAAGCCGTCCCTCAGGCCGTTCCCGGCAGCAGGCAGCAGTGGCGGACCAGACGGATCGTGACAACGAGCGTAGCCCCGCC
>Ga0209048_10000142_pt1 | contig 74369 bp, 66 predicted proteins | sample FrelakmetCRP12CR_FD_187146 | JGI IMG/M metagenome (GOLD analysis project Ga0209048, IMG submission 187146) | Freshwater lake sediment microbial communities from the University of Notre Dame, USA, for methane emissions studies - CRP12 CR (SPAdes)... | ecosystem: Environmental > Aquatic >...
CGGAGCGGGCGGCTCGCAGACTTCCTTCGGCAGCAGGTCCTTGTCGCACTGGCAGCCAGCCGGATCCTTGGCGGCAGCAGCCGGGGTCCAGTAGCCGGTGCGCCAGCAGAGGCCGAAGCCGCTCAGGGCGACGACGTCGCGCTGGTCGATGACATAAACGCGCTCTTGCGCCTGAACGGCGGTGGCACCAAAGCCGATACCGGCCAGCAGAGCCAGAATAAGCGATTTCTTGGCGTAGTTGATCATGAGGGGTTCCCTGTCAAAAAAAATTAGACGACGTATTGTAATTCAAAAGCTTGCGATTTTTTCACTGATTATCCGTGACTTTCCGCCATGTTGCATCCGGGTTGAAGGTTTTTATGCGATCAGCATGCACCGCCGTGCCGGCACCGAGGTTCTTTTCATAGACCTGCCCGTCCTGATTGATCATGAAGCTCATGATCCCGGTGTGCCCGTAGCTGGCCGGCCAGAGAAGCAGACCGAAGCCGCCGGTCATGTGACCGTTGACGATGTAATCGCGGGCGCCGCCCGGGGCCGCCGCGCCTTGCGCGGTCAGGATGCGGTAACTGTAACCGTGGTAACTACCGGGTTTGCGGCCCTTTTCGGCGGCGGCATCGGCGAGCAGGCGGCCAAGGGGGCTTTCCTCCTCGTTCGCCTTGGAGGGCCAGTAGAGTCCGTCCTTCTTGCCCGCGCTGCTCGCGATCTTCTGCGCATACTCGGCAACGCCATCCCCGTTGCGGTCCTTGCCAATATATTCCCGCTGGGCATCGGCGTAGGCCTTGGCGACCTGAATCGCTGCCAGTTCGTTGCGGCCGATCTCGCGGATGGCGATCTCGTCCATGCCGGACTTCATGTCGAAGCGCCATCCGGAGGCGGTCTTCTCGAGCGGGATCGGCAAGGTCCAGCCCTTCTGTCCAGCAGCAATCCGTGCCCGCCCGTCGCCGTCCGGCTCGATCTTGTGTGACTTGGCCCAAGCCTCGATGAACTCGTAGCGCAGTTCGGCCCCTGCGGGTGGGATGAGCTGGCGGAAATTCGCGCCGAACATCGCCCGCAACGCGGCCTCGTCGCTGTCGAGAACCGCCGTGCCGAATGCCTCCATCGCGGCTTCCGGCGTTGCGAATGATTGTTGACTGGCAGCGAGGACGGCCGGGGCCGGCAGGGCCAGCGCGCTGCCGAGAAGAATGGTTGCCAGCAGGCGATTCAGTTTGTTCATGTTCATTTCCTATTCTCCTTAGCGCCGTCCGCCACCACCGCGGCCACCACCGCCGCCGGCGCGACCGCCGCCGCCACCACTGAATGAATGGCCGCCACCGCCGCCGCCGGCGCCGGCGGACCTGCCGCCACCGCCACCCGCGAAGCTGGAGCCGCCGCCGGTGCGGCCTGCCCCGCCAGCACTGCTGTGGCCGCGGCTGGCATCGCGACTACCGGAATTGACGTCAGAAAAGGCATTGCCCCGATTTCCGCTGTTCCCGACACCGGCCTGGCCGTGGCTCGGCAGGCCGTCCGCATGAGAGCCCCGATTCCCGGCGCCACCACGATCACCTCCCATGCCGTCGCGTCCGCCAGCGCCACCACGATCGCCGGCACCGCCACGGTCGCCACCGACGCCGCCACGATCGCCAGCGCCACCTTCGCGTCCGCGGAAATCATTGCGCGCATTTTCAGCCCGCTTGTTGCCGTAGCGCTCGCGCGAACCCTGGTCGCGATAGGCAGCATTGCCGCGGTGCTGCGCATTGTGCTGCCAGTTGCCACCGGCATTGGCGCTGTTGCGGCTATAGTTGCGGTCGATGCTGGTGGCGCGATTGACATTGACGTTGACGTTGCCACCACCCCAGTTACAGCCGCCGAACATCGCACCGGCGGCGGCAAAGCCCACTCCCCAGGCAAGGCCGGTGAGCAGCGCGGTGCCCGGATACCAGGCCGCAACGCCTGGATAATAGTAGGGCGGGTATGCGGGATACGGCCAGGCGCCGTAAACCACCGTCGGGTTATAGGCCGGGACGTAGACCGTCTGCGGCTGGGCCGGCTCGATGATGATGGACTGGGCCTCGTTGCGCACCACCTGCTGCTGGTTGCTCTCGAGGTTGCCGTTGTTCTTGGCCAGTTGGCGCAGGCGCTGAACGGCGGCCAGTACCTCCTTTTGCTGCCCGAGGAAGGCGTCGCCCAGTTTCTGCGTCCATTCGAGCTCCTTGTTCATCATCTCCAGGACATTGGGGAACGCGGTCAGCGACTTGAGGCTGACGTCCCAGGTTTCGTTTTCGACCTTCTTGAGCGCGGCATCGCCCTTGACGTCCGGATTCGCCTTCGCCCAGCGCGCGGCCTGCACCACTTCGAGAGGATAGGTCGAGGCCATCAGGATCTGCGACAGGAGGCTGTCCGGGTAGAGGGCGATCGGCGCCAATAGCGCGTCGAGTTCCTCGGCGGTGAACGGCGGTGGCGCTGCGGGCGCTGCATTTTCCTGGGCGCCGACGGCGGAAACCAGCAGCACGCTGGCGGCCAGCCACCAAAGTACGAGGGATCGGATGGTTTTCATTATGTGCACCTCTGACATGGGGCAGGATTCGACCGGGGCAGGATAGCACGGCGCAATCCCCGGGTAAATTACGCAAATCCCGACGCAAGACCGTTGGCGGCGGAACCCTTGAGTCATATTCGCGCGGGGCGCATAATCGATCCGTGTATTTCACGCAATAGCGGGAGTTGTTGCGGCGAAGTATGAGAGCGTGGATAGCGGCAATGTTCACAACGAGTCAATGCCAGCCGGAGAACAGGTATGTCGATTGAGAATCCCCGCCCCATACTCGCCGGATACAAGGCACTGGTCGTCGGCATCGCCAACGGCGATTCGATCGCCTACGGCTGCGCCAAGGCGTTTCGCGAGGTCGGCGCCGAGGTCGCCATCACTTACCTGAATGAAAAGGCGAGGCCGCATGTCGAGCCGCTGGCAAAGGAGTTGGGGGCGTCGATCTTCGCGCCGCTCGATGTCTCGAAGCCGGGCGAGCTGGAGGCGCTTTTCGAACGCATCGAGAAAGAATGGGGCAAGCTCGATATCCTGGTCCATTCGATCGCTTCGGCCAAGAAGGAAGATATCAAGGGCGGGCTGCTCAACTGCTCGGCCGATGGCTTTGCGATGGCGATGGATATTTCGGTCCATTCCTTCATCCGCATGGCCAGGCTGGCTGCCCCGCTGATGAAGGACGGCGGCACGATGTTCGCCATGACCTACCATGGCGCGATGAAGGTCGAGCCCAACTACAACGTGATGGGGCCGGTCAAGGCGGCGCTGGAAGCGTCGTGTCGCTATCTCGCCTATGAGCTTGGCCCGCAGCATATCCGCGTCCATGCGATTTCGCCGGGGCCGCTCAAGACAAGGGCTGCCTCCGGGCTCAAGGATTTCGACCTGATGCTCAACAAGGCCGGTAAACGCGCGCCGGTCGGCGAACTGGTCGATATCATGGACGTCGGTTTCACCTGCGCCTACCTGGCAACGCCCTACGCCCGCCGCCTGACCGGCGAGACGATGTACGTCGATGGCGGCGTGAATATCATGGCTTGAGGCCGGGACGGCCTGTCGCGGTCGACCCGAAAAAATGGCCAATTTTGAGGAGAGAGAGATGAGCAAGAAGAAGGCTGGCAGGAAAACTACCGATACACCGAGCGAAAAGCTGAGCAGCAAGCAGTACGACCGTGAACTCGAAAAGCTGCACGTCGAACTGGTGAAGCTGCAGGAATGGGTCGTCGCCAAGGGCCTGAAGGTCTGCGTGGTGTTCGAAGGGCGCGATGGCGCCGGCAAGGGCGGCACCATCAAGGCGCTGACCGAGCGCGTCAGTCCGCGGGTGTTCAGGGTCATCGCGCTGCCGTCGCCGACCGAGCGCGAAAAGTCGCAAATGTATGCGCAACGCTACATGCAGCATTTTCCCGCCGCCGGTGAAATCGTCATTTTCGACCGCAGCTGGTACAACCGGGCCGGCGTCGAGCGGGTCATGGGCTTCTGTACCGATGATCAGGCGCAGCGCTTTCTCAACATGGTGCCGGCCTTCGAGAAAGTCATGATCGACTCCGGGATCATCGTGCTCAAGTACTGGCTCGAAGTCAGCCCGGAAGAACAGACCCGGCGGCTGGCCCAGCGCATCGACGACGGGCGCAAGATCTGGAAACTGTCGCCGATGGACCTCAAGTCCTACAGCCGCTGGTTCGACTACTCGCGGGCGCGCGACGAGATGTTCGAGAAGACCGATACCCCCTGGGCACCGTGGTATGTCGGGCAATCCAATGACAAGAAGCGGGTGCGCCTGAACATCATCACCCACCTGTTGAGCAAGATTCCCTACGAGGAGATCAAGCGGCCGAAGATCGTGCTGCCGAAGCGGCAAAGTCCGGGCAAGTACAAGGAGCCGGACTACCCCTACAAGTATGTGCCGGCGGTGTTCTGAACGGCTGTTCGCGCAATGAGGAAGGGCCGGCATTTGCCGGCCCTTTTGCATTTGCCGGCCTAGCCGGCGACTGCCTTGCCGGCCTGCTTGCGGCGGTCGGCGGCGACCAGCGCGGCGACGGCGCAGGAAGCGAGGCGGGTCAGCACGGAGTCGGCGCGGCTGGTCAGGATGATCGGCACGCGGGCGCCGAGGACGATGCCGGCGGCGTCGGCGTCGGCCATGAAACTCAGGCTCTTGGCCAGCATGTTGCCGGCTTCGAGATCGGGCACGACCAGGATGTCGGCGCGGCCGGCGACCGGCGATTCGATCTTCTTGATCTTGGCGGCGTCGAGGTCGATGGCGTTGTCGAGCGCCAGCGGGCCGTCGAGGATGCCGCCGGTGATCTGGCCGCGATCGGCCATCTTGCATAGGGCGCCAGCCTCGATGGTCGACTGCAGCTTCGGATTGATCGTTTCCATGGCCGAGAGGATGGCGACCTTCGGTTTTTCGATGCCCAGCGAGTGCGCGAGGTCGATGGCGTTCTGGATGATGTGCATCTTGTCTTCCATGGTCGGGAAGATGTTGATCGCGGCGTCGGTAATGATGATGGGGCGGTCGAGATTCGGCACGTCCATGATGAAGCAGTGGCTGATGCGGCGGTTGGTGCGCAGGCCGGTGCCGCTCTTGACGATGGCACCCATCAGTTCGTCGGTGTGCAGGCTGCCCTTCATCAGCAGTTCGGCACGGCCCTCGCGTACCAGTTGCACGGCAGCCTCGGCTGCGGCCACGCTGTGCGGCGCGTCAACCAATTGGAATGCTGAGATGTCGAGTTGAAATTGTTTTGCTACAGCTTCGATCTTGCTGCGCGGGCCGACCAGGATCGGCTGGATGATGCCTTTTTCGGCCGCCTCGACCGTGCCGCGCAAGGAACTTTCGTCGCAGGGGTGGGCGACTGCGGTCGGTGCCGGCGCAAGTTCCTTGCAGCGGGCGAGCAGGCGTTCATATTTGGCGTGTTTCTGTTCCATTGGTGGTCTCCGTGTACATTGTCTTCGGCCCATCATAGACATTGCTGCCCGGGCGGGCAAATGCCGGCTCGATGTTCGGCGCTATACCGGCAACGGAGAGTGCATTAACATGGTCGGTTCATGCTGCACCTGCAGCCGCCGGTCAGGAGAAATGCAATGAAATCGCCCATCGCAAAGCTGTCCCGCAACGTCCAGATCGACAAGAACGTCGCCGCGCTCCTGCAAAAGCGCCTGAAGCATGCCCAGGACGAATTCTCGCATGCCCTGCGTGACGCGCAGGCGCAGAGCGCGGCCACCCTGCCCGCGCTGCTGCAGTCGGGAACGGCCTGGAACGATTACGCGGTCGACTTCGCCCAGCGGGCGATTTTGTTCTGGGACACCATGCGCCAGCGCGGCAACGACTTCCGCGAGCACCAGAAGAAGGGACTGCCGCCGCTGCTGCATTTCGAGTACGAGACCGTGCTCGATGCGCGCAAGTTCGCGCGCCCGGTCAATTACACGCTGTTGCGCATCGTGCCGCCCAAGGGGGTGACTGTCGATCCGAAGCGCCAGCCCTATGTCGTCATCGACCCGCGCGCCGGTCAAGCGTGCCGCCGCCCCCTCAAAAAGCCGGCAGCCGTTCCCGCAGCACCCGCTGCGGGCAGCACGGCCAAGCTGAAGGCTGTCGCCAAGCCGGCTGAAAGCTGACCCCGCCCCGGATGTCGGTTTTCACAAGTTTTTCCCGCTGGCTGTTCGGCCGCAGTCAACTACCCGAGGAGCGCCTGCTAGCGGCGCTCGAGGCCTTTCGCGACCCGGCCGCCGAGACCCTGGATCTGGTGCGCCGGCTGGTCGCCGAGATTCGCCCGCGGAACCGGCGCGACAGCGGCACAGACGCGCGCTATGAACTGGTTCTGGACCGCCTCGAGGCGGATGCCGAATTGCGCTCGATCTTTCGCGCCCGCATCGTGCATTTCATCGCCAGCCTTCGTCTGATTACCTTCTTCACCGACAGCGGCATCCTGCCGGGTACCGGATTTTTCTCCGAATGGTGGCGCATCCTGTGGGACCGGCTGTTGCCGGAGGCGCCCGACGAACGCCGGTTGAAGGACTGCATGCATGTCGTCTTCGACCGGCCCGACGACTGGCGCTGGCAGGAAGCGATTTCCCCGGCGTATTCGCAGCGGCTGTGGGCGCTGCTGGCGCCCGAGGAAGAATTGCACAACGTCGACTGGCGCGGCATTCAGGAGCAGATCCTCGATTCGGTGCTGCTGCTGGCGCACCGCGTCAGCGGCCTCGGGGTCGAGGGCGAGCTGATGCGCGCCTCGCCCAGCTTCGACGATGACCTGCCGCGTTTCGTGGCCCTGTCGGCCGAGGCGCTGGAATTCGTCAATGCTCTCCGGGGCGCGCTCGACGATCCGGCGATCGCCGCCGACGACGGCAGCCAGTTGCTGGTCATTGCCGACCAGTGCGTTGACACGCTGCAGCGCATCCGCAAGCGGGCGCTGACGGTCGGCACCAGTCTCCATCTCAGCTATCTGCTGACGCGCAGCGAGCAGAGCCTCGAGCGCTTGCGCGAGCTGGTCACCATCCTGACCGCCTCGCACGCGTTGAGCACGCGCGGCCGCGCGATCTCGGCCTGGGCGGATTTTCTCCGCGCCGCCTTTCTTGCCGAGAACCGCCGCAACAGCCTCGGTCATTACATGTCGCAACTGTCACGCCTGCTGGCCGTGCGGGTCACCGAGAACGCCGCGCGCTCGGGCGAGCATTACATTTGCGAAACGCGCAGCGATTACGGACGCATGTGGCGCTCGGCGGCCGGGGCCGGGGTGTTGATCGGCGGCATGGCGCTGCTCAAGATTTTCGCCGCCGGCCTGCAGGCGCCGCTCCTCGTCGAGGCCTTCCTGTTCAGCCTGATCTACGGCCTTGGCTTCGTCGCCATCTTTCTGCTCGGCATGACGGTTGCCACCAAGCAGCCGGCGATGACCGCGCAGACGCTCGCCGGCCTGCTCGGTGACGTCCGGGCGACGCGCCAGGCGGAGCTCGAGCGCCTGGTCGACGTGGTTGCCGCCGTCTGTCGCAGCCAGCTCGCGGCGATCGCCGGCAACGTCATGGTCGCGCTGCCGGTCGCCATCCTCCTGGGCATCGGCCTCAGCCATTGGCTCGGCGCGCCGGTCATCAGCCTCGACAAGGGCGCGCACCTGATGGCCGATCTCGACCCCCTGAGCTGGGCCATTCCGCATGCCGCGATCGCCGGCTTCTTCCTCTTCCTGTCCGGTCTGGTCAGCGGTTATTTCGACAACCGGGCCGCCTACAGCGATACCGGCGTCCGCATCGCCCGCCTGCGCTGGCTCAAGCGCGTCTTCGGTGGTGATCGGGCCACCCGGATCGGCAGCTATATTCAGGATCATCTCGGCGGCATCATGGGCAATTTCCTGTTCGGCTGCATGCTCGGCTCCGCTGGCGACATCGGAAAGATGCTCGGCTTGCCGCTGGATATCCGGCACATCGCCTTTTCGTCGGCCAATCTCGGCTATTCTCTGGTCGGATTCCAGTTCGAACTCCCGCTCAAGGCCATCCTCTGGGGGGCGCTCGGCATCGCGCTGATCGGCCTGACCAATCTGGCGGTCAGTTTCGCGCTGGCGCTGCGCACCGCGCTCGGCGCCCGCGACGTACACTTCGACCACTGGGGGGCGCTGGTACATGCCATCGGGCACCGCTTCCGGCGCGAACCGCGCAGCTTCCTGCTGCCGCCGCGCGCGGCAGCGACCGGCGGCGACGGGTAAAATAGGCACGTGTCCGTCCTCTCCCGCGTCATCCGGCGTTTGCTTCCGCTTGTCCTGATCGTAATTGCCCCGCTGGCGCCGGCGGGCGAGATCGACCTGCGCGCGCCCGATGAAATCGCCGACATCCTGACCCCCTTCCTGCCCGATGAGGCGGCGCCCGGCGCCGGCGGTCAGGCCCGCTTGCAACGGCTGGTCGGCGAGATCCTGTCCACCGAGGGCTATTTCTCGCCACGAATCGAATTTGCCGAGGTCGCCGGCGACTTGCGCATCGATGTCGATCCGGGCCCGCGCACGCTGATTGCCGCGGTGGATGTCGCGGTCGACGGCCCGCTGGCGGCAAAAACGCGGCAGGAACTGATTGCCGGCTGGACGCTGCCGGTCGGCCAGCCATTTCGCCAGCAGGACTGGAACAGCGCCAAGCAGCAGGTGCTTTCCCGCCTGCTGGCCGAGAACCATGCTGGCGCCCGCCTCGTGGACAGTCAGGCGATGATCGACCCGGCAACCCGGGAAGCGCGTCTGCTGGCCCGCTACGACAGCGGCCCGCCCTTCCGCTTCGGCGAGTTGCGGATCGAAGGCCTGGAACGCTACCCGGTTACTCTGGTCGAGCGCCACAACCGCACGGTGCGCCCCGGCGCCCCTTATCGCGAAGCCGATCTCAACGCCCTGCAGACTGCCCTGCAGTCGACGCCGCAGTTCCGATCAGTGCTGGTCAGCATCGATCGCGACACGCCGCCCGATGCAGACGGAGTGGTCACCGTGCCGGTCACCGTCCGCCTGAGCGAGCGGCCGGCGCACCGGCTGTCGTTCGGCGCCGGCATCAGCTCCAACACCGGTGCCCGGGTCGAAACCATCTTTCAGACGGCCGATCTTTTCGGGCAGGCCTGGGAACTGAACTCGGGCCTGCGCATCGAGCAGAAAAAGCAGACCGCCTTCGCCGACATCATATTTCCGCCCGACGCCGCGCAGCGCCGCAACAGCGTCGGTGTCATGGCGCAGGCCACCGACATCCAGGGTTTGCGCACCGAGCGCATCGCCATTGGCGGCCAGCAGGCGTGGATCCGGGGCGAAGTGGAAACCCGCCTGTCGCTGACCTGGCAGGACGAACGCCTGGAGCCGGACGGCGCGCCCGACAGCATCAGCCGGGCGCTGGTCCCCAACGCCGCGTGGACCTGGCGCCATGTGGACAATCCGCTCGACACGCGCGACGGCATCGTGCTGCTGGGCCAGATTGGCGCGGCGAGCAAGGCGATCCTGTCGGATCAGAATTTCATCCGCCTGTACGGGCGTTACCAGCAGTTCTTTCCGGTCGGCGAACGCGATACGCTGACCCTGAGCGGCGAGATCGGCTACACCATCGCCCCGTCGCGCGACGGCATCCCGCAGGAATATGTCTTCCGCACCGGCGGTACCGGCTCGGTGCGCGGCTACAGCTTCCAGAGTCTCGGCGTCAGCGAGGGTTCGGCGATCGTCGGCGGCCGTTACATGGCGACGCTGAGCAGCGAATACACCCACTGGTTCACCCAGCAGTGGGGAGTCGCCGCCTTCGTCGATGCCGGCAACGCGGTCGACGACCTGGCCAATGTCAGTCTTGCCGTCGGCTATGGCCTTGGCGCCCGCTGGCGGACGCCGGCCGGCCCGATTGCCGTCGATCTCGCCTATGGCCAGCGCAGCGAGTCCGTCCACCTGCATTTTTCGCTGGCGATTCCGTTCTGACATGAAGCGCCTGATCCCGCTGCTCGCCACGACCACCTTGCTCGCTGCCACAGCCATCGGCGGCATCTGGCTCGGGTTCAGCGAAAGCGGGCTGGAGGCGCTCGCCCGCCTTGCCGCCTCGGCCAGCGGCGGCCGCCTGAGCCTGGAACAGCCGTCAGGCCGACTTGTCGGCCCGCTGGCATTCGGCCGCGTGACCTGGAACGAGCCGGGAACCGAAGTTGTCATCGAGCGCCTGCAGCTCGATTGGTCGTCGACCGCACTGCTGAAACTACGCCTTGCCATCGCGGAAATCAATGCCGATCGGGTGGCAGTCGAAATCGCCGGTTCCGACGAGGCCAGCGCGCCGCCGCCCGGTTTGCACCTGCCGCTTGCGGTCGACGTCGAAAAGATCGCCATTTCGCGCCTCGATTACGGCAGGCTGTTCGGCATCGACGACCTGCAGGCCGCGTTCGCCAGCGATGGCGTGAATCACCACCTGAGCGGCGTGCGCGGCAAGTTTGGCAAGACCGCCATTGCCGGCGAGCTGACGCTGGGCGGCGATGCGCCGTTGCCGGTGCAGGCCAGCGCGACGCTCGCCGGACAGATCGACGAACAACCGGTGCGCCTGGTCGCCGAGGCTGCCGGACCGCTCGCGCGCATTCTCCTGAAGGTGTCGGCGGCCGAAGGCTTGCGCGGCGACGGGCAGGCCACGCTGACCCCCTTCGCCCGCCACGCTTTCGCCGAGGCGCAACTGGCGCTGGCCGATGTCGATCCCGCCGCGTGGATAGCCGGCGCGCCGCATGCCCACCTGACGCTGCGCGCGCAGATCAAGCCGGACGACCGCCAGGAAGTGGCGCTCACCGGCGATTTCAGCGTCAGCAACAGCATCGCCGGCCCCCTCGACCGCCAGCGCCTGCCGCTGGAAAGCGTGAGCGGCCGCTTTGACTGGGCCGACGACGGCGTCCGCATTTCCGGCCTCAAGGCCGCCCTGCCGGGTCAGGGGCGCTTGAACGGCGGCGGCAACTGGCGTGACGGCAGTCTTGCCCTCGCTCTCGATGCCAGCGCGCTCGATGCTGCGCAAGTGGCCAGCGTGTTGCGGTCGACCCGTCTGAACGGGCCAATTTCGGCCCGCATCGGCGCCGGGCACCAGCAGTTGTCGATCAAACTCGCCGACGCCCGCTTCGTGCTCGCTGCCGACGCCCGCCACGAGAACGGCCGGGTCAGCCTGTCGCGTCTCGAACTGGGGGCCGGCGAGGCGCGGCTGACGCTGCGCGGCGAACTGGATACGGCCCGGAACATGGCGTTTTCCATGACCGGCGAGCTGACGCGCTTCGACCCTCGACGCTTTGCGCGGGTGCCGGCCGCCCTGCTCAACGGTACGCTTTCCGCCAGCGGCAGTCTAAAGCCGCGCCCTGTCATCGAGGCGCAATTCGCGCTGCGCGACAGTCGGCTTGCCGGCCAAGCGCTGACCGGACGCGGCGATCTCGTCATCGACTGGCCGCGCATTCCGCGCGCCGACGTGGCGCTGGCGGCGGGCCCGAACCGCCTGACAGCGCGCGGCGCTTTCGGCCGGGCCGGTGATACGCTGCAGGTCGATGTCGAGGCGCCGGACCTGGCGCCCTACGGGCTGGACGGCAGCCTCACCGGCTACCTCCGGCTGGGCGGCACGATGGCCCAGCCAACGCTGGCCGCCGATCTGGCGACGCCGCGCCTCGGGCTGCCCGGCATCGGACGCCTCAAGGAGGCCAGTCTGGTGGTCGAACTCGGCAGCCAGCCGGACAGCCTGCTCAAGCTCGAGGCGCGGGTGGCGACCTTCGACAGTGTCGACCAGCCGGGCATGGTCAGGAAGCTGGATGCGCGCGCGGCCGGCACGCGCCGCCAACACAGCCTGCGGGTCACCGGGGAAATTGCCGGCGGCAACGCCCTCAAGCTGGCCGCCGAGGGGGGAATTGCCGACGCTGGCCCGCAGTTGCAGTGGTCGGGACGCCTGTTCGCGGCCAGCCTGGTCGCCGGGGAACGCTTCCGCTCGTTCACGCTGAGCGAGCCGGCCGCCATCACGCTGGGCGCCGCCGCCTGGCGCGTCGGACCGCTGCTGCTGGCCGGCGAGGACTGGCAACTGCGCCTGCAAGCAGATGCCGGCGCGCAACGGCTGCATGGCGAGGTGAGCGGTCGTGGGCCACGCCTCGGCAACATTACCGGCCAGCTCGAGGCGACCATGCGGGATGCGTGGACGCTCGACCGGCAGGCGGCCTGGCAAGGTGCGCTGCGGACCGATATTCCCGATCTCGCCTGGATCGCCGAATTGTTCGGCGAGTCCTGGAAGAGTGGCGGTCGCTTCAACGGCGAACTGAAACTGGCAGGCACACCTGAGCGTCCACTGGCATCGGGGCGCTTCACCGGCGAGGCGCTGGCTCTGACGTTGCCGGAACAAGGCATGCGACTGACCGACGGGGTGCTCGATGCGCGCCTTGACGACAACCTGCTGCGCGTCAGCCGGCTGGCTTTCGACAGTCCCTTGCAGCCGGCGCCGCGTCCCCTGCAAAGGACCGCTGGCGAGGTGCTGGAAAAGTTGACGGCACGTCCCGGACGCCTAGAGATTTCCGGTCAAATGCGCGTCGACCGCAGCAATGAAGGGGCTACCCTGGATCTGCATCTGGACCGCGTCGGCGTCTACCAGCTTCCCGGTCAGTGGATGCTGGTTTCCGGCGACAGCACCATTTCCATGCTCAAGGATGCCTTGGGGGTGCGCGGTCGCCTGTTGGTCGATGCGGCTTTCTGGCAGATGGCGCCGATGGGCGCCCCCCGGCTTTCCGACGACGTGGTGGTCAAGACGGCTGACGGCGAACCGGCACCGAACGCATTCCGGCCACGGCTCGACCTCGATCTGGAAACCGACCTCGGCCGGAATTTTCACTTCCGCGGTCTCGGCCTCGAAGCCCGCCTCGCTGGCAGTGTCCGCCTGCGTGCCGAGGGCCGCGACCTGCCGCGGGCGAGCGGCAGGATACGCACGCAGGGCGGACGTTACGAAGCCTTCGGCCAGCAACTGGAAATCGAGCGCGGCATCCTGACCTTCCAGGGGCTGCTCGACAATCCGGCGATCGATGCGCGGGCGGTACGCCGCGGGCTGGCGGTCGAAGCCGGCGTCCAGATTGGCGGCACCGTGCAGCGCCCGGTTGTCCGGCTGTTTTCCGACCCCGACCTGCCGGATGTCGAGAAACTGAGCTGGCTGGTCCTCGGCCATGGTCCGGAGCAAGGCGGCGAGGGTGCCGCCATGCTGCTGCTGTCGGCTGCCGGCAGCCTGTTCGGCAATGATTCGGGCGGCCTCATCCGGCAGATCAAGCAGGGTTTCGGCATCGACGAATTCAGTGTGCGCCAGGGGGAAATCGGCGGCAACGGCGGGCGCCAGCTCGGCAGCCGGGTGGTCGGCGGCAGCTTCAACACGACGGCCGGGACCGGCGATCAGATTCTCAGCATCGGCCGCCGCCTGTCCAACAACGCGGTGCTGTCCTACGATCAGGCGCTGGGCCGCGCGGGCAGCGTCGTCAAGCTGACCATGAACCTCAATCGTCAGGTATCGCTGGTCGCCCGCGCCGGCAGCGACAATGCGCTGGATGTCCTGTACACCCTGACTTTCGGCGAATCCACCAGGCGCCAGCGGGCGGATTCGGCGCGCTAGCCGGCGTCCCCGGCGGCGGGTGGCACCATGCGCACCGGCAAGGCATCCGCGACGCTGACGCGTATATCGCGCTGCGGGAAGGGGATCGCAATCTCGGCCGCCGCCAGGCGTTTTTCCATCATGAAGCGCAGGTCGCTGTCGACCCGGCGGCCGCTCAGGGTCGGCGACAGCTCGACCCAGAAGATCAGCACCATCAGGATGGCGTTGTCGGCGAAATCTTCCAGATAGACTTCCGGCGCCGGATCCTTGAGCACCTGCCCGTGTTCCATTGCGCAGCCGATGATGACATCAGCCGCCTGGCGCACCGGCGAGCCATAGGCGATGCCGATGCGGATTTCGCGGCGGATGCGCGAGTTGGAATAGGTCCAGTTGACCACCTGGTTTTCGAGAAAGGTCGAGTTCGGCACCAGCGCCTCGACACCGTCGAAGCTGCGCACCGTCGAGGCGCGCAGGTCGACGGCGGTGACGTGGCCGGTGGTGCCGCCGATGGCGATGATGTCGCCGACCCGGATCTTCCGCTCGAACAGAATGATGATGCCGCTGATCACGTTCTTGATGATGGTCTGGGTGCCAAAGCCGATACCGATGGCCAGCGCGCCGCCCATGAAGGCGAAGGCGGTGAGCGGGATGCGCGCCAGGTTGAGGATCAGGATGATCAGCACGACCGACACGGCGATCATCAGCCAGCGGCGGATGACGCTGGCCACCTGGGGGTCGACCTTGAAGCGCCTGACCATCAGGCGCCCCAGCACGCGGGTCAGCATCGCGAACAGCCAGTAGGCGAAAGCGTAGAGCAGCAGTACCCCGATACTTTTGCCGACCGTCACGCCGTAGGAGGTGGTGACCGTCTTGCCCTCGACGACCGTCGAATCCTCGACCGCGAACAGTTCGAAATTCCAGACCTGCTTCATCAGCCCGACGGCTTGAAGCGCAATGACTTTCCAGTCACGAGGTGCAGCCGATTTGGCGGAAACGCCGAAATCATCCAGCCAGCGCACGAGTTGCCGGTCCATCTTGTTGGCGGCCAGCTCGACGCGCTGAATCGCCTGCACGCGCTGCTTCTGCGTCTCGAGGATGGCCGTTTCGCGGGCGGTGGCCTCGCTGTCGAGCAGGGCGTCCTTGAGGCGCAGTTCCTGTTGTGCGATCGACTCCTGCTCGGCTGCTTCAAGTTCGCGCAGGAGGGGGCGCTTGGTCTCCAGGTCGGCTTTGATCCGGCCCAGTTCGGCGATGGCGGATTCCCGCGCTGCTGCATCGCCACTGCCGAGCACGATGAAACGGTGGTCCCAGCTGTCGATGCTGCGTTGCCCGATGGTTTGCAGCCAGCGCAGTGCCGTCATTTCCATGCGGTCGGTCTCGAGCGTTTCGTCCAGCAGTTTCAGCTGCCTGCCGGTGGCCTCGCTCGCGTCGCCAGCGGCGAGCGATTTGGCCAGCCGTTCGCGATCGGCCAGGCGGCGCGTATTGATTGCTGCCCGGCGGTCGATTTCGCCGGCCACTTTGCTCAATGCGTCGCGCAACCTTGTCTGCTGCTTGTCGACATCTTCTCTGGGCAATGTCTGCGACGCCAGGACTCGGGTGACCAGGCGCTGGGTCTCCGCGGTCGACAGTTCGAGCGCCTGGATTTCAGCCTGTGCGCCCTGCAGGACGATGCCGACATTGGTCAGTTCAGCCTCACTCAACTGCAGGCGCAACGCAGCGAGTTCGCGATTCGCACGCTCCTTCTTGAGTTCCGTTTCACCCTTGGCGCGCGCCAACCGGTCTTCGGCCAGGCGCAGTGCTTCGCTGGCTCGGCGCTGGGCTTCGATCAACCCCTGCTTCTGGCTCTCCAACACCTGCCTGGTCGATTCCCGGTGCTTCAGCCGTTCGCGCATCAGGTCGAATTCGTCGCGCAGCGCATCGATGCGCAGCGTCGGGTAGGGCGGCGAGCCGGAAAACTCGGCGGCCAGCGCCGGCTTGTCCTGCATTTCGGCCGCAGACTTCTTGAGCGTGGCTGTTTCGTCGATCAGGTTCACCCGTTCGCCATAGACGAGGACCAGCCGGTCGAGCACGCGCTGGCGTTCGTTCGCCGGCAGATCGTCAGTGGCCGGTGCGCTGCCGTCTTCCAGGCGCGCCGCTTCCTGCTGGCGGCGGGCCTCGGCCAGCAGCGCCTCGGCGGCGGCCCGCTGGTCGCCCGGCGCCGGCGCCTCCGCTGGCTTGACTGCGTCGGTCGCGGGCTTTGCGGGAAGCAGGTTAGGAATCTGCGCTGGCGCCGAACCGGCAAGACAGATCAGCGCCACGGTGGTCAGCAGGTGTTGCCGGACAAGCCGAAAGCGCCGAATGTTGAGGGCGATGCGGTCAGCAGGCATGGTCGAGGGTTGGGAGGGCGCCCATGTGGGCGCCTCCGTTACAGTGAATGATGACTCAGCGCGCACTGTTTGCGGGGGCCATTTTCTCGGCCTCGACGACCCAGCCACCCCCCATCGCCAGATAGAGATTGATCATCGCCTGCAACTGCACCTGATGCGTCTGCGTATATTGCAGCTGGACGTTGAACAGGCTGCGCTCGGCATCGAGGACTTCGATGAAACTAGTATAGCCGTTGTCGTAGCGAAGCCGCGCAGTGGATGCGTACTGTTGCAGGGCCTCGACCTGGCGCCGCTGCGCCAGCAGTTGTTCGCGGGTCCGGTCCTGGCCAACCAGCGAGTCATCGACCTCGCGGAAGGCTTGCTGAATCGCTTTCTGGTATCCGAACAGCGCCTGTTGCTGCACGGCTTCGGCTGCCTGAACCTGACCGGCGATCGCGCCGGCGGTAAAGATGGGCATGCTGATCGGCGCCGCGTACTGCCACACCTTCGACTGGCTGTTGAACAAACTGCCCATGCTGGGGCTGGCATAGCCGAACAATCCGGTCAGCGAGATCGTCGGAAAGTAAGCTGCCCTGGCCGCGCCGATCAGCGCATTGGCGGCAATCAGATCCTGTTCGGCGCGCCGGATGTCCGGCCGGCGTTCAAGCAGCTCCGAAGGCAGGCCGGCCGGAATTGCCGGCAGGGTGAACTGATCGATGGTCTTGCCGCGGACGATCGGGCCGGGGTTGCGGCCCAGTAGTACGCTCAGCCCGTTCTCCTGCTGGGCGATGGCCTTTTCCAGCGGGGGAATGGTGGCCAGCGCCTCTTCGTACTGCGATTGATTCTGACTTAATTCGAGCAGCGAGATGACGCCACCCTCGAAACGCAGCTTGAACAGTTCGTACGACTCGCCACGGCTCTTCGCCGTCACCCTGGCAATCTCCAGTTGGCGGTCGAGGTTGCGCAGGTTGATGTAAGCACCTGCTACGCTGCCAACCAGCGACAGGATGACACCTTGCCGTCCCTCCTCGCTGGCCAACAGTTGTGCATTGGCCGCCTCGGTCTGGCGGCGGATACGGCCCCAGATGTCGATCTCCCAACTGGCATTCAACACGGCGCTGTAGCTGTTGTAAGTCACCGGGTCCACCGCGCCTGGAACAACGCTGTTCCTCTGCCGGCTTGCCTCATAGCCCGCACCGACCTGCGGGAAAAGACCGGAACGAACGAAGCCGTAGTTGCCGGCGAACTCGTCAATGCGCGCGGAGGAAATCATCAGATCCTTGTTCTCGCGCAGCGCCGTGGCGACCAGATCGTTGAGTACCGGATCGCCGAACTGTTCCCACCAGGCCGTGTTGGCCAGATCCTTTACCTCCGGCTCGGTGAGCCGCCAGGCAGCGGGTGCATCGACGGGCGGCCGCACATAGTCGGGCCCGACCATGCAGCCACCGACGAGCAGCGAAACCAGGGTAACAAGCAGTGTCTTACGCATGGTTGTCACCCGCCTTTCCCGCCGCCTGTTCCGCAACGTCGACCTTGTCGCCCCCACCGGCATGGCTGGCCACGCCGGTAGCTCCCTTATGGGAACGCTTTTCGACGACGTAGAACGTCACCGGAATAATGAAGATGGCAATGCAGGTGGCGGCCAGCATGCCGCCGATCACGGTGCTGCCCATGACTTGCCGCGAAATCGCACCGGCGCCACTGGCGATCGCGAGCGGCACACAGCCGAGGATGAAGGCGAACGATGTCATCAGGATCGGCCGTAAACGCAGCTGGGCACCCTTGAGCGTCGCCTCGACGAGGGACAGTTCGCCCTTCTCGTACTCCATCTTGGCGAATTCGACGATCAGGATGGCGTTCTTGGCTGCCAGGCCGATCAGCATCACCAGACCGATCTGGGCATAGACGTTGAGCTCCTGGCCACGCCACATCAGCGCCAGGAAGGCGCCGGCGATGGCGATCGGCGTCCCCAGCAGCACCGAGAAGGGCAGCGACCAGCTCTCGTACTGCGCCGCCAGGATCAGGAAGACGCAGAGTAGCGAGAAAGCGAAGATGAGCATTGGCGAAACGCCTTGCTGCGCCTTCTGCTCCTGGAACGACATGCCCATGTAGTCGAAGCCCATTTCGTTGGGCATTGTCTCGGCGAAGACTTCCTCGAGCGCCCGCATGACCTGCGCCGAACTGAAGCCGGGCGCCGCGGAGGCATTGATCTGGGCGCTACGATACAAGTTGTAGCGCATCGTGAACTCCGGACCCGAGATATTGCGAACCGACGTCAGGGCCGACAGCGGCACCGCTTCGCCCTTGTTGTTGCGCACGTAGAACTGGCCGACGTTGTCGATGTTGGTCCGGAAGTCGCCCTCGGCCTGAACATAAACCTGCCACTGGCGGCCGAAGCGGTTGAAGTAATTGATGAAGCCGCTGCCCAGGAAGCTCTGCAGGGTCTTGTAGACATCGTTGATGTTTACGCCCTGCTTGAGCACCTTGTCCTGATCCACGTCGAGGAACAACTGCGGCACGGTCGGGCGGAAAGTCGTCGAGACGCTGGCCAGTTCCGGGCGCTTCCTTGCCGCCTCGAGGAACTTCGTGGTGTTCTCGGCGAGGAATGCGATGTCCTTGCCGGACCGGTCTTCGAGAATGAAGGTCGCGCCGCCCGACACGCCGACGCCGGGAATCGCCGGTGGCGGAAAGGCGAAGCCGATGGCGCCGCTAAGCCCGCCCAGCTTTTTCGTCAGCTCGGCCTTGATCGCTGCGTATTGCTCCTCCGGCTTCTTGCGCGCGGCCCAGTCTTCCAGCGTGATGAAGAAAAAGGCGCTGTAAGTGTTCGTTACCTGGCTCAGCATGCTGTAGCCGATGACCGTGGTCGTGTACTTGACTCCCGGCACCGACATGATCAGGTCTTCGGCCTGGCGGGCGACTTCGGCGGTACGCTGCAGGGAGGACGCGTCGGGCAGTTGAATGCCGGCAAACACATAGCCCTGATCCTCGTCGGGCAGGAAGCCGGCCGGCACGACTTTGCCGAGGAACCCGGTAGCACCGGCAACGGCAACAAGGAAGAAAAGGCTGATCAGGCTCCGGCGAATGGCGATCCGGCAGATGCCGACGTAGCCGTGGGTGACCCGGGCGAATACCCCATTGAACCAGTCGTAGAATTTCTGCAGCGGGCCGCTGCCCTTGACCTTCGGCTTCAGGAGCAGCGCGCAGAGTGCCGGACTCAGGGTCAGCGCGTTGAATGCCGAGATGATGACCGAGATGGCGATGGTCACCGCGAACTGCTGGTAGAGCTGGCCGGTGATCCCGGGAATGAAGGCGGTCGGCACGAAGACGGCAGCCAGGATGACAGCGATGGCAATGACAGGCCCGGTGACCTCCTCCATCGCCCTGAGCGTTGCTTCCTTTGGCGTCATGCCGTGCTCGATGTGGTGCTCGACGGCTTCGACAACGACGATGGCGTCGTCGACGACGAGGCCGATGGCCAGCACCAGGCCGAACAACGACAGGGTATTGATCGAGAAGCCAAACATCGGGAACAGCATGAAGGTGCCGACCAGCGACACCGGCACCGCCAGCAGCGGAATCAGCGTCGCCCGCCAGCCCTGCAGGAAGACGAAGACGACGATCATCACCAGGACCAGCGCCTCGATCAGGGTGTGCTGGATTTCCTTGATCCCCTCGGTCACCGACAAGGTCGTGTCGAGGGCAACGACATAATCGAGATCGGGCGGGAAAGTCTGCTTGATCTTGGCCATCAGCTTCTTGGCACCGTCGGCCGCATCGAGGGCATTGGCGCCGGGCATTTGGTAGAGCGCGACCAGGGCTGCGGGCTTGCCATTGAGCCTGCCCTGCTGGCTGTAGGTCTGGGCACCCAGCTCGATGCGGGCAACGTCGCTGACGCGCACCAGCGAACCGTCGGTGTTGGCGCGCAAAACAATCTTGCCGAAATCCTCGACACTCTCCAGCCGGCCCTGGGCACGCACGGCGTAGGTGAACTCCTGGCCCGGCGGCACCGGCTCGGCGCCGATCGTTCCTGCCGGATTGACCGTGTTCTGGGCGTTGACCGCATTGACGATCTCGGGGATCGTGATATTCAGCTTGGCCAGCTGATCCGGCCGCACCCACAGGCGCATCGCGTACTGGCCGGCACCGAACACCGTGACGCTGGCAATGCCCTTGATCCGCGTCATCTGGTCGTTGATGTTGATGTACGCGTAGTTGGCGAGGAAGACGTTGTCGTAGGTACCGTTCGGCGAATAGAGCGCGAACATGATCAGTGGCGACGAGGTCGACTTCTGAACCGTCACGCCGTAGTCGCGCACGGCCGACGGCAATTGCGACTCGGCCTGGCCTTGGCGCATCTGGGCGAGCAGCTGGTCAGTATTGGCATCGGTGGCAATATCGAAGTTCACCGTCAGCGTCGACTGGCCGTTGTTGGCGTTGATCGAGTACATGTAGTTCATGTTGTCGACGCCCGACATCTGCTGCTCGATCGGGGTCGCCACCGCCTGCTCGACGGTCAGCGCATCGGCGCCGGTATAGGTGCTGTTGACCTTTATCTCGGGCGGAACGATGTTCGGAAACTGGGCGATCGGCAGCCCCGACATGGCGACCAGACCGACGATGGTCATCAGGATCGAGATGACCATGGCGACGATCGGCCGGTTGATAAAGAACTTCGACATGTCCGCTTACCCCTTGGCAGGCGTGGCAGGCGCTGCGGCTTTTTCTGCTGGCGCACCGGCGGCGAACGGCTTCGGCGTCACGGTTACTCCCGGACGCACTTTCTGGGTACCCTCGGCAATTACCTGCTCGCCCGGCTGCAGGCCCTTGCTGATGATCCATTCCGCCCCGATCCGCTCGCCGACCGTCACTGGGCGGATGTCGACCTTGTTGTCGGCGCCGACGACCGCCACCAGATACTTGCCCTGGATTTCGGTGACTGCGCGCTGCGGTACCAGCAGTACCCCTTTATTGACTGACATCGTCGCCCGTATCTTGCCGTACTGGCCTGGGCGCAGCAGGTTATCGGGATTGGGGAACAGGGCGGCGACCTTGAATGTGCCGGTGGTCGCGTCGACCTGCCGGTTGAGCACTGCAACATTGCCAGGGTGCGGATAGAGCGAACCGTCCACCAGGAAAAGCTCCAGCGGAACCCGCTCCGGCTTGCTGCCGGCGGCGATGGCCGCGTTGGCAACCTTGAGATACTCGCGCTCGCTGATATTGAAGTAGGCCTTGATCGGGTCGACGACAGACACCGTGGTCAGCTCCGTCGTCATGCTCGGACTCAGCAAGTCACCGATCTGGGCCTTGGCGATGCCGGCAATGCCGGTGACCGGCGAGGTGATTTTGGTGAAGCCGAGATTCAGCTTCGCCGTCTTGAGCGAGGCCTCGGCGGCTTCGAGCTGGGCCTTGGCGGAAAGATGGGCACCGGTGGCGTCGTCGAGATCCTTCTGGCTGACCGCGTTGACTGATGCCAGCGGCTTGATGCGGTCAAGGTTGGCCTTGGTCGTTTCGAAGCGGGCGACCTGCTGGGCACGCAATCCCTTGGCTTCTTCGACGGCGGATTCGAAGGTGCGCGGGTCGATCTCGAACAGCGGCTGCCCCTGCTTCACCAGGTCGCCTTCACGGTAGTTCTGCTTGACCAGGTAACCGGTGACCTGCGGGCGGATCACGGCATTGACGTTGCCGTCGAGTGAGCCGATCCATTCCATGTAGATCGGCACATCGCGCTGGGCCACGCCGACGACTTCGACGACCGGCACCGCAGGTGGCGGCGCCGACTTTTCGCCGCATGCTGCAAGCAGCGTGCCAAGGAACAGGGTTGTGGCAATCAGGGAAGGCTTCATGGAATTCTCGGCGGGGATAATGATGGCGAAGGGCAATACTAACGCAAGCGAATTTCGGGAACTATACACAAGAGGACAGTTTCTTCCTTTTTATCGCCCCTTGCCGCACGCCCCGGCTCGCCAATGGCTTGGCGTGACTCCGCTCCAGCGCCGGAACGCCCGGGCAAAGGCACTTGCATCGGCATAGTCAAGGATTACGGCGATCTGCTTGATGTCCACATCGGTGTTTTCGAGCATCTGACAGGCGATCGCGAAACGGCCTTCGTCCGCCAGTGACTGGAAACTGGCGCCGCAGTCCGCCAGCCGTCGGCTGAAGGTGCGACCGTGCATCGAAAAAAGCGCGGCGATCTCGTCCGCCCTGGCGTTACCGGTGAGCAGCGCCGTGCGCAGCACAGCACGCACCTGTTCGCGCAAGTCGTGGCCACAAGTCCGCTCAAGCGCCACCATCTGATTCTGCAACTGAAGGCGCAACACTGTATCCGAGCGAGCCAACGGACGCTGCAGCCAACCGGCCGAAAACACCACCCCGTTCTGCTCGGCGTCGAAGTTCAGGGGCGCCTGGAAGAACCGCTGGAACGGCCTGACATCGTCCGGCCTGCGGTGAGCGAAGCGAAGTTCGAGCGGCTTCCAGTCCGTACCGCACAGTTCGCCCAGAATATTGAAGATCACGGCGACCGCGCCATCACCGAGCTGGTCGGCGGCCTCGACACCGGCTTGATAGATGTCGTAGCTCAGCATCGCCGTGTGCTCGCTCAGCGCAAGTTTCACCGCCCCGCCACGGGCGTGAAGATGAAAAAAGCGTTCAAGGCTGCGCAGCGCGCTTCCCACGTCCGGCGCGTGCCCCATCAACAAGCCCACCAGCCCCAGCGAATGCAGGCCGCCCTGCTGGCCGACCAGGAGCCCGAAGTGTCGGCAACCGGTCTGCTCCACGCAATGCCCGATGAGGCGGCTGCGCACGGCGAATGGTATCGGATTGTCAGGATTGTCGAACAGTGCGAGGTCGACGCCGGCCCCGGCCAGGACATCCGCCGGATTGGCACCCAGGCTCCTGAGGACCGCGGGAACCGCCAGGGCCGTGCCGGCGCGAACGGTCTCGCCCTGCCGGACAACCCGCTCCTTCAGTCGCTCGATTTCGTCCATGCTTCACCGCCCTGATTGCACACCGACAGGGTAGGCGAATTTGTCAAAAAATGTCCAGCCCCAGCGGTAGCAGCATGATTAAATCAGGCAATAAATTGCCGTAACCTCCCGGTCAGTGGCCCCGATCACCCATTTGCAAATCTGAGGAAAAAATCATGGGACGCAAAGACACGACAGCAAGAACGAAGGTCGTCATCGTCGGCGGCGTGGCCGGTGGCGCCTCATGCGCGGCCCGCCTGCGCCGGCTGGATGAAAACGCGGAAATCATCATGGTCGAGAAAGGGCCCTACGTTTCCTACGCCAATTGCGGCCTGCCCTACCATGTCGGCGGCGTGATCGAGAAGGAGGCAAGCCTGTTGGTGGCGACGGCAGACACCTTCCGTGTGCAGTTCAATGTCGATGTACGAACGAATTGTGAAGCGATCCGGATATTGCCGGAGACCAAGAGCATCGAACTGCGCAACGTCGAAACCGGCGAAGTGACGAGCGAAACCTACGACAAGCTCGTGCTGTCGCCAGGCGCCCCCTCGGTGCGACCGCCGCTGCCGGGCATCGACCTGCCGGGCATTTTCCAGGTGCGGACCGTTCCCGACGCGCGGGCGATCCGCGAATGGATCGAGCGCGGTACGACTTTCCTCAGCGGGATGGACAGATATTCAGGCTTCCAGACGGTACGCCCCAAGACCCGCGCGGTCGTTATCGGCGGCGGCTTCATCGGCCTCGAAACCGCCGAGAACCTGGTCCATCGCGGATTCGATGTCACACTGGTCGAAATGCTCGATCAGGTTCTGGCGCCGCTCGATGTCGACATGGCGCGCATCGTCGAGGATTACGTCGAACGGCACGGCATCCGCCTCGCCCTCAATGACGGGGTCGCCGGCTTCCAGCAAACCGCGGACGGCGCGCTCGAAGTGCTGACCAAAGCCGGCAAGAGCCATCCTGCCGACATCGTCATCCTCGCCCTCGGCGTGCGCCCGGACACAGCGCTGGCGAAGACGGCCGGCCTCGAGATCGGCCAGCGCGGCGGTATCCGCGTCGACGAACAGATGCGCACCAGCAACCCGGATATCTTTGCCGTTGGCGATGCCGTCGAAGTCCGCGATTTCGTCACCGGCGAATGGAGCCTGATTGCCCTTGCCGGGCCGGCCAACCGCCAGGGGCGCATCGCCGCCGACGTCATCGCCGGACGCCAGTCGCGCTTCCGCGGCACCCAGGGCACCTCGATCATCGGCCTCTTCGGCGCGGCCGCCGCCTGGGTCGGCGCCAGCGAGAAAACGCTAAAGCGGCTCGCCGACAGCGATTACGAGAAAATCTACCTCTACCCGAACTCGCACGCCGGCTACTACCCCGGCGCCCGGCCGATCGCCATGAAGGTGCTTTTCCGCAAATCCGACGGCCGCTTCCTCGGCGCCCAAGCGCTTGGCGAGGACGGCGTGGACAAGCGGATCAGCGCGCTCGCCATGGCGCTGCAGATGGGTGCGACGATCTACGATCTCGAAGAAGCCGAGCTCTGCTACGCGCCGCAGTTCGGCAGCGCCAAGGACCCGGTCAACTTCGCCGGCATGGTCGCGGCAGACATCCTGCGGGGCGACATGCCCTCCGGTCACTGGGATGCCACCGCAGGCTGCTTCCTCCTCGATGTGCGCGAGGCCGCCGAACTGGCGGTGGAGAGCGTGCCGGGCGCGGTCAACATTCCGCTCGGCCAGCTTCGCGCACGTCTCGGCGAACTGCCCCGCGACCGGGAAATCCAGGTCATCTGCCGCTCGGGCCAGCGGGCCTACTACGCGACCCGCGCCCTGCTGCAAAATGGCTTCAAGGCAAGGACGGTCGCCGGCGGCATGCTGTCGCGCTATCACACCAGCCTGCTGGTGAACTGAAGCGACGGACCGTGGGCAGCGCTGACCCGAAACGCAGGGGCTGGAAAGAGAAGATCTCTCACGAGATGATCGAGTATGCGATCAATGTCGCGTATCTGACCCTGGTTTTCGCCGCTTTTACCCAGTACCGGAGGCTGCTTCTCGCAGCCCATGACATCATCTACACCAATTACTGGGTGGCCGTGATCCAGGCACTGATCCTCGGTAAAGTCATCATGATCGGCAGCATTTTCCACCTCGGGCGGGGGCTTGAACAAAAGCCCCTGATTTACCCAACCTTGTACAAGGCAGCCGTTTTCACCCTTTTTATCGGTGCATTCACGCTCCTTGAGCATGCCATCAAGGGCCTTTGGACAGGGAATGGCATCGCCGGCGGAATCGCCGAGCTCCTGGGCCGCGGGACGCACGAACTGCTTGCCGCTTTCCTGGTGTACTTCGTGGCACTGATTCCTTTTTTCGGTGTCAATGAGCTTGGACGAGTGTTCGGACAGGAGAGGATCAGGGCGCTCTTTTTCCGGAAGGGCGCGGTATAGTCGATGGCGGGCGGTGACCCTCAGCAATAACCCGCGGCCAGCATGGCAGCACAAGAAACCCGAATCGTCATGGAGGAACAGCAAGATGCCCGGCAAGACCAGCAAGCGTGAAACCCACTCCACCAGTAACGCCGTGGAAAACATTACGGCGGGCATGAGCGGCGGCCTCAACAGCGCCCTGCAAGCTTGGGGGCCGGTCGGCGAGTACATGACCGATGCCATGCAGCGCACCATCCTGTACTGGGATCTGATGCGCCAGCGCAGCGAGCAGCAGGCGGTGCAAAAGGCACAGGCGGTGCCCCACGTATTGAACTTTGACGCCGAGCTGGTCCTCGATGCTCGCACTTTCAAACGTCCGGCAAATTACTTGCTGGTGCGCATCAAGCCGACCAAGGACGTGACGATCGATCCGCAGAAACGTCCCTTCGTCGTGGTGGACCCGCGCGCCGGGCATGGCCCGGGTATCGGTGGTTTCAAGGCCGACAGTGAAATCGGCATGGCGATGCGCGCCGGACATCCCTGCTACTTCGTCGGCTTCACCCCGGAGCCGATGCCGGGCCAGACCATCGAAGACATCATGCATGCCGAGGCGGTATTTCTTGAAAAGGTCATCGCGCTGCATCCGGAAGCGGAAGGCAATCCTTGCGTCATCGGCAATTGCCAGGCCGGCTGGGCGGTGATGATGCTGGCCGCGACGCGGCCGGAACTATTCGGCCCGATCATCGTTGCCGGCTCGCCGCTGTCTTACTGGGCCGGGGTGGTCGGTGAAAACCCGATGCGCTACACCGGCGGCCTGGCCGGCGGTAGCTGGCTCACCGCGCTGACCAGCGACCTCGGTCACGGCAAGTTCGACGGCGAACACCTGGTCAAGAATTTCGAGAACCTCAATCCCGCCAACACCCACTGGAGCAAGAGTTACGATATTTGGGCGAACGTCGACAAGGGCGCCGAACGCTTTCTGGAATTCGAGAAATGGTGGGGCGGCCACGTCAATCTCAACGCCGAGGAAATCCAGTGGATCGTCGATCAGCTCTTCGTCGGCAACAAGCTGTCAACCGCCCAAATCGTCACCAGTGACGGCGAGCGCATCGACCTGCGCAATATCCGCTCGCCGATCATCTGTTTCTGCTCCAAGGGCGACAACATTACGCCGCCGCAACAGGCTCTGGGCTGGATCGCCGACCTCTACGCCACCAATGACGAGATCCGCGCCAACGGCCAGACCATCGTCTATGCCGTCCACGAAAGCGTCGGCCATCTCGGCATTTTCGTCTCGGGTGGTGTCGCCAAGAAAGAACATCAGGAATTCACCTCCAACATCGATCTGATCGACGTCTTGCCACCCGGCCTCTACGAAGCGGTGATGACCCCGAAAACCGACGCTGTCGTCAACCCGGAACTGGTCGGCGGCGACTGGGTCGTGCGTTTCGAGCCGCGCACCATGGACGACATCCGGGCCATCGTTCAGCCCAGCATCGAGAATGAACGCCTCTTTGCCACGGTACAGCGGGTGTCGGAGATCAATCTTGGCCTTTACCACAGCCTGTTCCAGCCCCTGGTCCGTGCGGCGGTGGACAATCCAGCGACCGAGTGGCTGAAGAAGCTCACTCCGCCCCTGCCGGATTCCGACCCCTTTGCGGCAAGCAATCCGCTGATGAAGCAAGTCGCCCAAATGGCCGAACAGATCCGCCAGCACCGCACGGAGGTCGCGCCCGACAATCCCCTCCTGGCATGGCAGGCCAGGTTCTCGGACGGGATTGTCGCCGCCCTCGACGGCTATCGCGACCTGCGCGACAAGAGCATGGAGCAGATTTTCCTGGCGACCTACAGCTCGCCCTTGTTGCAGGCGCTGGTCGGCCTGCCGGCCACGGGCGAGAGCCCGCGCCCGCGACCGGAAGCCGACCCGGAACGGCTGGCCATGATCAAGCAGCGCATCGCCGAACTGAAGGCCAGGATTGCCGAAGGCGGCCTGCACGAAGCGGCCATCCGCAGCCTGGTCTACATCGGGCTGGCCGGGGAAGGGGTGGACGAACGCGCCTTCAATGAACTGCGGAAAATTCGCGCCGAAAACGATGGCATGGCACTGCAGGAATTCAAACAAATGCTGCGCGAGCAGTTCTTTGGACTGCTGCTCGACCGCGATGCCGCGCTTGCCGCTATCCCGACGATGTTGCCGGCGGATGCTGCAGTGCGCGCCAAAACCCTGGAGGTTATCCGGTGTACGGTCGAGGCCGTCGGCAAGCCCAGCGGCGAACGGGCGGACCGGCTGGCGGAGATTGAAAAGCTGTTTGCTACACCCCAAGGGGGCTTCCTGCGGGGCGCGGTCGACCCGAAAAAAGCAGGCAAAAGCGCTGCCCGCAAAACTACTCGATCGACAGCCGAAAAATAAGCCGGGAGAGTCAGCGATGAGGCTCAGGCGCTGGTTTGTGGCAGCCGCCCTGGTCTGGGCGACGAACGCCCCGGCCGCCGACTTCGGCAGCCCGGGTGGCCCCGCACCTGCCAACATCGACGAGCTTGGCGCCCTTCTGCGCAATGACCCCTACGACCTGGAGTTGCTGATCAGCTTCGGCACCTCCAAGGGCGGCTCGGCCGGCCACCTCGCCCTGGCCATCCGGGATCAGGCGACTGACGATGACCTGGTCTACTCGGCCAACTTCTATGCCGACCGTACGCGCAAGCACGAGAGCGGGTTCTACACCAATGACCTCATGCTTGACATCCCGAAGCAGGAGTACCTGTTCAGGACAGTCTCCTCGCTCGGTGAGACCGCCTCGTTCGGCCTCGACTTCGGCGAGATCTACAAGCGCTCAGTCGTCGGTGTGCGCGTCTACGGCGTACCTACCGGCGAGATGGAAGCGCTGGCGGCGTATTTCAGGCGCATCAATGACGACTATCGCAATCGGGCCCGGAATACCGAGTACCACGACCGCGAAGTCAAATACGACTACCTGCGCCTCAATTGCGCCAAGACCATCGGCGCGGCATTCAAATTTGGCGCCGGGTACAAGGATCTGGAGGTCACCAGCGCGAAGCTGTTGTCCGGACGAAGGGTAGTGGCAGCCGCCACGTCCAACATCCCAACCGAGATGGCGATCAAGCTCGTCAAGGAATGGGACAAGCGTGGATATGGATTGGACGTGGTGCTGTACAAGAAATACGGCGGATCGACCCATGTCGATCCACATGACGACGAAAAGGTGGCCTTCAAGGACCTGCCCAACCGCTTCCCCTCCGTGCTGTCGCGCGATTTCCGGAAGGACCAGGGCCATTACGAGGACTTCGACAACCTATTCGCGATGTACGTCTTCTACAATTTGGCCAAGTTCAGCGTGCGGGTGAACGATGAGACGAAGCTGCTTGAGATCGAGAAGCGCAAGAACCCCATGGCCTATTCGGAGGCCGCCGAGCTGGCTACCCGGAGCGCAAGCTCGGACAGTGACCTTTTTGGTCGACGCCAACCGTTCCAGCCAGCGGGAACGGCAATTGGTGAGCCGGACGAGTTATTGGAAAAATGAAATGAACAGCGGAGTAAAGTAGTTTTACCAGGAATTGCTGGCGCAGCTGCACACTGTCTGGGCGGCTAGTTGATGAAGAACTTCGACATGGCGGATTACCGACTGATGCGCCACTCTCCTGTTGTGCGCGCTGGTCATTTTATTTCGGCTCCATCTGAATCCGATGTTGGCGCGTTACTTGCCGAAAAATTCTCCTGATAATGCCGGATCACCGCCCGTGCATTAAAGAAGAGGCGCTCTCTGCCCAGGCGGTCGGCGAAGCCGGATGCCTTGATGGATTCCATCACGCCCGGGCCCAAGTCAGCCAGCCAGAACGTGGCACCCAATTCGGTGGCGCGACGCTCTCCCTCGACCAACATCTGAAGGGCCGAATACTCGATGTCGAAGACGCGGCTCATATCCAGGGCGACAACGCGTGGCTGGTACTTTTCGACAAGGCTATGGATCTCGTCACTAACCTGCTGGGCGTTGGCAAAGAACAATCTTCCTTCGGGGCGCAGGATCAACAGACCGGCAAAGGTTTCGTCATCGGGATGCTCGGGGGAGAGTGGGCGCAAGACGTCAGCGCCACGTTTGCGACCGATGACATGGACTTTCGGATGCGCAGCCTGGCTGGTGAGGCCGATCAGCGATAGGATGATCGCCACCACGATTCCTTTCAGCGTGCCAAAGACGAGCACGCCGGCGAAGGCGGCCAATGCCCAGTGGAATTCCATGGTTCGGACCCGCCGGATGGCAACGAACTCTGCGGGTTGAATCAGCCCGATCGAATAGACGATGACCACTGATGCCAGAACGGCCTGCGGCAACAGTCCGAGCAGGGGCGCCAGAAAAAGCATGGTCCCCACCGCTGCGGCTGCGGTAACCAGCGATGCCTTTTGCGATTGCCCGCCCACGGAGCGAACCACCGCTGTTTGCGAGGTGCCGCCGCCGGCAGGCATGGCGCCGAAGAATGCGCCGCCAAGGTTGGCTGCCCCGCTGGCGAGTAGCTCGCGGTCGGGCTTGATCGGGGGCTCCGACGCCTTGGCGAAGGCACGTCCCGCAGCAATTGTTTCGGTGAAACTCATCAGGGCGATGCCGAGCGCACCGGGGAGCAACTGTTCAACAAGTCCGAGATCAGGCAGGGAGATCGACGGAAATCCCTGGGGAATCAGCCCCACCGTTCCCACGCCCAGGGCATTCAAGCCGAAGAACCAGGAGGCTGCAATGCCGCCGCCCACGGCTATGAGCGGGGCTGGCGAGTGGGGCCACCTGCGCTCCATGCCGGCCAGCAGCAGTAGCGTCGCCGCCGCGATCGTCAGGGTAAGCAAAGAGGTATCGGGAAGCTCGTGGATGACGTTCAGGATGTCTTTGAAGAATCCTTGTTTCGTGATGTGTATCCCGAGCAGCTTTGGCACCTGGTCAAGGATGATGACCAGTCCGATTCCCGCCTTGAAACCGCTCAGGACTGGCGTTGATATGAAGTTGGCGACAAACCCGAGGCGCAGCGCCGAGGCCAGGAGCAGGAGCGCACCGGTCAGAGCGGACAGGGTCGCGACCGCCGTGATCAGTTTGCCCGGGTCGCCGTCCGGAACGACAAGCCCGAGTTGTGTGGCGGTGAGAATCGCCAGTGTCGCCGTCGAGCTGACGCTGAGCACGCGCGACGTGCCGAGCAGTGCATAGATCAGCATCGGCACGAAGGCGGTATAGAGGCCGACGGCAACCGGCAGCCCGGCCACCGTCGCATAAGCCATCGCCTTGGGCAGGACGACGGCCGCCGCAGTGAGCCCGGCGACGATGTCGGGGCGCCAGCTACCCATGCCGCTACCTGTGGAGGTTGTGGAACGGGTTTGATGCGTCATGGTGGCGCTCTCCTGGCCAGTTGAAACGAAGTCCGCGTAACAGTTGCCGGAAAATCTCGCATGAGACGTACGGTCGGTTTCATCCTGCCAATCCGCTCAAAGATAGTTCAGCATCGCTTCGACAAGATGATCGATCAAGTCTTCTTCACCTGGCGCTTGGTCTTGAGGCGTCCGAAAGATGTCATCACGAGAGCCAGTTCGGTGTCTCCAAGAGCTGCCAACAGAGCAAGGCCGCCACGCATCAGTTCGCTGCGCTTGACATTGCCACCGAGCGACGCAATGCGCTGCTTGAGAATTGCAAGCTGGTCGTACTCGGCCTCCGGCAGGTTGACCTTGCGGCGAACCATCCTGGATTTCCTGATTTTTGCCGGCTTGTCGGCCTTTGCCGCAAGCGCTGGCGGTACCTCTGACGGCTGCGGGATTTTCACTGCCTGCGCCTTGGCCAAGGCATCGGCGAGCGCCTTCTTGTTCTTCGCCTTGGTTTCATCCAGTCTGCTGGGCTTGGTCGCTACCGGCTTGGCGGCGGCCGGGATTCTTGCCACTGTTTTCGCTGTGACCACCTTATTGGCTTCGGCTGCGCTGTCAGGGGCGGCAACTTTCTCTTCAGGCATTGATGTCTCCTTGGAAATGAGGGGCCAGGCCATAAAGGCTGGGTTCTCCATACTTGAGGATTCTAACCTTCGCGTTGCGCCCCTTATACACATAACATGACATTTCTGACGCCGTTTCCGACATTGTGAGTTGTGTCGGAAACGATGACCGCAGAGTCAACGTTTCAAAGGTAGCGCATTGCTTCGTAGTAATTCATCGATTGCGCTGGCGGCAAATCAGCGCGGGCGAGACGTGCCAGGATGAACGCCCGGCGCGCCGGCAGCGAGCCCTTAAGTTCGATGACCGCAAAATCGACTTCAGCCCCCGACTCGGTACTCGTCTCGTCGAGCACTACATTCATTGAGCTGATGCGCAAGTGCTTCGGTTCAATCGATAGGTAATCCTGCGGGTTATCGAGTACCCGCTTGAGGGATTCGAGTTCGCCTTCGAGCACTTCTTCGCCGCCGCCCACTGCTTCCAGTTGCCGCTCGTTGTCGAGCAGATCCGCCTCCAGTCCCACCTGCTGACTGGCGTCCGCCGGCGCCTCGCCCAACATCGACCCGAGGCCCGGCCCGTGTTGCTGCAGTAACCGGAGGCGTGCCCGGATCAGCGAACGGTTTGCCTGAAGTTCCTGGCGCTCGCTGCGTTCTGTGCCAATCTCCGACAAGGCCCGTGAAATCAGATATTCGAAAATCTCGACACCGATGACGCGGCGCAAGACCGTTTCATCGGGGCCACAGAGTCGCGTCTTGTGGTCGGAAAAGTTTACCGTCAGCTGTGCGATATCGCGCTGGACAATATTTCCCTGCAGCCCCAAACCGAAAACCCGCTGTTCAGTGAATGCCATGCCGAGAACCAGGTATGCCTCATCGAGTTCAGGAAACTTCTCGAATAGCGCGTGCAGGCAGTCCGACCGGGTGAGCACGCCCTTCATATCCGACGGCGAGACAAAAAATGCCCGTAACGCCGGATCGGCAGACCAGGTCTCGGCCGACATGCGCCGGACGGCCGGGAGCAACTTGACCAAGCCCTGCAGGAACCTGATCGTTGTCTCGACCGAGGGCGCCAGGCGCTTGTCGCAGTTCGGCAGGAGTTTCAGCCGGGGGTTGGTCAGCGCAATGGCTTTGTCGGCGGCCCATTGAACCATCTCCCCGGATACCCGATCCGTATCGAAATGGCCGGCCCGGTTCCTGAACCAATCGAGAATGCTCATGTCTTGCGCCTCCGTTCAGAATCTCTTGATCAAACCCCCGTTGACTCGCTGCTACTTGCGTGCGCTTGGTCTTCTCTTGAGGCGCGCCCGGCTTTGCTGAAAAAGCCGGATTGTCTACGTTTAGAGATTCTATTCCCCCTGTCGCGAACGTTACATACAAAACACGACAATCATTTGACTGCTTTCGTATTACGATCGCGCCTTAGGTTTTTAATATTGGCCTCCGCGAAGCGGAAAGGATCGTGTCGGGTCTACCCGAGTGGTGGGCAACTGATTGCCAAGCACTCCCCCGGCAAGTAAAGTGGGCAATCACCTATATAGGAAGATTGACCATGCCCAGCAAGTCCTACGTCACCATCACAACGGACCTTACCAAGGCCATTGGAACGCTGCGCAAGGCGCTTCCCGAGACCATGCAGGGTTTCAGCGCCCTGCACAACGGGGCGATGAAGGCCGGCGCGCTCAGCGAACTGGACAAGGAGTTGCTGGCGCTGGCCATCGGGGTTGCGCAGCACTGCGACGGCTGTATCGGCTTCCACGTCAAGGCGCTGATCCGCCTCGGCGTCACCCGTGAACAGTTGATGGATACGCTGGGCGTCTGCGTCTATATGGGCGGCGGCCCGACCCTGATGTACGCCGCCGAGGCGGTGCGCGCCTATGAGGAATTCACGGCGGGGAAATAGGTCGCTTCAGTCGTGAAAAAGCCCGCCGTCGGCGGGCTTTTGTCCCTGCATGCGGCGAATCAGGCCTGGGCGATGCCTTCCAGCATCTTCTGCAATTCGCCGGCCTGGTACATCTCCTTCATGATGTCGGAACCGCCGACGAACTGCCCCTTGATGTAGAGCTGCGGAATGGTCGGCCAGTTGGCGTATTCCTTGATGCCGTTGCGGATTTCGGCGTCGGCCAGCACGTTGACCGTGACGAAGTCCTTGACCCCGCAGGTCTTGAGTATCTGCACGGCCAATGAGGAAAAACCGCACTGCGGGAAACTGGCGTCGCCCTTCATGTAGAGGACGACCGGGTTGCCGGTCACGGTGGCGTGGATGCGTTGCTGAACGTCGGACATGATTACTCCTGATTGAAAATAAGCGCCGCTGACACGGTCGATGCCGGCCAGGTCGGGAAAGGTTGTGGGCAATTTGAGCGCGGCGGCGGTCAATAAGTTCCGGCTTGCCATGCCCTGATCGTAGCCGTGTTCGAAAAGCAGCCAGCCGTCCTCGTTCAGGAAGGACGGCGCCGCGTTCACGATGTGGCGGATGCAGGCGAGACCGTCGGCGCCGTCGGTAAGCGCCAGTTGCGGCTCGAAGGGCAGGCCGTCGAGCGCTAGATGCGGATCGCCACTGGCGACGTAGGGCGGGTTGGAAACGATCAGGTCGAAATGCTCGCCGGCCACCGGCAAGAACCAGTCGCCTTGGCGGAAGTCGATGTTTGCACCGAGCCGGCCGGCGTTGTTGCGGGCCACGGAAATAATCTCTTTTGCGAGGTCGACCGCAACAATGCTTGCCGAAGGGCATTCCAGCGCCAGCGAAATGGCGACGATGCCGGAACCGGTGCCGAGATCGAGAACTCTCGGCGCTGCCAGCCCGCGCAGCTTTTCCAGCGCGAGGTCGATCAGGACTTCGGTTTCCGGGCGCGGGATCAGCACTGCCGGCGAAACCTGAAAGACGTGGCCGCGAAATTCCGTCTCGCCGACCAGATAGGCCAGCGGTTCGCCGGCTGCGCGGCGCTCGACCCATTCGGCAAACTGGGCATGGGCCGGTGCGCTGACCGGGGTTTCCGGCCGTGCCAGCAGGTCGGTGTGCGAGCACCCGGTGGCGTATTGCAGCAGCAGGCGGGCATCGAGCCGGTCGATTTTATGCCTTGCTGCGGTCAACGCCTCAAAAAGGGTCATTGCTGCTCGGCCAGTTCGGCCAGCAGGTCGGCTTGATGCTCGGCCGCCAACGCGCCGAGCAGTTCATCCATGTCGCCGTCCATGATCGCCGCGATCTTGTACAGCGTCAGGTTGATGCGGTGATCGGTGATCCGGCCCTGCGGGAAGTTGTAGGTGCGGATGCGCTCGGAGCGGTCGCCGGAGCCGATCAGGCTCTTGCGCGTGCTGGAAATGTGGGCTTGCTGGGCACGCACCTGGACGTCCTTGATCCGTGCCGCCAGCACCTTCATCGCCGAGGCCTTGTTGGCGTGCTGTGAACGGCCATCCTGGCATTCGGCGACGATGCCGGTCGGCAGATGGGTGATGCGCACCGCCGAATCGGTTTTGTTGATGTGCTGGCCGCCGGCTCCGGAAGCGCGGAAGGTGTCGATCCGGAGATCGGCCGGGTTGAGATTGACGTCTTCGACCTCGTCCACTTCCGGCATGATCGCCACGGTGCACGCCGAAGTGTGAATGCGGCCCTGGGTTTCGGTTTCCGGCACGCGCTGCACGCGGTGGCCGCCGGATTCGAATTTCAGCCGCGAGTAGGCGCCGTTGCCGCCGATGCGGCAGATGATTTCGCGATAGCCGCCGAGTTCCGATTCGCTGGCCGACATCACTTCGACCTGCCAGCGCTGGCGCTCGGCGTAACGCGAGTACATGCGGAAGAGGTCGCCGGCGAACAGCGCCGATTCGTCGCCACCGGTGCCGGCGCGGATTTCGAGGAGGACACTCTTCTCGTCGTTGGGATCCTTCGGCAGTAGCAGCTTCTGCAACTCGACTTCCAGTTCGGGCAGGCGCGCCTTGGCGCTGGCGATTTCCTCTTCGGCGAAATCGCGCATTTCGGGGTCGATACGCATGGCCTCAGCTTCAGCCAGATCGTTTTCAGCCTGGCGGAAGGCATGGAACTGGATGATCACCGGCTCGATTTCGGCGCGTTCGCGTGACAGCTTGCGGAACTGGTCCATGTCGTTGGTCGTGCTTGGCGCCGACAGCATGCGGTCGATTTCATCGAGACGGTCGACCAGCAGGTCGAGTTTCTGGCGGATGGAGGGTTTCATGGCGAGAAAGACGGCAGCGGCCCGGAACGGGTGCTACTCGCCGGAATGGAGGTGAAAGAGACGAGCGGCGGCGGCCTGCAACTCGGCGCGCTCGGAGCCTTCGGCCAGGTTGAGGGCCTGGGTCGGTGCGTGCAGGATCTTGTTGGTCAGGCGATGCGACAGGTGTTCGAGCACCTTGTCGGCCGGCTCGCCCTTGGCCAGCAGTTTCATCGCGTGTTCGATTTCGTGGCGGCGCACGCGCTCGGCCGAGTCGCGCAGCGAGCGGATGACCGGCACGGTATCGCGCGCTTGCAGCCAGCCGAGAAAATCCTGAACCCGGGTCGCAATGATGTCTTCGGCCTCGACGACGGCGGCCTGTCGGGACTCCAGACCGCTTTCGACGACCAGCGCCAGATCGTCGACGGTGTATAGAAAGACATCGTCGAGCTCGCCGACTTCTTCTTCGATGTCGCGCGGCACGGCGAGGTCGACCATGAATATCGGCCGGTGCCGGCGGGTCTTAACCGCACGCTCAACCATGCCGAGGCCGATGATGGGCAGCGGGCTGGCGGTGCACGAAACGACGATGTCGTTCAGCGCCATATGCTCAGCCAGTTCGTCGAGGCGGATCGCCGTGCCGTTGTAGCGTTCGGCCAGCGCCCGGCCGCGCTCGACAGTACGGTTGGCGACGGTGACCTGCTTCGGCTGCTGGGCGCAGAAGTGGGCGGCACACAGTTCGATCATCTCGCCAGCGCCGATGAACAGGATGCGCTGCGTGGCAATCGACTCGAAGATGCGCTCGGCCAGATGCACCCCGGCCGCCGCCATGGAGACGATGTTGGCGCCGATCGCCGTCGTGCTGCGCACTTCCTTGGCCACCGAGAACGAGCGCTGAAACAGCTTGTGCAGTTGGGTGCCAAGGGTGCCGTTCTCTTCGGCGATACGCACGGCATCCTTCATCTGGCCGAGAATCTGCGGCTCGCCGATGACCGCCGAATCGAGTCCGCTGGCGACGCGGAAGGCATGGCGAATCGCTTCCGGCTGATCGTGGATGTAGAGGTAGGGAGCAATCTCGCTGCGCTCGACCTGGTGATACTGGACCAGCCAGTCGATCACCACGTCCGGGTTTTCGGCGGCGCAGTAGATTTCGGTACGGTTGCAGGTCGACAGGATTGCCACTTCCGAGACCGGGCTATTGCGGGTCAGGTCGGCCAGGGCCTGATGAAGTTTTTCGGCATGAAACGCCACCCGCTCGCGGATGGCGAGCGGCGCGGAGTGATGGTTGATGCCGAGGGTAAAGATCACCGGATTGGGCTGGGGTGCACGGAACGGGCGCCGATTATAGCATTCGGCCCCGCCCGGCCCCGGTGGGGGCTGATAACGCTGATCCCGGTAAAAGTTGACAAAATCGCTCGGGTTAAATAAAGTCGCTCTATCACAAGGGGGAGTAGCTCCCAACCGGCGTGTCGTCATCACGAAGCTTCGGCTTCCGGCATCCGGGCAGCAGAACAGCGCTGCGAGCAAGACCTTTGCCGCGACGGCGAGGCTCCTTTGGCATTCCACGGCTCTCGTCCATTTCGGCGCGGGCCGTTTGCTTTTTGGAATGCGCGAAAGGAAATTTGCATGGAAACCGTAGGCAGTCTGGGTTTGTGGGCCGGCTTCGCCGCCATCGTCGTGGTCATGCTGGCGATCGACCTCTTCGTGGTCGGCGGCGGCAAGGAACACCGCGTCAGCTTCAGGGAGGCCGCCACCTGGTCGGTGATCTGGATCGCCATCACGCTGGCCTTTGCCGGCGGGCTGTGGTGGTACCTCGACGGCAGTCTCGGGCGCGAGATCGCTAATGCCAAGGCGCTGGAATTCATTACCGGCTACCTGATCGAAAAGGCGCTGGCGGTCGATAACGTCTTCATCTGGCTGATGCTTTTCAGCTATTTTGCCGTGCCGCTCGAGTTGCAGAAACGGGTGCTGCTCTACGGCGTGCTCGGCGCCATCGTCATGCGCACCATCATGATCTTCGCCGGCGCCTGGCTGATTACCCAGTTTCACTGGATTCTCTACATCTTCGGCGCCTTCCTGCTGATCACCGGCGTCAAGATGTACTGGTTCGCCGACGAGAAGCCGGACCTCGAAAACAACAGGCTGGTGAAATGGCTGCGCGGCCACATGAACATCACCACGGAATTCCACGGTCAGCACTTCTTTACCTGGAAAAACGGGGTGCGCTACGCGACGCCGCTGTTCCTGGCGCTGGTGCTGGTCGAAGCTTCCGACCTGATCTTCGCCGTCGATTCGATCCCGGCCATCTTCGCGATCACCACCGATCCGTTCATCGTGCTGACCTCGAACATCTTCGCCATCCTCGGCCTGCGTGCCATGTACTTCCTGCTGGCCGGCGTCGCCGACCGTTTTTCGCTGCTCAAGTACGGCCTCGCCATCGTGCTGATGTTCATCGGCGTCAAGATGCTGCTGATCGACATCTACAAGATTCCGGTTGGCTTCTCGCTGGCCGTGGTCGCGGTCATCATCGGCGCCTCGGTGTGGGCCTCCCTGCGCAAGGAGGCCCGCGCCGGCAAGGGCTGATCAGCGGTTTTCGAAGCGGCTGTAATCGAGCACGGCGGCCTCCTTGGGCGCCGTGCGCCGCCACTCGGCATGCAGCGTGTCGCTCATCGGCCAGAAGTGCGGGTCGGTGCGGCGCACGCCGAAATTCTCGGTCAGGCGCACCAGGTCGGCTTCATTGGCCAGGCGCGCAACGGCGTCGACGAAATTGGGCAATTTTTCGGGGTCGACCGCAAAGAATGCGTTGGGGTAGGCGCCGATCACGCCATCCAGCGCCAGCAACGTATCCTCCTTCGGCCGCCGGCGTTCCGCCTCGTCGAACATTTCGGCGACGTTGGCGTGCGCGCTGTTGCGGACCAGTGAAACGATTTGCGGCCGGTCACCGGGCCGGCGCAACAGCAGCAGGCTCTGTTCCGGCATCACCGACGCCGGTATGCCGCGGATTTGCGATAGCTGCCGCATCTGGGTTACTTCCGCCGAAACTAGTCCGGTGTTATTCCAGTCGAGCGCCGGGTCGCGTACCGGTGCCATGCGTTGTGCGACGGCCTGGTAAAGCTCGTCCAAGTGATCCTTGGTCCGGTAATGCATGCCGCTTTCGCGCGGGAAATAGTCGGCGGCGTCGGTGAAATACTGGTCGGTCTGGTCCTTGCGGCCGCGATACCAGAAATCGAGAACCGGCTGGCGATCCTTGAGCGGGAGCAGAGTGAGAAAGTTGAGCTCCCCCTCCATGCGCAGGAAATCCATGTAAAGCCGGGTTGCCAGTTGGTGCCCGGGTTTCTAACGCAGGCGCTCCGGACTGGCCGGCCGTGATCCCGTGAATCCGGGTGGCGGCGCGAGGAAAATGGACAAACCTGCTAATATTTCCCCTTTCGCTGCATTGCACCAAAGGCTTTCCCCAATGTCGATCCCCGCTGCCGACCGCATGAGTCCGGAAGAGCGCCGTGCCGGTGCTTCCCTGGCCTCCATCTTTGCCCTGCGCATGCTGGGACTGTTTCTCATCCTGCCGGTGTTCTCGGTCTACGCCAAGACGCTACCCGGCGGCGACAACCTGGCGCTGGTCGGTTTTGCGCTCGGGGCCTACGGCCTGACCCAGGCTTTTTTCCAGATTCCTTATGGCATCGCGTCCGATATCTGGGGGCGCAAGCTGGTCATCGTCATCGGCCTGCTGGTCTTTGCCCTGGGCAGTTTCGTCGCCGCTTGGGCGCCGGACATGCACTGGATCATCGTCGGCCGCGTGTTGCAGGGCGCTGGGGCGATTTCGGCGGCGGTCACCGCGCTGGCCGCTGATCTGACCCGCGAGGAGCACCGGACCAAGGTGATGGCGATGATCGGCTCGTCGATCGGCCTCGTCTTCGCGCTGTCGCTGGTCGGCGCGCCGCTGCTTTACGGCTGGATCGGCATGGGCGGGCTGTTCACCATGACGGGCGTCCTGGCGTTGCTGGCGATCGTGCTCCTGATCAAGGCCGTACCGCCGGCGCCGGCGCCGCACGGCCATGCAAAGCTGCCGCTGCGTCGCGTGGTTTTCGACGCTGATCTGTTCCGCCTGAATGTCGGGATTTTCGTGCTGCACATGATGCAGATGGCGATGTTCGTCGTGCTGCCGCATGCGCTGGTCGATCATGGCGGGCTGGCGGCGGCGGAACACTGGAAGGTCTATCTGCCCGCCGTGCTGGTTTCGTTTGCCATCATGGTGCCGGCGATCATTGCAGCCGAGCGCAAGGACAAGATGCCGCCGATTTTTCGCGGCGCTGTGGCATTGCTGATTGTTGTCCAGCTCGGCCTGTTCTTTTTTGGACAGGGTTTGTGGACGCTGGCGTTCTGGCTGATGCTCTTCTTCGTTGCCTTCAATATTCTCGAAGCGACGCTGCCCTCGCTGGTTTCGCGCACCGCGCCGCCGGCAGCCAAGGGCGCCGCACTCGGGGTGTACAACACGACGCAGGCGATCGGACTGTTCATCGGCGGTGCGGCGGGCGGATATGTCGCGCAGAATTTCGGTGATAATGTGGTATTCGCTGCCTGTGCCGGACTGGCGCTGGTCTGGCTGGTGGTGACGGGCTCAATGAATTTCCCGCAACGGCGCGTGGTTGCCACTGCGGCTCAAACTGCTTAGGAGAGATGGGGCATGGCATCAGTCAACAAGGCAATCATCGTCGGGAATCTCGGCAAGGATCCGGAAGTTCGCTATACCGCAAGTGGTGAGGCAATCTGCAACATTACCGTTGCCACCAGCGACACCTGGAAGGACAAGGCCACCGGCGAGAAGAAAGAAGCGACCGAATGGCATCGCATTTCCTTCTTTGGCAAGCTGGCAGAAATTGCCGGCCAGTACCTGAAAAAAGGCTCGCAGGTCTATGTCGAGGGGAGCATCCGCACCCGCAAATGGACCGACAAGGAAGGCCAGGAGCGTTACACCACCGAGATTCGCGGTGACGAAATGAAAATGCTCGGCTCCCGTCAGGGCATGGGCGCGCCGGCTTCATCGGGCGGTGGCGGTTACGACAGCGAACCGGCCGATTACGCACCGGCGCCCGCCAAGAACAAGCCGAAGCCCTCTTTTGACGATTTGGGCGACGACATTCCGTTTTGACTCGTACGCCACGGAGTAAATGAGAACCCGGTGTTTGGTCAGTACGTTGGCGGCATGGCCGGGTAAGCTACCAGAGCGGTGATCCAGCCGCCGGTGGTTCAGGGGGGTGAATGAGCAGCACTGACTTGCATGCCGGAGAGGCAACCGGCAAAAGACTGGCCGTTCTGGCGCTGGCGGCCTTGGGCGTGGTCTATGGCGACATTGGCACCAGCCCGCTCTATGCCGTCAAGGAGGTCTTCGCCGGTAACCACCCGATTCCGGTCACCGATGCCAATATTTTCGGCAGTCTGTCGCTGTTCTTCTGGGCGCTGATCATTGTCGTTTCGGTCAAGTACGTGACCTTCATCATGCGCGCCGACAACCGCGGCGAGGGTGGCATCATGGCGCTGATCGCACTGGCCTTGCGCGACGTCCAGAACAAGCCTAAGCAGGCGAAGGCGGTGATGATCGTCGGCATTCTCGGTGCCGCGATGTTCTACGGTGACGGGATGGTAACGCCGGCGATTTCCGTCCTTTCCGCGGTCGAGGGTCTGGAGGTGGCAACCCCCGCCCTCAAGCCCTTCGTGATCCCGATCACGCTGGTGGTGTTGTTCGGCCTGTTCTACATTCAACGGCACGGCACGGCACTGGTCGGAAACTTCTTCGGGCCGGTGATGGTGCTTTGGTTCGGCACCCTGGCCTTGCTCGGCCTCGGCAATATCGTCGCTCATCCGGCCATCCTGCATGCCTTGAATCCGCTTTACGGCATCGAATTCCTGTTCTCCAACAAGGCACTGGCGCTCGTCGCCATGGGTAACGTCGTGCTCGCGGTCACCGGGGCCGAGGCGCTCTATGCCGACATGGGCCATTTCGGCCGCAAGCCGATCCAGCGTGCGTGGTTCGCCTTCGTGCTGCCGGCCCTGGTGCTCAACTACTTCGGCCAGGGGGCATTGATTTTCGCTGATCCGGAAGCGGCGAAAAATCCATTCTTCCTCTCGGCGCCGGATTGGGCGCTCTACCCGCTGGTCGGGCTGGCCACGGTGGCCACGGTGATCGCCTCGCAGGCGGTCATTTCCGGTGCCTTTTCGGTAACTCGCCAGGCCATGCAGCTCGGCTTCGTGCCGCGCATGGAGGTGCAACAGACCTCGGAGAAGGAGCAGGGGCAGATTTACCTCCCGGCGGTCAACTGGGCGCTGATGGTGGCGGTGATGATCCTCGTCCTCGGCTTCCGGTCGTCGAACAATCTGGCTGCCGCTTACGGTATTGCGGTGACCGGGGACATGGTGATCACGTCGCTGTTGGCGACCGTGGTGGTCGCGCGTAGCTGGGGTTGGGGCTGGGTCAGGGCCGGCGCGCTGTTTGCCTGTTTCCTTGTCGTCGAACTCATGTTCCTGGCCGCGAACATCCTGAAAATTCCTGATGGTGGCTGGTTCCCTCTGGTCGCCGGGATGGGCACCTTTATCCTGATGACAACCTGGAAGCGCGGTCGTCAATTGCTTGCCGAGCGTCTGAAAGGCGAGCGCCTGGAACTTTCGCTGTTTCTGGAATCGCTTGCGGCGTCGATGCCGACCCGGGTCGCCGGAACCTCGGTATTCCTCAACGCAGATCCAACGGGGGTGCCGCATGCCCTGTTGCACAACCTGATGCACAACAAGGTGCTGCACGAGCGGGTGGTTCTGGTTTCCGCACAGTTCTTCGATGTGCCCTACGTGCCGGATATCGATCGCGTCGAAGTCAGGGCACTGCGGGACAATTTCTGGAGCGTGATCGTCCAGTACGGTTTCAAGGACGAACCCGACATTCCCCTGGCGCTTTCGATGTGTGCCGGCGCGGGACTCGAATTCAATGCGCTCGATACGTCCTACTTCATCGGACGCGAGACGCTGATTCCCAAGCTCAATTCCGAGATGGCGTTCTGGCGCGAGAAAATCTTCATCGCCATGTTCCGCAATGGTGGTTCGGCAACGACATTCTTCAAGATTCCAAGCAACCGGGTTGTCGAACTGGGCACTCAGGTGGTGCTCTAGGGGGCGTTAGCGCTGGCAGTGGCGGTCGCGGCCGGTATTCTTGGCAGTGTACAGCGCCTCGTCGGCACGCTGGATCGCCGTGTCGATAGTGTCGCCCCAGAGAATTTCGGTGCTGCCGATGCTGGCCGTGAATTTCATCATTGTGGCATCGGCCAGTGTGACCGTGGTATTGCGCAGCCGCTCAAGCAGGCGTTCGATGACCGGCGTTGCCATGAGCGCATTGGTTTCGACCAGCACCACCGCGAATTCCTCGCCGCCGATCCGCCCGATAATATCCACGTTGCGCACGCTCGATTTGAGCAGTTGCGCAAGGTGGGCCAGTACGACGTCCCCGGCCGGGTGGCCATGCTTGTCGTTGATTTTCTTGAAATGGTCGATGTCGAGCATCAGCAGCGTTGGTGACGGCCCGTGGCGCTGGCTGCGTGCCAGTTCATGAGCAAACCGTTCCATGAAGGCGCGCCGGTTGACGAGGCCGGTCAAGGCGTCGGTCGAGGCCTGGACGCGCAGGTCGACTTCCAGCGCGACCCGCCGCGCGATCTCCGCTTTCAGGCGGGCGCTTTCAGCCTCGATGACTCCCCGGTGGGCCAGCGTCTCTTTCTGATAGCGCCGCAACACGACTTCCGACCAGAATATGCCGCCGGCAATCAGGATGGCGGTGATCACGAAGCGCGAGGCGAAGGCCATCGAGTAGGCGCTTGTTCCCCTCTCGGGGCCGCCCAGGATCATGATGCAGGCGGCGATTGCAATGGAAACGCCGGACCAGATTGCGCCTTCCCTGAGCGGAAGAAGCATGATCGAAACCAGGGGGAACGAGAAGAACCACAATGCGTGGCTATGCTCTTCGCCGGAAAACGCAACCATGTAGAGTAGCAGCAAGGCATACGTAGCCATGCCTGGGCGGACCGTTGACGGGCGGTCGTGGCCGCACAGCAACGCCAGATAGCTGCCGCCTATGACAAAGGCGTTGGCGGCGATCAGTCCGGTCAGCGGCCAATTGGCGTTGCGCAGGGCGGCAATGCCGTAAGCAGCCAGAATCGGCATCCCGATGATCAGAAAGAGTTTGGCGCGCTGATGTGTCTGTAGTAGTTGGTCGGTCGCGGTTGCGCTGGACGTAGTCATTTGTGCGTGATTTTCCAACTAGAGGCGGCGGATTTTTTCGAGCAGCGCGGTCGTCGATTTCTGATGCAGGAAGGGGATCGAATGCACCGTCCCACCCCAAGCGACAACCTCGTTGCCGCCGACGATCTTCGCCACCGGCCAGTCGCCACCCTTGACCAGAATCTCCGGGCGACATTCGAGGATGCGCTGCAGCGGCGTATCTTCGTCGAACCAGGTGACCAGAGACACGCAGCCGAGTGCGGCCATCACCGCCAGGCGATCGGCCAGCGCGTTGACCGGCCGCTCGTCGCCCTTGCCCTGGCGCCTGACCGAGGCGTCGCTGTTGAGCGCCACCACCATGCTGTTGCCGAGCGCGGCCGCCTGCGCCAGATAGGTGACGTGGCCGCGATGCAGGATGTCGAAGCAGCCGTTGGTGAACACCAGCGGACGAGCCAGGTTGGCGGCTCGCGCGGTCAACTGTTCATGGGGGCAGATTTTCGATTCGAACTCGGGTGCTGGGTAGGTCATCTTGGCCATGTCGCTGGAGGCGGCGATAAGGCCATCATTCTATAGGGACTTTTGCGCGACTTGGCGTTTTCGCGGGCCGGGAGGATTACATTTGCTTCTGCCGCCACGCGGCGAGTGCGGCCAGAGATTGCTCAAGGGAGCCGAGTAACTCGATCCCGGCCATCGCGGCGAGGCGTCGAACGGCGGCGCCGCCCGCCCAGAGAGCCACTTCGGGCGGCAATACCATGCGCAACTGCTGCAGCAGTCCGGGAATCTGCCGCTGCGGGAAGGCGGCCGAGAAGGAGAGGGCGACGATGTCGGCGCGATGCGCGGTTGCGGCGCGACTGATCTCGAGCAGCGGCATCTGGGTGCCGAGCGGGATACACTCGGCGCCTTCCAGCGCCAACAGTGCTTCGGCCATCAGCAGGCCGAGCACGTGCGGTTCATCCGGCACGCTGGTGAGGACGATGCGCGGACTGCGGCTGCCGCCGGGCAGCGTGGCAATCGCTTGGCGCAGGAGGCGCTTGGTCAGTTCGGTAAACAGGTGTTCCTCGAATACCTCGACGCTGCCATCTTCCCACGCCTCGCCGACATGGCGGGTCAGCGGTGCCACGGTGTCCTGGACAAAGCGCTGCAACCCCTGGCGCGCGAGCAACTGCTGCATGGCCTGCAGGTAGGCGGCGCCGTCGTGCTGCTTGATCCGGGCCAGCAATTCATCGAGTTCGCCAGAGGCGTCGGTGTTGCGAATCGCGGTGCTCGGCGCTGTACGTCTGGGCGCCAGCGCGCTCAGTTCTTCAGCGGGCGTCGCGATCAGCTTGCCGGGCCGGTGGCCGGCGTCCATCAGGCGCTTGATCAACCTCAGGCGCTCAACCTGCTCGGGTGGATAACTGCGCTCCCCGTTGCCATCGCGATCCGGGACCGGGAAGCCGTAGCGGCGTTCCCACATGCGCAAAACGTCTTTGGAGAGTCCAGTGTCGCGTTCGACGGCAGCAATATTGAAGCTTGGGCTATTCATATTTGTCCTGAACAAAAGTTAGACAAACCGTTGACAATCTGAATTCTGAAGTCTATCTTACGAACAAACGCCCTGTTTGTCTAGGACAAATTGTTGAGGAATTGAATATGCTTGAACACATGAAGCGTTGCCTGGGTATCGCCGGCCTGCTTTCGCTTGGCGTCGTGCCGGTTGCGACCGCCACCGAATGCCCGGCCTTGCTCAACTACACCTTCCACGGATTGCAGGACGGCAAGCCCCAGTCGCTTTGCCAATATCAGGGAAAAGTCATCTTGGTGGTCAATACCGCGAGCTTCTGCGGCTTCACGTCGCAGTACGAGGGACTGGAAAAGCTCTATGCCCGGCTCAAGGACAAGGGGCTGGTCGTACTTGGCTTCCCTTCCAACGACTTCGGCGAGCAGGAGCCGGGCAGCGAAAAGGAAATTGCCGATTTCTGCCGCCTGACCTACGGGGTTGAATTCCCGATGCTGGCCAAGACGACGGTCAAGGGCAGGGACGCCAACCCCTTCTACCTGAAGCTGGTCGAGATCACCGGCAGCAGGCCGAAGTGGAATTTCCACAAGTATTTGATCAATCGCGATGCCTCGCAGGTCGTCGCCTACACCAGTTTTACCAAACCGGATGACAAGGATCTGCTGAAGAAGATCGACGAATTTCTCAAATAGAACGACCGCCCCAACCCCAAGGAGCCATGCCATGAATGCACCCGATCATTTATTTCTTCCTGACGTTCAGTCGACCGCCGACACCCGCCGTCTGGCCATCCAGAACGTCGGCGTCAAGGGCCTGCGTTATCCGCTGCAACTGGCAACCGCCAGCGGCGAGATAATGAATACAGTCGCCAGCCTGACCATGACCGTTGGCCTGCCGCCCGAGGTCAAGGGCACCCACATGTCGCGCTTCGTCGAGTTGCTCGAAGGCCGTCGTGGCGCGCTGACGCAGGATGGTCTGTTCGCCATGCTCGGGGAAATGCTGCTGCGCCTTGATGCATCAAGCGGCCGCATCGAGATGAGTTTCCCTTACTTCATCCGCAAGACGGCTCCGGTGTCGGGCGCCGAAAGCCTCCTCGACTACGACGCGACGCTGATCATCGACCGGCCGGAAGGGCAGCATTCCACGCTGACTCTGCGCGTGATGGCGGCGGTGACCAGCCTCTGCCCCTGCTCGAAAAAGATCTCCGACTACGGCGCCCACAATCAGCGCTCGCACATCACGCTGGAAGCGAAACTGCGCTCGCCGATGGCGATCGAGGAACTCGTCCGCCTGGCCGAGGAAGAGGCATCGTGTGAAGTCTTCGGCCTGCTCAAGCGCCCCGACGAAAAGTGGGTGACCGAACGCGCCTACGACAACCCGAAGTTCGTCGAGGATCTGGTGCGCGACATCGCGTTGCGCCTGATGAGCGAGCCGCGCATCGCCGAATGGAAGGTCGCCTCGGAGAATTTCGAGTCGATCCACAACCATTCGGCCTACGCCGAAATCTCCGGCTCCAACGAATAGGAGGCGGCCATGAAAGACAAGCAACGCATCGCCGTCGTCGGCGCCGGTATCTCGGGTCTCGCTACCGCCTGGCTGCTCGGCCGCCGGCACGAGGTGACCCTGTTCGAGGCCGGCAATTACCTCGGCGGTCACACCAACACCGTCGACGTCACGCTCGAAGGCAAGACGCACCCGGTCGACACCGGTTTCCTCGTCTTCAACGAGAAAACCTATCCGAACCTGATCGCGCTGTTCGCCCTGCTCGGCGTCGACAGCGTCGAGACCGAGATGTCGTTCGCAGTCAGCCTCGAAGACCCCGACATCGAATGGTCGGGCAGCAACCTGGCCACCGTCTTCGGGCAGAAGCGCAACCTTGTGCGCCCGCAGTTCTGGGCCATGCTCTCCGATATCCTGCGCTTCAACAGGGAGAGTGTCGCCTGGCTGTTGTCGCACCCCGACAACCAGCGCAGCCTGCGCGAATTCCTGCGTGAAGGACGCTACTCGTCGGCATTTTCGGAATGGTACCTGCTGCCGATGGCCGCCGCGATCTGGTCGTGCCCGACCGGCCAGATGCTCGACACGCCCCTTGCCACCTTCGTGCGTTTCTGCCAGAACCATGGGCTGCTGCAGGTTTTCGATCGCCCGCTGTGGCGCACCGTCAAGGGCGGCGGCCGCGAATACGTGCGCCGGATCGCCGACCAGCTCGACGACATTCGTCTCGCCTGCCCGGTGGGCGCCGTCACCCGCGAGGGCGCCGGACTGCGCGTGACCCACCCCGGCGGCAGCGAGCATTTCGATCGGGTCGTGATGGCCTGCCACAGCGACCAGGCCCTCGCCATTCTTGGTTTCACGGCCAGCAACGCGCAGCGCGAAGTGCTGGCGGCGATCCGCTACCAGCCGAACCGCGCCATTCTGCATATCGACCGCGCCATGCTGCCGCGTGACGAGAAACTGTGGTCGGCCTGGAACTACGCTGCCGGCAGCGGCACGCCGGGCGAACAGCCGGTGGCGGTTTCCTACCTGATCAACCGCCTGCAGCCGCTGCCGTTCGCAACGCCGGTCGTCGTCACGCTTAACCCGGCACGCGAGCCGGACCCGGCCAAGGTGATTGCCGAATTCGACTATGCCCACCCGATCTTCGACGGCCCGGCCATCGCCGCCCAGCAGCGACTGGCCGACATCCAGGGCGAGAACGGTATCTGGTTGGCGGGCGCCTGGGGAAGTTACGGCTTCCACGAAGATGGCCTCAAGTCGGCCCTGCGCGTCGCCAACGCCATGGGCATCCACGCCCCGTGGCAGGGCGAGGCCGCGCCGCTCGTCCGCGAACTGGCGAGCGCCTGAGATCGCCATGCCTGCCCGTCCCCGTCTTCTGATCGGCCAGGTGATGCACCGGCGCCTGCGCCCGGTGGTCAATGCCTTCACCTATCCGGTCTTTTTCGTGCAGTTGCCGGTAGCCAATCTGGCGGCTGGAAATGGGCCCTTTTTCTCGGTCGACCGCAACAACCTGCTCAGTTTCCACCAGAAGGACCACGGCCCGCGCGACGGCTCGCCGCTGTTGCCGTGGATTCGGTCGCTGCTGCGCCGCCACGGCTTGCCCGATGATGGCGAGGTCATCCTGCAGTGCTTCCCGCGGGTGCTCGGCTTCGTCTTCAATCCGGTCAGTTTCTGGTTTTGCCGCAACCGTGACGGCGACCTGATCGCCGTTCTCGCCGAGGTCAGCAATACCTTCGGTGGTCGCCACAGCTATCTGCTGCACAACCCCGACGGCACACCGCTGCGCGAGGGCCATGAACTGCGGGCCGACAAGGCCTTCCACGTTTCGCCGTTCTGCGAAGTCGAGGGCGGCTACCGCTTCCGTTTCTTTGTCGAGCGCAAGTGTCCGGTCGTTCGTATCGACTACGACGACGCCGAAGGCGAACTGCTGCTGACCTCGGTTTTGGGCAAGTCCACCGCCTGGTCCACACGCGCCCTGCTCGGCGCTTTCCTGCGCATGCCCCTGCTGACCGCGGGCATCGTCTTCCGCATCCACTGGCAGGCCCTCAAGCTCTGGATCAAGGGTGTGCCTTTCGTCGGTACGCACCCGTCCCATGAACAGCAACCCCTTCAGGAATCACCAAAATGAACGACACGATGATTCTGCGCGGCGGCGACAGTCCGGCGCGCGATACCCGCCTGGTTCTCAAGCTCCTCGAACGGATTGCCGGCGGAATGCTCGAAGTTCGCCTGCCCGACGGGTCGAGCCGCCTGTTCGGGTCGGGCGAGCACGGCGTCACCCTGCAGGTGCATGATGAAGCGATGTTCGGTCAGGTGCTGGCCCGCGGCGACATCGGACTGGCAGAAGCTTATCTCGACGGCCACTGGGATTCACCCGACGTCACCGGATTGCTGATGCTGCTGACCCGGAACCGGGACGTGCTCAGGAAGGCGGTCTACGGTTCGTGGCGCAACCTGCTCGCAGCTCGCGTGCGCCACTGGCTGAACAGCAACAGCCGGACCGGCAGCAAGCGCAACATCATGGCCCACTACGATCTCGGCAACGACTTCTACCGGTTGTGGCTCGACCCGGGCATGAGCTATTCGGCCGCCATCTACCGCGCCACCGACGCTGGCGACCTGGAAACCGCACAGTGCGCCAAGTACCGCCGCATCCTGCGCCGCCTGCAGGCCGGTCCGGGGCAGCGCGTTCTGGAAATCGGCTGCGGCTGGGGCGGCTTCGCCGAGATTGCGGCCGCGGAAGGGCTGCAGGTCACCGGTCTGACCCTGTCGCCGGCACAGCTCGAATGGGCGCAGAAGCGGGTGCCGCAAGCCGATCTCCGGCTGCAGGACTACCGCGACACCAGCGAGCAGTTCGACCACATCGTTTCGATCGAAATGTTCGAGGCGGTCGGCGAGCGCTGGTGGCCGAGCTACTTCCGGACTGTCGCCAAGGCGCTGAAGCCGGGCGGCCGGGCGGTGGTCCAGAGCATCACCATCCGCGACGACCTGTTCGCCGACTACCGCAAGGGCACCGACTTCATCCAGCAATATGTCTTCCCCGGCGGCATGCTGCCGTCGCGCTCGGCCTTCCGTGCCGCCGCGGCGAGACAGGGGCTGGCGGTGCGCGGCGAATACGCGTTCGGCGCCGATTACGCGCGGACACTGGGCGAATGGCGCCGCGCCTTCGAGGCCAGCTGGCCGCAGATCGCTGCGCTCGGTTTCGACGAGCACTTCCGCCGCCTCTGGCGCCTCTATCTCTGCTATTGCGAGGCAGGTTTCCTCGCCGGGAACATCGATGTCGTCCATTTCGAACTTTCTCATCGCTAGGCGCCGCCTGCTGCTGGGCCTCGCCGCGTGGCCGCTGGCGAGCCTCGCGACGACCGGTCCGGAGACGCCGACCGCCGGTTTTCGGCGCTGGGGCAGCGGGGAATTCCGCCGCTTCGGCTTTTTGGTGTACGAGGCGACGCTGTGGGCCGGCGGCGACGATCCGCTGCGCCCGCCGCTGGCGCTCAAGCTGACCTACAAGCGGAACATCAGCGGGCGCGACATCGCCGACGCCAGCGTCAAGGAGATCCGCAATCTCGGCGTTGCCGACGAGGCGCGACTTAGGGGCTGGGGCGAACAGATGGGCGGAATCTTTCCCGATGTCCGTCCAGGCGACCACATTCTCGGCGTACAGCATCCCGATGCAGCGCGTTTCTTCTTCAACGACCGCAGCATCGGGACGATCGACGACCCGGCCTTTGCCCGGGCCTTTTTCGCCATCTGGCTCGATCCCAGAACCAGCGCGCCCGATCTGCGTGCCGCGCTGCTCAAGCGCCAGGACTCCTGAGGCGATGACCGGCGGCCGCACTCTCGCCTACGGCTTGCTCGGTCTGCCGCTGGCCTTCGCGGCGCTGCCGATCTATGTTCATGTGCCGCGCTTCTATGCCGAGGTGGCCGGCATGGAACTCGCGCTGCTCGGCGCCATCCTGCTCGGCACGCGGCTGCTCGACGCCGGGATCGACCCGTGGCTGGGCTGGCTCGCCGATCGCGTGCCGCGCCCGACCATGGTGGCGTTGGCCCTTGTACCATTCGCCGCCGGCTTCGTCGCCCTGCTCAACCCGCCGGTCGACCATGCGGCGCTATGGCTGGCCGGCTCGCTGGCGCTGACCTACCTCGGCTTCTCGGCCGCCTCGGTCGCCTATCAGGCCTGGGGCGCCGATATTGGCAGCACTTCCGCCCAGCGCACCCGGTTGACCGCGGCACGCGAGGGTTTCGGGCTGGTCGGCGTCGTCCTCGCCGCTTCCCTGCCGGCGTTGCTGGCCAGCGATCTCAGTGAAGGCATCAGGCGCCTCTCGTGGGTCTTGCCGCCGCTGCTGCTGATCTCGGCCGCCACGACGTTCAGCCGGGTCGGCGCCGGGCAGCCGGTGCAGGCGCCGAGTCAACCTTTGCTGCCCAGCCTGCGTCTGGTCATGAACGACGGCGCCTTCCGCCGCCTGCTTGGCGTCTTCGTCGCCAACGGCATCGCCGCCGCGCTGCCGGCGACGCTGTTCCTCTTCTTCGTCGCCGACGTGCTGCAACTGGAGAGGGCGAGCGGCCCGCTGCTCGCCCTGTACTTTGTCGCCGGCGCCGCGTCGCTGCCGCTCTGGGTCACCTTGTCGGCGCGCTTCGGTCGTGTTCATGCCTGGCTCGGGGCGATGCTCCTGTCGATCATCGCCTTCGCCGGAGCCAGCCTTCTCGGCAGCGGCGACCTCTGGCCGTTCGCCGCCATCTGTATCGCTTCCGGGCTGGCGCTCGGTGCCGATCTGGCATTGCCCGCCGCCATCGCCGCCGATCTCGGCGAGCGCCAGGGGCAGGCCGGCGCCTGTTTCGGCGTCTGGAACTTCGTTGCCAAGCTCAACCTGGCGCTGGCCGCCGGGCTGGCGCTGCCGCTCCTGACGTTGCTCGGCTACGTGCCGGGCGGTGACGACGGACTGGCTTCCCTCACGTTCGCCTACGCCTTGTTGCCGCTTGCTTTCAAGGCGCTGGCCGGACTGCTGCTCTGGCGCTGGCGCCATTCCCTGGAGATCTGACATGAAATTCCTGCTCGCCGCTGTCTTCACCCTTGGCCTGACCGCCTGCGCCTCGAAGGGAGTCGAACAGTACCGTGCCGAACAGCCGGCCCTCGACCTCAAGACCTACCTGAACGGCACCCTCGACGCCTGGGGCATGTTCCAGGGGCGCTCCGGCGAAGTGCAGAAGCGTTTCCATGTCGTCATCGACGCCAAGTGGACCGGCGATACCGGCGTCCTCGACGAGCATTTCAAGTGGTCGGACGGCACCACCTCGCGCCGCGTCTGGACCTTGACGAAGCAGCCCGACGGGACCTTCCGCGGCAAGGCCGACGACGTCGTCGGCGAGGCAATCGGCGAGGTCGCCGGCAATGCGCTGCGCTGGCGCTACGTGCTGGCGCTGCCGGTTGACGGCAAGGTCTACAACGTCGATCTCGACGACTGGATGTTCCTGATGGATGACAAGGTGATGCTGAACCGCTCCTACATGAGCAAGTGGGGCTTCAATCTCGGCGAAGTCACTCTGACCTTCGTCAAACGATGAACCCGAAAATCGTCGACTGGTCCGGCAAGCGCGTCTGGCTGGTCGGCGCGTCCAGCGGGATCGGCGCCGCGCTGGCCGGAGAACTGGCGCGGCTCGGCGCGCGCGTCGCGCTTTCTGCGCGCAGCGTCGACAAGTTGCGCGCGCTCGATATCGACGGGGCTTTGCTGCTGCCCTGCGACGCCACCGACACGGCCAGCCTGGTGCGCGCGCGTGAGAGCCTGCTCACGGCCTGGCGCGGCGTAGACCTGGTGATCTACCTGGCCGGCGATTACGTGCCGATGAGCGCCGGGGACTTCGACCTGGTGGTCGCCGAGAAGGTCGTCACCGTCAATTTCAACGCTGCCATGCGCCTCGCCGCGACGGTGTTGCCCGACCTGCAGGCCGGCGGCGGCATCGCCTTCGTCGCCAGTGTCGCTGGCTACCGTGGCCTGCCCAAAGCGCTGGCCTACGGGCCGGGCAAGGCGGCACTGATCCACTTCGCCGAATGTCTGCATCTCGATCTCGCGCCGCAGGGGATCGGCGTCTGGGTCATCAACCCCGGCTTCGTTTCGACACAGCTTACCGCGAAGAACGATTTCGCCATGCCCGCCCTGCTGACACCCGAGCAAGCGGCGCTTGCCACGGTCGACGGCCTGAAAACGGGCAAATTCGAGATTCACTACCCGAAGCGCTTCACCCGCGTCATAAAGTTGCTCGCGCTGCTGCCCTACGGCCTGTATTTTCCCATTGTCCGCCGCCTGACCGGAAATTGAGATGAACCTCGATGCCCTGATCGATTTCTTCCACGGACTGTCGCCGCAAAGCGTCGCCCGCTTCCCCGAGTTCTACAGCGCCGATGCGTACTTCAAGGATCCGTTTAACGAGGTGCGTGGCGTCGCCGCCATCCAGCATATTTTCACCCACATGTTCGACCAGGTCGGCGAGCCGCGCTTCGTCGTCAGCGAAAAAGTGGTCGATGACTGCGGCGCCATGTTGATCTGGACCTTCAGCTTCCGGGCGGCACGCCGGGGCGGGGGCGGGACGCAGGTCATCCGCGGCGTTTCCCACCTCAAGTTCGACGCCGCCGGCAAGGTCAACTACCACCGCGATTACTGGGATGCGGCCGAGGAGCTTTACATGAAGCTTCCCGTTCTCGGCATGCTGATGCGCGGCCTGCGCCGGGCACTGGCGGCCTGAGCGGAAAGCGGATGTCATTTGCGTCGACCGCGGCATTGTCCCCGGGGGCTTTTGCTGCCGATGGCCATTGGCGGGACGGATCAAGCCTCAGGAGCGATGCCCGGTCGTCTTCCGGCGCGCGGCGAGCCAGTGCGAGACCCAGCTTCCGGTAAGCTCGTGGCCGGTCAGCACGTAGTCGAGTTCACTGGGATTGTGCAGGGTGAGTTCGAGGTTGCGGTGGGCGGCCAGCGAACTCGCGATGAGCAGTTCATCGCCGGGGGCAAGCGGAAAGTCGTCGGGGGGTAGCAGGATCATCTGATCTTCGCGGCGCAACAGCAGGGTGACGGCTGGCAGGGGCTGGCTGCGGTCGGTGCCGTCGCGCAGGATTTCGCCCAGGGCGATCCGCCGGCCTTGCATCAGCGCACGATAGGCAGCCTGGGCTTCGGAAATGTTCAGCTTGAGGCCCCAGACCGCCGGTGTCAGCCCTGAGCCGAGCGCCTGCAGCCGGCCGGCCAGCGCGCTGCTCCAGGCCTCGTCGCGGTCGTGAAGCAGGTTCAGGAAGGCAGCAAGCAGCGGGGTGGTCAGGATGGCGATGCATTCCTGGGCGACGATGCGGCTTGGCACCATCGTGAAATCAGCGCCGTAGGCCGCGAACAACGGGCCATTGACGTTGTGGTTCTGGCGCGCGACGACGAACAGCGACGGCTTCAGCTCGGCCGCGGTGACCGCGATGGACAGATTATTCACGTCGTTGTCGCTGCCGGCGATGATGCCGCTGGCGCGCTCGATGCCGGCCTGACGCAGCGTGTGCGCTTCCGTTCCATGGCCGTTGATCGAGTTGGCCAGTTGTTCGGGATCGCACTCCGGGTCGATGATGCTCAACTCGATCCCGGCAGGCCTGAGGTGGTCGGCGAGGAAATGTCCGAAACGGCCATAGCCGCAAAGAATCCACTGCCCGCGCGGCGGCCGGTGGGGTTCGGGCAGCGGGGTTTCCGGCAACGCGGTGAGCAGTTCGATGAGGCGGAAGCGTTCCGGCGCGGCGACGGCGAGCGCCAAGTGTTCGGCGAAGCGCGCGAACGGGTTGATGATGTGGTCGGTGCCGAAGGAGGCCATGTTCGCCGTTACCGACGGCGTACGGCCGCGGGCAATGACCGCCAGCGAAGGGTTGAGCAGGCGGACGGCGATGGCGACGGCAAGATTGGTCTCCTCGTCATTGGTCACCGCCAGAACGGCGCGGCACTTCGGATGCTTGAGTCCGGCCAGCAGCAGGTTGTCCGGATTGCTGGCGTCAGCCGCCAGCGCCGGGGTGTCGGTCTTGAAATCCTGGAGGTCGAGTTCCTGCACGCGCAATTCGTCCTTTTCGATGACGACGAAGGCGTGGCCGGTGCGGTCGAGGGTCTCGCAGATCAGGTTACCGGTCTCGCCGCAGCAGCAGACCAGGTAGAAAGGTTCCTTGATCTGGCGAACGCGGCGGCTAAAGCGGTTGACCGTGAGCGTGTTCTGGAAGCCCTTGTCCTGCAGCAGCGCGATCAGCGTGACGATCGAATATGACCAGCCGACCACGGTCAGGTAAATACTGATCGTCACCCACATCCGCTGGGCATCGGAAAAGGCCGTGGGAATTTCGCCGAAGCCGATGGTCGTTGCCGTATAGCTGACGAAATAGAAGGCGTGGAAGAAGCTGAGCGGCGGGGCGGCCTTGCCTTCGGCGTCGATGCCGGGAACCAGTGTCAGGCCGAAGACCGATATTGCGTAGATGACGATCACGACGATGATCGGCACCCGCATGCGCCGCAGGACGAGGAAGAAGGCGCTGTTCACGCGCGGCTCCTGGTGCCAGCCTCTGCTTTCATGGTACTAGCGGCGGAGCATCACGGTTTCGATGATGAGGATGATGACCGAGACGATGTTGGCGAACAGCGCGCCGCCGGACAGCGAGACGACGCTGGACATGACCGATGGCGTCATGCCTTCGCCGGTGATATGCACGGCGACCGCCCAGGTGATCGCGGCGGCGATCAGTTGCAGGTCGGCGACCAGGCTGGTCGACAGGTGAATGGCGCCAATCTGCGTGCGATCGCCGAACTTGAGCGCCGTGGCGATCAGGCTGACGACCAGCGCCGCCGCGAGTTCATAGATGTGGTGCAGTTCCGGACGATCGATGTCGCCGATGAAGAAGCCGAAGTTGAGGGTCGCCGCGAGAACGATGAAGAAGCCGAAGATTACTTTTTCCAGATTCACGATAGCCCCTCCCCCTGAGTAAGATACGGGTGTTAGCGGTTCTCGACCGGCGCCGGCTGCTCGCTGGCCGGCTTGGTGGCGCCGGGCGGGGCGTCGAGACGCTTGATCTCGGCGTCGCCGAGCACTTCGAACAGATTGACCACCTTGCGCACGCCATCGGTCCTGCTGGCGATGGTGACGGCAAGCTTGGACTCGCGCTCGCTGACGATGCCCATCAGATACGTGACGCCAGCTTCCGTGACGACCTTGATGTGGATGGCCGACAGATATTTCTCGTCGACCAGGCGGCCCTTGACCTTCGACGTGATGTAGCTGTCGTTGCTGCGGGTAGAAAGCGAGGAGGCCGGGCCAACCGTCACTTCGTTGAACACATCCTTGACGCCCGCCACCTTGGCCGCCTGCTCGCCGATGGCATTCTTCGCTTCCTCGCTCGGGACCTCGCCGGTGATCATCAGGCGCCGGTTGAACGAGGTGAAGTTGAGATGGGAGGCAGCGGAATATTTCTCGGGAACGCTCCGCGATGCCTTCCATTCGATGCTCTCGTCTTCGGTCTGGATGGCTGTCGGGCGGCGGTCCTGGTAGGACATCACGCCGACCGTGGCGCCGGTGGCGATAACCGCCGGCACGCAACCCTGAAGCAGGGGCAGCGCCGTGATCAGCGCGGCGGCGGCAATGGTCAGTTTGGCTTTTTGCATCATTCGACTCCCAGAAGCAGTGCATCGATCCCATCGCACAGGCAGTGGATGGCGACCAGGTGGGTTTCCTGAATTCGTGCCGTCCGGTCGGCCGGCACGCAGAGGTGAATATCGTCGTCGTTCAGCATCTCGCCGATCTGGCCGCCGCCCTTGCCGGTCAGCGCGACGACGCGCATGTCGGCTTCGTGCGCGGCGCGGATCGCCTCGATCACGTTGCCGGAGTTGCCGGAAGTCGAGATAGCCAGCAGTACGTCGCCGGCATGGCCCAGGCCGCGGACCTGGCGGGCGAAAATCTGATTGAACGAGTAGTCGTTGCCGACCGAGGTGAGGATCGAGCTGTCAGTGGTCAGCGCGATGGCCGCCAGCTCCTGGCGTTCGGACTCGAAGCGGCCGATCAGTTCGGCGGCGAAATGCTGGGAGTCCGCGGCAGAACCGCCGTTGCCGCAGGCGAGAAGCTTGCCGCCATTGATCAGGCAATTGGTCATCGCTTCAATGGCGCCGGCGATCGGCGCTGCCATGGTTTCGACGGCGTCAAGCTTGGTTTGGGCGCTGTCCTCGAAGTGCTTGGCGACGCGGGAAATCAGATCCATTTTTTCTGTGGCTTGGGGCGAGTAACTTGGCAATTCTACATCACAGCTCGACGTAGACCTCGAACTGGACCCGCCGCCACGGATCGGCGTGTTCGGTCAGCTTCGCGATGCGTGCAACCAGCTTGTCCCCCTGATCCATTGCCGCCGCCACCGCGCGGTTCTCGGCGCGCGGCACGTAGCCGAGCTTGTGACCGCGCCATTCGACACGGATTGCACGCTGGTCGTGGCGGTTGTCCGGCTCGCGGATCAGGTCGAGATGATCGCCGACCCGCATTGCCTGCCACTGCTCGCCAACGGCGTAATACTGGCTGCCCGCCAGCGGCGAGCTTTGCACCAGCATGCGGACGCTTTCCGCCTGCGCTGCGCCAATCCACAAAGCCAGACTAATCGTCAGCAGCAAACGCATTCCTGATCCATTCGAGTTTACCTCCGTCGATCAGTACGCAATCGAAGCGGCAGTCGCACTCCGGCTTGCCCGCCAGGTAATGTCGGGCAGCAAGCACGATGCGCCGCCGTTTGCTGGCCGTGATGCTGGCCCCGGCGCCGCCAAAATCGCTGCGGCTGCGCAGCCGTACCTCGACAAAAACCAGCGTCTTGCCTTCGCGGCAGAGCAGATCGATCTCGCCGCCACGGATGCGAAAATTGCGCTCGACAATGCGTAGACCGCAGCCTTCCAGATGGCGTGCCGCCCGTTCCTCGGCTTCGCGGCCGCGCGTGGTGGTGGTATCGTTGGTCTTTGACTGCATGCCCGGAAAATGACGGAAGAGTGATGGAAGACGCCGCTGCATTGTATGTCGTCCCGACCCCGCTCGGGAATCTCGCCGACCTGACGCGCCGCGCCGAGGAAATCCTGCGTGCCGTGCCCTGGGTTGCCGCCGAGGACACCCGCCACAGCGGCCCGCTGCTCAAACAACTCGGATCGCAGGCGCGCACGCTGCCCGCCCACCGGCACAACGAACACGAAGCCGCTGCCCGCATCGTCGAACGCCTGCAAGCCGGCGAGTCGGTGGCGCTGATCTCCGATGCCGGCACCCCGGGCATCTCCGACCCCGGCGCAAGAGTGGTCGCCGCCGTGCGCGCCGCCGGCTGCAAGGTCGTGCCTTTGCCCGGCCCGTGCGCGGCAATCACCGCGCTTTCCGCCTCCGGCCTGCTCGACGAGCATTTCCTGTTCTATGGCTTCCTGCCGAACAAGGGCGGCCAGCGCCGCCAGGCCATCGAGGAATTGCGCGAACACCCTTATGTACTGGTCTTCTACGAAGCTCCGCATCGCGTGCTGGAAACCGTCGCCGATCTTGCCGCCGTGCTCGGCGAGCGCACGCTGGTCATTGCCCGCGAACTGACCAAGTTGTTCGAATCCATCCATTCCGGGCCGTTGACCGCAGCACTCGACTGGTTGAAGGAAGACCCCAACCGCCAGCGCGGTGAATTCGTGCTGCTGGTCTCCGGTGCTCCGTCTGGTAAGGATGATGGCGAAGGCGAGCGGGTGTTGATGCTTCTGCTGGCCGAAGGCCTGCCAGTCAAGCAGGCGGCCAAGCTGGCCTCGGCGATTACCGGTGTGGCAAAGAATGCGCTGTATGACCGTGCGCTGGCCCTGAAGGCGTGAAAGGCTTTTGCCGGATAACCATGATCCCGACAGGAAAAGCCGTGGCCACCATGATCTCGCGCCGGCAAGCGCTGGCTTGGCTGGTGTTGTGTGTTTCACACGCTAGCGGGGCTTTCGCCATGGAACCAAGCCTGGCGGTGACCGTCACCCAGATCGGTGAAGCGTTTGTCGTCGAGGTCGTGGCCGAGGTGCCCGTCCCGCTGGCCGGAGCCTGGGAGGTGCTGACGGATTTCGATCACATGGCGCAGTTCATCGGCAATATCAAATCGAGCAGGGTCGTGCGTCGTGAAGAAAACACACTCTGGGTACGCCAGGAAGGGGTGGCCGAATACGGTCCGTTCTCCTTGCCCTTCAAGTCCGAGCGCGAGATTCGTCTGGAACCGAAGCGGCGGATCGTCGCAAAAAGTCTCTCGGGCAGCATGAAGCGCATGGAAAGCGAGGCCCGGCTCGGGCAACTGACGGACGGCGTGCGGATCAGATATCACGTCGACGCGGTGCCCGATTCGGCATTGGCCAGAATGTTCGGCGCTACCATCGTGCGTCACGAGGTCGAAGAGCAGTTTCGCGAAATGATGTCGGAAATGATGCGGCGCTACCAGCGCCCGGATTGAGCGCCGGCAAACGGGGGCGTTCGGTAGCCCGCAATCCTTTCCGGGGTCCCTGCTAAAATCAAGGCAAGTTATTCAGGGAATCGCCATGCAACTGACCATCACCCGCCCCGACGACTGGCACCTTCACCTGCGCGACGGCGAAGCGCTGGCATCGGTGCTTGCCCATAGCGCCGCCCAGTTCGCCCGCGCCATCGTCATGCCCAACCTGAAGCCGCCGGTGACCACGGTCGACCAGGCCGCAGCCTACCGCGACCGTATTGTCGCTGCCCTGCCGGCTGGCACCAGCTTCGAGCCGCTGATGACGCTCTATCTGACCGACAACATGCCGGCCAGCGAGGTGACCAGGGCCGCCGCTTCAGGTTTCGTCAAAGCGGTCAAGCTCTACCCGGCGGGGGCGACGACCAACTCCGATGCCGGCCTGACCGACATCCGGAAGGCCGACGCCACGCTGGCCGAGATGGAGCGTGTCGGTTTGCCGCTGCTGGTGCATGGTGAAGTCACTGATCCGCAGATCGACCTCTTCGACCGCGAAAAGGTGTTCATCGACGCGGTCCTGCTGCCGCTGACGCAGCGCTTCCCGAAGCTGAAGGTGGTCATGGAGCACATCACGACCCGGGACGCCGCGGAATTCGTGCAAAATTCGCCTTCGACCGTGGCCGCCACCATTACCGCCCATCATCTGCTCTACAACCGCAACGCCATCTTCCAGGGCGGCGTGCGGCCGCACTGGTACTGCCTGCCGGTGCTGAAGCGCGAAACGCACCGCCAGGCTTTGATCGCCGCCGCGGTTTCCGGCAACCCGAAATTCTTCCTCGGCACCGATTCGGCGCCGCACGCCAAGATGGCCAAGGAGTCCGCCTGCGGCTGCGCCGGCTGTTACACGGCCTACGCGGCACTCGAATTGTATGCCGAAGCCTTCGAGCAGGCCGGCGCGCTCGAAAAGCTCGAAGCCTTCGCCAGCTTCTACGGCCCGGACTGGTACGGTATGCCGCGCAACAGCAGTACGGTGACGCTGGTCAAGGAAGGCTGGACGGTGCCCGCCGACTATCCGTACATCAGCAGCGACCGCATCGTGCCGTTGCGGGCCGGCGAAACGCTGTCCTGGAAGATGCGCTGAGCCAGCGACCGGCTGCACGGTGATGGCTCCAGAAGCATTCGCATCGCCGCTCTTCGACCCGCTGCGCCACTGGCTTGACCGGTTGCCTCCGGGGGCGGATGGAAGGCCAGATACAGCGGCGCTCGCCGCGCACATTCCCATCCTTGCGCCGAATGGCCGGTGCATCCGTTTCGTGCCGCCGCGGGCGGACGGCCTCGCCTACGAATGCCGTATCCGCGACAATGGTGAGGTCGAGACGCGCCCCGACAACTGGCATGATTTCTTCAATGCGCTGGTCTGGCTGAGCTTTCCGCAGGCCAAACTGGCCCTCAGCGGGCGCCACGCCCGGGCGATGGTACAGGCCGGCACGGCGCGCGGCGCGACGCGCGATGCCCTGACCCACTTCGACGAATGCGGAATCGTCGTGCTCTCCAGCCAGCCTGACCTGCTCGACCTGTTGTGCGACTTCAAGTGGAAAGCACTTTTTTCCGAACGCCGGGCCGACGTGATGCGCGCCATGCGTTTCGTCGTTTTCGGCCACGCCACCTACGAAGCCCTGCTCAAGCCGTTTCGTGGGCTGACCGCGAAGGCGATTCTCCATGACATCGATGAGCCCTGGCTGCACCTGCCGGCTGCAGCGCAGCTTGCTGCGGTCGACGCCCTGCTGGCGGCCGATTTGACCAGTGGTCGCTATCCTCGGCCGCGCGATTTTCAGCCCCTGCCGCTGCTCGGCATTCCCGGCGTGACGCCGGACAGTGTCGATCCGGCCTATTACGACGATACCTGGCAGTTCCGGCCGGGGCGGCGGCGCGCCTGACCGGCGGCCCCGCAAGGGATAAAACCCAATGCCGCTCCGCGGCCCAAGGCCAGGTTGCCTTCACCGGCAGAGCCGGCGACATAAAAAAGGCTGCCGAGCTGCAAGCCCCTCTCAAAAACGGTTGATTTTTTAAGGGTAACGCCGGGCAGTTTAGAAACGAGAACCCCTGTCGGAAACGACGGGGGTTTTTGTTTGCAGGTCAGCCACCGAGCATCCCCAGCAATTCCTTGGTGACGGGCCAGTCCAGCGGGGCGGTGAGGCAGTGAGCGGATGAGCATCGTTCCTCCCTTCCCGCGCCGTCTCCGTCCCCCGCGACAACGACCCCATACAGGGACATCCGCCAGACGGTCAGCCCCGATCCGTCCCCGGCCATCGCCCCTTCGTATTCGAACGCCCCGCCACCGAGGCTGCCCCCGACCTTCTCGGCGTTCCTGGCCATCAGTCCTTCGAACGGCCCGCGGGCGGCCTCACCGAGAAACGCTGCCCGCACGACGAACTCCGGCCCGAACACCAGCCCCCAATGATGGAAGGCAAGGCCTCGCGTCATGTATTCGAATAGGGTTTCGAGAGCCCGGCCGTCCAGCGGAACCGTCATGCCGGGTTCCCACTGCCCGCCGTTTTCCGACACAAGATACCGCTCCGCCCCGTCCGCCAACTCGCGGTGAAGTTTTTCGTTTTTGCTCAGCCTTCCCGGAACCTGTTCTGCAAGGTTCCTGCCGGCCTCCCCGTGCCGTCCTCCGAACGGCATGACTGCCGTCAGGTAGTGTTCCAGTTTCGATTTCTCGTTGTTGCAGCGCTTGCAGGCCGGAACCTTGGTAAGGTTGCCCCTATGCTCTGGCAGGACGAATTGCCTAGAAAGGACGTGGTCCCCGTCAGCCGACTCGGCTTCGAGGCAATAGACGCACGGCTTGCCCTTGTATCCCTTTCCCATGGCGCTCGGCTAGGGGACCGAGAGTTCGGGGCGCGGCCAGATCTTGCAGATCGCCTCGCCCAGCGCCTTTCCCCGCTTGGCGATGGCGTCCTCGTCCCACGCGGTCGCGGCGTCGAAGTGGCGGTTGAGCCGCAGCACCGAATTCCGGTATTCGACCAGCTTCGACTCGAACGAGCCGTTGCTGGCGGCCGGATTCAGATAGCGATTCAGAAGCGTCAGGTTGCCGAGGGTTTGCAGGGTCGAGTTGCGGAGCCGGACGGCCTCGGCCAAGGGGGCCAAGTCGCCTTGCGCTAGATGCGGATACAGGGCCACGTCGGCGGGAATCGCCACGCCCTTCAACGGCCAATGGGCGTCCCATTTTTGCGGCAGGACATGCTCGATTTGCAGGCCGGCGGGGATGTCCAGGTTTTCCGTCTTCTTGTTCCGAAGGCTGGTTTCCAGCCGTTCGAGGATCAGCCGCAGAGCCGGAGTTTTGATCGTCTTGAACACCGGGCGCGAGATAGCCTTCTCGACGACCTCCCCGTCCGTCGGCCAATGCCGGGTCGTCCCGCCGCCGCCCAACAGCTTCTTGCGCAGGGCGGGGAGCACGGCCTCGCCGGACAGCCCGCGCAGGCTTCCGATCACGTCGACAAACAGCTTGTTGTATTCCTTCGTCTCCTCCCCGGTGAAGACGCGCCGCGCGATGAACGACTCGACGGCGGCGAGACAGTCCTTGGATTGCTCCCCGTCGAGGCCGGCCTCCAACTCCAAGAACATGATGAGGGGCAGAGCCGTGGAGACGTCGAAGTCCATCAGTACCCGGCGCAGGTCCGCGCAGGGCAGCTCCGAGGGGATCGCGGACTCGTAGCGCTGATACGCCTCGCCGTGCCGGGTGAAGTCCGCGAGCTCCTCCTTGACCGTGGCGTAGCGCGGAGGATGGGCGGACACCCAGCGGCGATATTCCTCGTTCACGCGGCGGGCGTCGACCATCTGCCCGGTCTTCGCCATGAGGAAGAATCGGAGGCCGAGGTCGAGCCTCGAATAGGTTCGGCCGCCCCTGCGGACGTCCATGCTCCAAAAGTCCGTCTCAAACTTGCTCCAATACTCGGCGAAGATTTCGTCGCGGTCGATCTGCTCCTTCTCCGCCCGCATGAAGATGAGGCTGCGCAGGAGGTCGGACTGCGTCAGCGGCTGGCCCTGGGAGTTGAGCGAATAGAATATCTCCTGCGAGTCGTCGCCCTCCGACAGGGAAATCTCCACCACGCAGAAATCCTGCTGCAACGATTGGAGAAGCGCGAACGCGGCCTCCTCGCTCGTCTTCGAGAACTCGGCGGCCGACGCGTCGATCCATGCCGTGATCATCTTGGAGAAATACAGGTAGCCCTCGGCGAGGTTGCTGCGCGGCTCCGGCTTGCGCTTCCTCGGCAGATACACGAGGGGATGCCTCTTGGCAACCTCCTCCGGGCTGCCCGCGGAGACGACGCTGCGGAAGGCGTTCCGGTTGAGCGTGGTCGGCCAGAGCTTGAAGAGCTCCTCGTCCGGCTTCTCCATCACGTCGGCGTCGGCGTTCTCCAAATATCGCGTCGTCGTCCGGTCCAGCGTCTTCCACTCGTTCGCGCGGGCGATGTCGCGGTAGGCGCAGAACAGGAGTTGGAGGGTGGTGAGGCGCTGCTGCCCGTCGATGATGAGGAAGCGCTTCACCTCGCGCGGCGAGTTGGGCTTGACCCCTTCGATGATCAGCGCCCCGAGGTAGTGGGGGTTGGACTTCACGCCGCGCATTAGCAGCAGCGTCTTCTCGGAGACGTCCTCCCACAGGGTCGACCACTGCGGCGTTTCCTTCCAGACATAGAGGCGCTGGAACATCGGCACGACGTATCGAAGCTGCGAGTTGAAGAGGGTGTCGAGCGATCTCGGATTCGCTTGCATTCATGGCTCCCATTGTTTTTCCGAGATGGTAACCCGGCGGAATGGCAACGGGATGAAAAAGCGCCTATTTCCCCTTCGCAGCTTGGCGTTGAAGCCTCCGCTTTCGCGCTGCAAGCCTATTTTCTACGGCTTCCTTGGTCGCTTGGGTAAGACTCATCTTGTCCTCTGCGCACGCATCGACGAGATCGGCCCGCATCTCCGCCCCGAGCGAGACGGAAAGGTCTGATTTCTTCGGATTCACCTTCTGCGGCATCTGCCCTCCCTTGGCGCGATTCATTCGCGCTCCGATTCTCTGTAGACCCTGACCACCAAAGGCTTTCGGCCGCAAGCATTTCAGACAAATGGACGACGAGCGGCTTGCTTTTCGCCAATTCATTTGAGATGAAAAAAGCTCCTCAATAAAAACAAGAAAAATGGAGGGCTTAGATGAGCCACGAAATCACGCCGGAAATGGCGATGCATGACGCCGTCAAGGCGACATATCCCAAACATCGGGAAGAAGTTTCAGCGCGAGCAGTCGGCTTGCGAGGCTCTGTGGGCCGCTTTGGCCGGAGGAAGCAAAACGGCTGGCTCCAAGGACGGACAAGGCATTCCTGAGGCGGCCACCCTTGGGGAAGCCTTGTCGTTCGTGCAAACTCTCGCTGCTGAGACGGTAAGCTCGCCTCCCTCCGCCTCGATCACGAGGCCTCGTGGCCCTTCTCGCGGCGGTCCTCTGGTCAGATAGCCAAAATTTTGGCTTGACGCAATTAACAGGGCTTCTACGATTTAAACGAAGTAGAGGATGCCGGCGTTGCTTTTCAGGGGAGGCGTTTCACCGCAAGCGTTGCATTTGAGCAGCGGGTAGCCCTTGCCAGCGGAGACGAGGGCATAGGTGCCTTTGACGCCTCGGGCGGCGGATGCCTGAGCCGGAAGCCCGTATTGGGGGCAAGCCGGGTCCTTGCTGGCGTTGTATTGGATGCCGCCGTGCGGCTTCGGGATTCTTCGGGGAGGCTGGGGAACTGCCGGCACTGCCGGGGCAGTCGGTGCCGCAGGAGCGGCAGGAGCAACGGGATTTGTTGAAGAAGCGGGAGCCGGAGCCCCCGCTTGGGGTGTTGCCGAAGAATTTTTTAGACTCATGCTCATATAACGCATGAGCATACCGCATCGTTTACAGCCCCGCCCAGTCTGGGCTTCAAAGATTTTCGGCTTTACTGGACCGGAAATTTATCAACCGTTTTTGAGAGGGGCTTGGCCGAGCGGCAGCCTTCGTTTGGTCGAATCGGCCGTTTACTTCTTGGCCGCTGGCGCCACAACGACGATCCCGGTCGCCACGATGTAGGTGCCCTTGACCTGGTCGCCTTCCTTGACCTGGGCCATGATTGCCGGGTCCTTGACGTGGAGCTTGACCACGCGACCCTTGGCACCAAGGATGGTAACCGTGCTGGCTTTGGCATCGACCGACTTCACGTCAGCCACGAAGTCGATCTGGCGTCCCCGGATCGCACCCGGCTTCTGGCCAGGCTTGGCTGTCTGGTTGATGTCCTTCTCGACCGTTTCGCGCAGACCGCCGCCCTTCATCAGTTCCATCGCCAGCACTTCCATGTGCTCGGCGATCACGCGGTCGCCCACCTTGACCTGGGGCAGATTCTTGGCCTCCTTGCCGACGACGACGTCGAACACGTTGCCGTCCTCACCCTTGAGCGTCACCGTGCGGGTCTTCTTGTTGATCGCCACAACTTCGGCTTCGGCCTTGACGGAGTCGCCCATGACCATGGCGGGGGTTTCGGCGGCCGGGGTGGTGGGCTTCGCATCCGCCGCATGGGCTGAACCGAAGGCAAGGGTGATGGCGAGCAGCGAGGCTTTTAGAACGGTCTTCATGAATGAACTCCAGGGGTTGGTATTGTTGCGGCGGAAAAAATCGAAAACGGGCGCGGCGCAACGCGCGACCCGAAAGCTTATTGGCTGATTACCGGCGGCACGGTCGACGGGGGTGGCGAGACCGCAGGCGGCATTTGCTGGAGAATGCAGCGGATGCCCGGTGAGTCCGGGGACGTGTTGTAGTTGGTGCTCAGTGTGTCGACATAGTTCTCCCGCGAAATACGGCCATTGAAGTAGCGCGAGGTCAGGTCGAGGAAATAGGCACCGGTCGCTGCGTCGCTCGAATCATTCAGCAGGCTGTTGATTTCGCGCCCGCCAAGGTCGAGGTTCCAGCATTTGTTTTGTACTTGGTTCAGGAATGCCTCGTAGGGCGAGTCCGGACGCCAGGCATCCGGGGCGCAGGCGGCAAGTGAAAGAGAAAGTGCAAACGCCAAGAGCGTCCGGCGGGTATGAAGTGCATTGGTCATTGGCTTGTCTCCCGGCCGAAACGCGGTGCCGGGCGCAAAAACAATCCCCGGCACCGCATTTCGCCGACTGGCTTAGCGAGCGACGACGCGTGCGTCCTCACCGTTGCCTTCGATGAAGACATTCTGGCCCTTGCGCAGGTCGGGATTTGCCTCCTGGGTTACCGAAACCAGAACGCCCTTGTTCGTCCGGACGATGATCTGCTGGCCGGCAACCGGCTGGTCACGCCGCTTTTGCACTTCGTGACCAGCAACCGCACCGCCGACCGCACCGAGGACCATGGCGACGTCGCGCCCGGTGCCGGCGCCGATCAGGCTGCCGATACCAAGGCCGGCAAGGCCGCCAACCACGGCGCCGACGCCGCTGGGAGTGCCGCTCTTTAATTCGACTGGTGTGATCTGTTCTATGTACCCGGAACGAATCTCCAACTCACCTGATTGAGTGCCGGGCGTGGCGCAGGCGGTCAGGGTCAGGGCCAGGGCAAGGGCGGAAACATAGGCTGAGAATTTTTTGAACATGATGCTGTCCTCAAGAGGGGTTCTGTGAATTGGCACGATGGTTCGGGGGCGCGCACCGAAAAACTACGCGTTCATAATATCAGTTTTCATTGGCGGAGAGCCTTGCTGGTTGCGAGTTCATCGGATATTACCCAGCGGATCGGACGAGAAGCAGCATGCTCCGCCTTCGGTGCAAGCACTGCACAGATGTGGTCAGGCTCACTGATGGTGGCTCTTGTGATTGTTCTCGAGCGCCAGTTCCTGGGTGGCCTCCTCTTTCTCGTCGGCGAGGTCGGCGAGCAGGCCTTCGTCGGAAAGGTCGAGAGAGTGGGAATGCGCCCAGTCATGGTGAACAAACTCTTGAAGGCGTTTCACCACGGCCTCGTCGTGAACCACGATCGCCAGTTCGCGGCGGCTGTCGAAACTGCCGGGCGCCAGGTTGATGGAGCCGATCAGGGCGCGCGCGCCATCGGCCAGCATCATCTTGCCGTGCAGTTTGAGTCCCTTGAGCTTGTGCACCTTGGCGCCCAGATCCTGAAGGATGCGCAGGCCCTCGACACCCTCGACCAGCTTGCCCTTTTTCAGGGTATGCGCCGGGCGCGCCAGTATGTGAATTTTGACCCCGCGGGCTGTCGCCCGCACCAAGCGCTCGATGATTACTTCGTCCTGATAGCGTTCATTTTGCAGGAACAGCGATTCCATGGCCTGGTCGATGAACCGGGCAACCCGGTTGCGGCCATTGATATTGCACCAGATCAGGTGGGATTCCTGACCGGGGTCGAAGGGCTTGCGTTCCCAGTCCGCATCGAAGCACGCGATGACTTCGTCCACCTCATGGCGATGCGAGGTGACCACCGCGTAGTCACGGGTCACCGTAAGGTTCTTGGTCTCCCAGTTGAGGGACTGGATGAAAGCGGTCTCGTCGTCCACGACCAGCGATTTTTCGTGGGTAATGTCGATGGCCGGGTTGCTGTCGGCAACCTCGACCCCCGCATCTTCAAGGGCCTTGCGTGTTGCTTCGTTCTCCGGTTCGCCGCCACGGCGGGCCGGGTTAAGCATGACGCGAATCTTGACCCCGCGCTGGTGAGCGGCGATCACGGCGGCGAGCAGCGACGGGTCGGAAAACAGGAAGATCTTGATGCGAATCGATTTCTTTGCGCCAGCGATGGCATCCAGAAGCGGCTTGCCGGTGTCGTTGGGCATTACCAGCAGTGAGCGTGAAGACATGCAACCTCCGATTAAATTGGTCTGTTCAGGTTTCAGGACTGGCTTCCGAGGCGTGCGCTAAGCGGTCTTGGGTTCTTTTGCTTCCTTGGGCGGCTTGGCTGGCGCGTGCGCTTCATAGACCTCCTGCAGGCTCTTCAGCTTGAGCACGCCGTAGAAGACCGTTACCGTCATGAGCGTAACCAGGAATCCTGTAAAGACTTCCTCGGCGGAAAAGTGACCCGTCCGGTTGGCGATGTAGGCGGCAATGATCGTTGCCAGAATCACGAAGTTGAGAAGCCAGTTGGTCGTCTTGGAGACGATGTAATGCAGCGTTCCGAATCCGGACAGTTGATACAGCATGAATGGTAGAACCGCGAAAGCCGGAATCAACTCGGATACGCCAAGACTCAAATCGACGGCGCCGGGCGCCTTGGTATGCAGCAGGTTGCTGTTCGCCAACTGGTGGAACAGCGGCGGCAATGCGCACAGGAATGGCACGACCGACAGGAACTCCAGGATCAGTCCGCCGGACCAGAGGCTGACCTCGGAGGCCGGATCGGCGCCCGCGCCTGACGATTGGGAGCCGATGAACAGGCCGGCGACAACCGCCGTGGCGCACGACAGCATCAGCAATTCGATGGTGACTCCGAAAGCCGCCGGCTCCCCCGCCTTGATCAGCAGCAGCGCCATGAAGCCGGGCGTGAAGAACATGACGCGGACGAGCCGCGTCCACAATCGCGGGTCGCGCTCGGGCGGCAGGATCGGCAGCACGAATCCATCGTCACCCACGGTTGCTCTGCTTTTTGACATGGCTTCTACTCCAGAAGGAAACGAAGGATCGACGTATCACGCACGGCACAAGCTACTCGTCGATATTGTGGAATTTCCCGACAATGTCGGCAAGGACCGCGGTCGACCATCCGAACATCAACATTGCCGTCATTGCCTCGAAGTTGCCGAAACCTAGCCAGCTCTTGGGCAAAACAACATTGCTGTCCCCCATGGTGCTGAAGGCATTGATCGAATAGAGCATGGCCTGCGACATGTCCTTGGTCAGATCAGTCAGGAAATAAAAAGCAGCCCACACGACCACCCCGACAAAGTGGCTTACCAGCAGTATCGCAACCACGCCGATGATGACCGCGGTACGTGCGGTTCGGTGTGGGCCGCGCATGACGGGGCGCCCGAAGCGCCTGAAAAACGAATGCACCTGATCGATGCCGAGGCCGTGAAAAATGACGGTCAGGCCCATGGGCAGCAAAGCGGCCAAGATTTGCTTGCCGTACTTGAAATCCAGTCCCACCAAGGCTTGCTCGGTAATGTGCCAGTTTTCCAAGATGTCTCTCCTCCAAGTGATGCCCCATTTTTCCCGCGTGGCAAGAATCAAGCCGTGAATATTCTATGTCGGTTCGGAAAACTGCTGAGAAGTAGTAATTTGCGGATTATTGACCAAATGCTTTCGTCTTGCTTGATAATTCGCGACACTCGTTTTTTGGCTAACGTCATGTCCGATATCAATTCCGAAAATTCCCCGGCAGCGACAGTATTTGGCAATGTCAAGACGGGTTGTGTCCGTGTCCAGCCCATCATGCATATTGCCCGGACGATCAGCGAACTGGGCGCCGACCCGGGGCAGGTTTTTGCCGATGCGGGCATACCGGCGGAACTGTTCGATAATCCCGAGAACTCAATTTCGTTTCAGGCGATCGGCAGCCTGGTTGAACACTGCTTGGTGGCCACCGGGTGCCCGCATTTTGGGCTGCTGCTCGGCGCGGGTGCCGCCGGCAATCCGCTGGGGATGCTGGGCGAAGTCATGCAGGAATGCGCCGATGTCGGGACGGCCATCGCCTACTTTCAGCAGAATCTTCATCTGCATGATCGCGGCGCGATGGCGACCCGTTTTGTCGATGGCGAGGTCGCATCGCTCGGCTACATCCTGTTCAATGCCCAGGATCCCTTCGTCGATCAGCTCTATGACGGGGCAATCGCCATCGGCATGGGGTTGGTGCGTGCCCTGTGCGGTCCCAAATGGAAACCGGCGGCGGTTTTGCTGCCACACCGCCGGCCGCATGATGCGGCGCCTTTCAAGAAAGTGTTTGGCCGCATGCCGCAATTCAACGCCGAGCAGGCGGCGCTGCTCTTTCCCGTCGGAGATCTCGAGCGGCCGATTGCCGGCGCCGATCCGGGAAAATTCGCCTTGCTGGCGGAACGCCTGAAGACCATCGCCCGGCAGCGTGATCTGAATTTATCCGAACAGGTGCTGCGCGCTGTCCGCGGGCTGGTGGCGGTGCGCAAATGTTCGCTCGACGCGGTTGCCAACCAGTTCTCGATGAATCGGCGGCGCCTGAATCGGATGCTCGAACGTGAAGGAACGACCTATCATCAGATATCGCAGACGGTACTGCGCACCTTTGCCGAACGCCTGATGCTCGATACCGACATGACGCTGGGCAGGATTGCGGCGGCGCTCGACTACTCCGACGCCAGCGCATTTACCCGAGCCTTTCGCAACTGGCACGGCTGTTCGCCCCGGGATTGGCGACGCCGGAATCTGCCGCACGCCGCCGAGATGTCGCGTTCTGTCAAGCATGCATGAGGCCTGTATCCTAGAATTCGGCACCGCCCGATCAAACGGGCAAATCCGCTTCCAGATGCAGTTCATGTTCCCCAAGTAATGCGCCCTGCCTAGGCAGCCTGCTCGATAAGCCGGGCCTGCGCGGCGATGCCCATGCGGTTAATGCCGCTGATCAGCGCCTTGAGCGACGCGGTGACGATATTGCCGTCGATGCCGACGCCGTAGAACTCGCCGTTGCCGCTGCCGGCAATTTCCATGAAGGCGCAGGCCTGGGCGTTGCCGTCCTCGCCCATCGGCACCATCGAGCGCTCCTCGTAGCTGCGCACCTGGATGTTGATTCCGGCACTGTGCAAGGCGTGGACCGCGGCATTGATCGGTCCGTTGCCTTCGCCGGTGAGAATGTGCGGCACCCCGTCGATATCCACGCTCAAGCGGATGCACTGGGCGTTGCCGTGTTCGTAGAGGTGGTGTTCGCGATAACAGATGGGCGCGGTCGACTCGAGATAAGTGCCCGAAAAAATGCTCCAGATATCGCTCGCCGTCACTTCGCCGCCATGGGCGTCTGTGTGTTGCTGAACAACGCCGGAAAACTCGACCTGGAGACGGCGCGGCATGACGATACTGTGTTCGGTTTCCATGAGGTAGGCGATGCCGCCCTTGCCCGACTGGCTATTGACGCGGATGACCGAGTCGTAGCTGCGGCCGACATCGGCCGGGTCGATCGGGAGGTAGGGCACTGACCATGTCTCATCCGCCTCTTGAGCGGAGAACCCCTTCTTGATGGCGTCCTGGTGGGAGCCGGAGAAGGCCGTGAAAACGAGATCCCCGACGTACGGGTGGCGCGGATGGATCGGGAGCTGGGTGCAGTGTTCGAAAGTGCGGGCGACGGCGTTGATGTCGGAGAAATCGAGGCCGGGATGAACGCCCTGCGTGTACATGTTGAGGGCGAGGGTGACGAGATCGACGTTGCCAGTGCGCTCGCCGTTGCCGAAGAGACAGCCCTCGACGCGGTCGGCGCCGGCCATGAGGCCGAGTTCGGCGGCGGCCACCGCCGTGCCGCGGTCGTTGTGCGGGTGAAGGCTGATGATGATGCTGTCGCGACGGGCAAGATTGCGGTGCATCCACTCGATCTGGTCGGCGTAGATGTTGGGCGTGGCGATCTCGACCGTGGTCGGGAGGTTAAGGATGACCTTGCGCGAAGGCGTGGCGCCCCAGGCGGCGGTGACGGCATCGCAGACTTCGAGGGCAAAGTCGAGCTCGGTGGCGGTGAAGAGCTCCGGGCTGTATTCGAGGGTGATCTTCGTTTCCGGCATCTCGGCGGCAAGTTGCCTGATTAGCTTGACCGCCTCGACGGCCATAGTCACTACCTCCACCTTGCTCATGCCGAAAACGTTGTCGCGGAAGGTCTTGGAGGTTGCGTTATAGACGTGGACGACCGCCTGCCGGGCGCCCTTGAGCGATTCGAAGGTGCGGCGGATGAGGTGTTCGCGGGCCTGGGTGAGGACCTCGATGGTCACATCGTCGGGAATATGGCCGTCTTCAATGAGGCCGCGCACGAAGTCGAACTCGGTCTGCGAGGCCGAGGGAAAGGCGACCTCGATTTCCTTGAAGCCAATGGCGCAGAGCGCCTTGAACATGCGCATCTTCTTGTCGCCGTTCATCGGCTCGAAAAGCGACTGGTTACCGTCGCGCAGGTCGGTGCTCATCCAGATTGGCGGCCGGGTGATGGTGCGGTTCGGCCAGTTGCGGTCGACGAGCTTTACCGGGGCAAAAGCGTGGTATTTGGTGGCGGGGGTGTGCAACATGGCGCTGTTCCTTGAAATTGTCTTGATGGACGAAATTTTAAGGAAATGTGGCCGGCAGGTGCTTGCGTTGTTTGCCTTGTTTGTTTGTCGTATTGGTATATAATTGCTCTATGCTTATTTTGTGAGCAATAAAATGGAAATCGATCGTTACGACCGGCAAATTCTTGAAATCCTGCAGCAGGATGGCCGCATCAGCAACCAGGATCTGGCCGACCGCATCGGCCTTTCGCCTTCGCCCTGCCTGCGCCGGGTGCGCGCGCTTGAGGAGTCGGGACTGATCACCGGCTATCGCGCACTGCTCGATACCAAAAAGCTTGGGCTATCGCTGATGGCGCTGATTCACATCTCAATGGACCAGCACACGCCTGAGCGTTTCGCCAACTTTGAGGCGCAGGTCGGCGAGAATCCGGAAGTACTGGAATGTCTGCTGATTACCGGGCAGGACGCCGATTACCAGTTGAAAGTCGTGGTGCGCGACATGGACGCCTATCAGGACCTTCTGCTCAACCGCGTCACGCGCATTCCCGGCGTGACCGGCGTGCATTCGAGCTTTGTCCTGCGGCGGGTGGTCGACAAGACCGCGCTGCCGGTTGCCGGCGGCTAGGCAAGCGACCGTAAGCCGAGCTCCACGCTCCGGTGGCCGGTTTCAGTAGCGACGGCGCTGCGGCGGTGGTGCGGTGCCGCGAGTTTCGATGTGGCGGAAGGTGATGCGACCCTTGCTCAGATCGTAGGGCGAGAGTTCCAAAGTCACCTTGTCGCCAACCAGGATGCGGATGTGGTTCTTCTTCATCTTGCCCGAGGTGTAGGCGATCAGTTCGTGACCGTTTTCCAGCGTGACGCGAAAGCGGGTATCGGGAAGGACGTCATGGACGACGCCTTGCATTTCAAGTAGTTCTTCTTTTGCCAAGTATATTTCTCCAGTCAATACAAAATTCACCGATCCGGTGAAGGCTAACCCGGCATGATACCTTGGCGCGGGTCAGGCGTGCGATAATTCGCAACGGAAAGTCGGCCAGGCAATCGCTGGGCGTTGGGGGCAACCTCGGCGCCGGGAGGAAAGTCCGGGCTCCACAGGGCAGGATGCCAGTTAACGGCTGGGTGCTATAAGTCGCAAGACCCAAGGCAACGGAAAGTGCAACAGAAAATAAACCGCCGATGGCCCCGCAAGGGGATCAGGCAAGGGCGAAACGGCGAGGTAAGAGCTCACCGCGCTGGCGGTAACGTTCAGCGGCATGGCAAACCCCATCCGGAGCAAGACCAAATAGGGAAGCATGGGCGTGGCCCGCGCTGCTTCCGGGTAGGTTGCTCGAGCCTGTCGGTGACGGCAGGCCTAGAGGAATGATTGCCGAACCCCGCAAGGGGGGAACAGAACCCGGCTTATCGGCCGGCTTTCCATTTTCTTTTCCTGTTTGGCGATTGGCGTGACTTGCATCTGCGGAGATCGGGATTCGACCGGGTGCCGTCTGATGCCATGTCCAGAGTTGTCTGGCCCCTTCGTGCCCAAAGCGGAAGTAGCGATTTCCCGATAGCGGCCAGTCAGCCAAACCCAGGTTCAGCGGATTGGAATTCTCCGATATAGGTAGTCCGTTCAGTTTCCACGCTGGGAAGCCAGCACGTTGTATAGGAGATCGGAACGGAATGTCTTCTTGTCGGAAGTTGGGATCGGATAGGCAGGGCGCAGGGTTACCCACGGTCGGCCGCCAGCGCGCCTCTAACGCTGGCCGGCGGCCGGCGGTGGGTAAGGCTTTGAATTTTCTGTCTTTCTGATTGGTCACATCTTAATCTGACTAAGATTGCGTATGTGGCACGACGCCGGGGAAATCGATCTACTCCCCGCCATGGCCTCCACTCTGTCTCCTTCCAAACAGGAATTGGACATTACTCGCGGCCCATCCTTCTGCTAGGGTTGTCTTACTTCTTTTGTTTGGCATCACGCCGCATGCGGAAAAATACTGAAATGTGAAGCACGACGATGATGCACACCAGCACGAAGAACATGAAGGGACGTTCTCTAATCTGGTCAATTATTGACAGCATCTGTCGGTCAGCAGAAACCGAGAGCGAGGATTGCCGGGTCGTCCAGCATGGTCAGAACGATATAGCCTCCAACGCGATAGAAAGTTGGCAGGAGC
>Ga0209048_10000143_pt1 | contig 73984 bp, 62 predicted proteins | sample FrelakmetCRP12CR_FD_187146 | JGI IMG/M metagenome (GOLD analysis project Ga0209048, IMG submission 187146) | Freshwater lake sediment microbial communities from the University of Notre Dame, USA, for methane emissions studies - CRP12 CR (SPAdes)... | ecosystem: Environmental > Aquatic >...
CTCGGGATCTTCGGCGAACTCGGCCGGCAGCACCTTGATCGCAACGTCTCGTCCTAGGCGCGTGTCGCGGGCGCGGTAAACCTCACCCATGCCGCCCGCGCCGATCTGGGCGACGATCTCGTAGGGGCCAAGATGCGTGCCGGGCTTCAGCACGGAATCCTTCGCTTCGCTCGGGCCTCGTCGCAATGGCAGCAGGGGGCGACGAGATTGCTTCGTCGCTGCGCTCCTCGCAATGACAGTATTTCTTGCAATGACAGTATTTCCTTCTGTCGCTGCGAGCGAAGCGAAGCAATCCCGAAGTGAGTGCCCGGTTGCATTGTGGCGCTGCCCTCGTGATCTCGATTCTACTACTGCCGGAAGCGGAGGAAGCACTCCTGAGAAGCAGGGCTTGCTGTCTTCGGATTCCCCTCCGGGTGTCCCGAGCGAGGCGTTGCCGGCATGAGGTTGCTCGCAGCGCCTGGGTTCCGCCGGCGAGCCTTGGCTGATTGCGCACCCGCCGGGCCGGACTGCGGCGGCTAGAATCGAGGAAATAACCGCCTCTCCTCTGCATTGTGGTGAACCGGGGGGCGTGACGATGATACGCCGTGTGAACTGGTTCGCGTTAGCGGTCGCGCTCGTGGCGATGATCGCATCGTGGTCGCGGGCCGTGGTCACCACTCCGCGCGGCGCGGGAGGGCAGGGGATGGCGCCGAAGATCAGGCTCTGGTCGGCTGATGCCGGCGGTTTTGTCGAGGTGGAGAGGGTCGTCAAGAGCGAGCAGGAGCGGCGTGCGCAACTGACGCCGGAGCAGTTCAAGGTGGCGCGCAAGGGTGGCACCGAGCGGACGTTCGCCAACGCTTACCACGACAACCACGTCGCGGGTGTGTACCGGTGCGTCTGCTGCGGCGCCGATCTGTTCTCCTCCGACGCCAAGTTCGACTCCGGTACGGGTTGGCCGAGTTTCCGGACGCCGATCAACAAGGCCAATGTGTGCGAGGTGGAGGACAACGGCCTGTTCATGCGCCGGACCGAGGTGCTGTGCGCGCGCTGCGATGCTCACCTCGGCCATGTCTTTCCTGATGGTCCGCCGCCGACTGGACTGCGCTACTGCATGAACTCGGCCGCGTTCACGTTCGTGCCACGCGCGACGCGCTGAGGCCCCTCACTGGTAGATCGTCCCGTCATAGCGGACGCGGCGCAGGTAAAGCAGCTCGCACGACCCGTCGCCGCTGTCCTCGCGTGACAGCGACGACGTCCAGACCATCGTGCGGCCGTCCTTGCGCCCTTCGACGCGCACGAGTTCACCCGTCAGCTCAGCTATGTCGCCGGGGCCGAGCAGATGCAGGGCGCGCCCCACGTTCCGGTTGGCAGGAATGATGTGCGTGTTCGAGGAGTGCCGCGCCACAAAACCGTTGTCGTGGGCAAAGCCGCGACGCGGCGACCAGAAGTACCAGCGCCCGCTCTGCGACCACCGCAGTCGCTCGAAGAGATCGCCGCGCGCCAACTCCCCCCACACCATTGCCACGTCGCACGGCGAGAGCGTCGCGTTCCAACCGAAGTGGTAATTCTCGCGGCCGACCACGACGCCGGCCAGCACGTAACGCGCGAGCGGCGTCACCGTCCACTCGATGCCGTCGCTGGCGAAGCGCGTCACATCGGGGTCCGCCACCGCCTCCTGGCGCGGCTCGGCGCCAACGTCGATCGGGCCGATGGTGTCTGGGATCCCGGAGGGGCGGCAGGCAGCAACGACGAGGACGGCGACGGTGAATGCGGCGCGAGCACAGGAGCGCGAGCGGCGCGGCGGCCACGGTCGCGGCTTGGTTGGGTGGAGGCCCGTGGTGACGCCAACCATGGTCACGGTCATCTACAGCAGGCTTGTGCGATCCATGTACTTCTCGGGCCAGAAGCGGATCTGGGCGGCGAGCGGACGCAGTGCCTCGATGCCGCCTTCGAACATGCGGATCTCCTCGCGCGTGAGCCGGACACGGTACGTAAGGGCGGAGGTGCCACCGGACTCGACTTCGATGAAGTGTTCGCCGGTGCTGTCGTTCCTGAGCACCGCGAACCACTCGTCGCCGTCGTGGTACACGACCCTCATCGTCTCCTGCTCTTTCCCGTAAGGATGGTAGCGTCGCTCGCCTGCGGCACGCTCAGCACAGCCGCGCCGCGCAGCTCGCCCGCGCGCAGGGCGGCGAGCGCCTCGTTGGCCGCGCCGAGCGGGAAGAGCTGCACCTCGGTCTGCACCGGTACCTTCGGCGCGAGCGCGAGCAGCTCCTCGCCATCCCGTCGCGTCAGGTTTGCCACCGAACGGATAACCCGCTCCTGCCACAGCAGGCGGTAGGGAAACGCCGGGATCTCGCTCATGTGGATGCCGCCGCACACCACCGTGCCGCCGCGACCAACCGCCTTGAGCGCGGCGGGAATGAGGGCGCCGACCGGCGCGAAGATGATGGCGGCGTCGAGCGGTTTGGGCGGCATCTCGTCGGATCCACCTGCCCAAACGGCACCGAGAGCGCGGGCGAAACCCTGCGCGTGCGCGTCGCCTGGGCGGGTAAAGGCGAACACACTCCTGCCCTCGAAGGCGGCGATCTGGGCGACGATGTGCGCGGCCGCCCCGAAGCCGTAGATGCCGAGGTTGCGCACCTCGCTGCCCGCGGCCCGGTAGGAACGGTAGCCGATCAGCCCTGCGCACAGCAGCGGCGCCGCGGCCGCGTCGGAGAAGCCGTCAGGCACGTGGAAGCAGTAGCGCTCGTCCGCGGCCACGAACTGCGCATAGCCACCGTTGCGCGTGTAGCCGGTGAACTGTGGGCGCTCGCACAGGTTCTCGCGCTGCGTGAGGCAGAAGCCGCAGCGACCGCACGTTGCACCGAGCCACGGGACGCCGAGGCGATCCCCGAGGCGAAAGCGGTCGGCACCGTCGCCTCGGGCCACGACCTCACCCACGATCTCGTGTCCGGGGACTACCGGCAGAGCGGGGTCGGGCAGCTCACCGTCAACAAGGTGAAGGTCGGTGCGGCAGACGCCGCAGGCGCGCACGCGCAGGAGGACTTCGCCCGGCTCTGGCGCCGGTACCGGTACCTCCTCCGGGTGCAGAGGCTCGCCCGGCCGATGCAGGACCATGGCACGCATCCGGTCCGGCACCCCCCGCGTCGGCCCGCGATCAGTTGTCACGCCACCCATCCTGACACGCTAGCACCGGTCCGGCTCCTAGGGGAGATCGTCCTCGCCGAGGCCGAAGTAGTGCCCGACCTCATGGATGACGGTGTCGCGGATCTCGCGCACGAGCTCGGCGCGGTCGCCGCACGCCTCGAGCAGCGGCCGCCGGTAGATCACGATCCGGTCCGGCAATACGTTGCCGTAGCTGGCGCCGCGCTCCGGCATCGCTACCCCGTGGTAGAGGCCGAACAGAGTTTCTGTCTCGGGGTCGAGGCCCACGCTGGCGAGGTCATCGTCGGAGGGCTCGTCCTCCACGACGACGGCGATATTCTCGAGCAGCGCCGCCACCTCGCCGGGCAGCCCGTCAAGCGCTGCGGCGACAACGCGCTCGAACTCGTCGCGGTTCATGCGCTGCACCGCGGTATGATACGCGCTGCTGTCCGCAGGAGGCGTGATGGAACGTGCGGTTTCGGCGCTCGGCCTTGTCGTGTTCGTGGGTCTCGCCTACGCGTTTTCCAGGGACCGCAAAGCCGTGCGCTGGCGCACAGTGCTCTGGGGGCTCGGCCTGCAGGCGGCCTTGGCCGCACTCGTGATCAGGACCCCGTGGGGCTTCGGCGCGTTCAGCTTTCTCGGCTCGCTCGCGCATAAGTTCCTTGACTTCTCCGACGCGGGCGCGAGCTTCGTTTTCGGCGAGAAGTTCACCGACCACTTCTTCGCCTTCAAGGTGTTGCCTACGATCATCTTCGTGTCGGCGGCGACCACGATCCTGTACTACTACGGGGTCTTGCAACGGGTGGTGCAAGGGATCGCGTGGCTGATGATGAAGACGATGCGTACCTCGGGCGCCGAGTCGCTGTGCGACGCGAACGTCTTTGTCGGCCAGACCGAGGCTCCGCTCATGATCCGTCCGTACCTTGCCACCCTGACTCAGTCGGAGCTGCACGCGATCATGGTGGGCGGTTTCGCTCACATGGCCGCCGGCGTGCTCGTCGTGTATGTTTCGTTTGGCGTGCCGGCCGTGCATCTGATCGCGGCCTCGGTGATGGCGGCGCCCGGCGCCCTCGCGATTGCGAAGTTGCTCTTCCCGGAGGACGGCGAACCGGAAACGAGCGGCACTGTGCGCGCTCACGTTGAGCGGCCGTGGGTCAACGGCGTGGACGCGGCGGCCTCTGGCGCGTCCGACGGCATGCGGTTGTGCCTCAACGTCGGCGCGATGCTGATTGCGTTTCTCGCCCTGCTGGCGCTGGTGAACGCGCTGCTCGGTTGGGGCGGGGGGCTTGCCGGCATGCCGCAGCTCTCGCTCGAATGGCTGTTCGCGAGGATCCTGGCGCCGGTCGCCTGGCTGATCGGAATCCCGTGGAGCGAATGTGGCACGGTGGGCGTGCTGCTTGGCAAGAAGACCGTGCTCAACGAGTTCATCGCCTATATCGACATGCGAACGCTGCTCGAGAACGCCAAGCTGGTCGCGTCGGGGGCCAAGGCTGCAGGGTCAGTGGCGGTGCTCTCCGACCGCGCCGTCGTGCTCTCCACCTACGCCCTCTGCGGCTTCGCCAACATCAGCTCGATCGGGATCCAAATCGGCGGCATTGGAGGGCTCGCCCCGAACCGCCAGCACGACTTGGCCAAGCTCGGCGTGCGCGCCTTGGTCGCCGGCGCGCTCACGAACTTCGTGAGCGCTTGCATCGCCGGGGTGCTGCTGTGAAAAGGGGGCTCCTCATGCCGCGCTGGCTCCTGCCGCTCAGCCTGCTTCTCGTCGCCGTCGCCTGCAACCTTCAGGACGCGAATACGCCGGCGCCCCAAGCGGACACGCTGATCGTAGGGCGGATCACCGCGCTGCGTGAGGTCGCCGGCGAGCCCGGCGTGTGGGAGGTCGAGATCAAGGCGGGTCTACCCGAGGTGATGAAGAACGTACGGCAGCGCGACGGGCGCCCAGTGCCGGAGGTCGAGAAGGACATCGTCGTCAAGGTGCGGGTGACGGGCGAAAGCGTGTGCTGGGCCTCCCTGCGCCCCGGCGACCTCGGCGATTTCCGCGTCGGCCAAGAGGTGGCTGTCGAGCCCGTGCCGGGCAGCAGCGCCCTTGTCGGCAACAAGCTCCTGACCGCAGAAGCAGCGCAGGTGTTCCTCTTTTCAAGCTACCAGGTCTATGGGCTGCCACGCTCACTTGGTCCGCTGCCCGAAGGGCTGCGCCAGCCGCGCGACCCGGCACGCATCAACTCGGTGGGTTTCGAACTGACGCCGCTGCCGTTGCGCGACGGCCGGGTGATCTACTTCGCTGCCGGTCTGCAGCCCTCCGCGCTCGCGGGCGCCGAGTCCGCGCCGTTCGGCGCCGAACGCCCGGGCATGCGGGTGGGCGGTTCACTCGCTGCCTGGGCGACCGGGGGCTTCCGCCCCTATCGTAGCGAGTGGCTCGGCGAGCGCTGGTCGACGCCGCAGCCGGTGCCGCTCGCCGGCCTGGCCGAGAGCGCCAGCGCACGCATTACCTGGATCAACGATGCCGAGACCTCGTGTCTCGTGGAGGTCGTGCAGGGCGCGAGTGGAGAAGCGACGCGGCGGTTGTTGGCCGGGCAACGAGCCGGCGCGAAAGACCCGTGGGGCGCGCTCCAACCCGTGGCTCTCGCCACCGGCGGCAACGTCGGCGACGCCCAGCGCTTCGGCAAGCAACTCAAGGCGCTCGTGTGGACCGTTTACGAGGCCACCAACAGCGACCTCTGGCTCTCGCAAGACAGCAAAGCCGGGCAAGCGCTCGAACCGCGGATCAACACGCTCGGGCCGGAGTACGCGCCGCGCGTGGGTCGCAACAATGTCCTCTACTTCTGCCGGGCGGATCGTCAGCTTCTGTTCGCTCACGGCGTCGTGCAGGACGTGCGCCTACCCGGGCGGCAGCGCCGCCCTCTGCTCGAAGCGGCGCCCACCACCAACGGGTCGCGCCTTTTCTTCCGCGTGCCACGGCTGATCCCGGGTGGACTCGACTGGGATCTCGCGACCGCCGCGCAAAAAGGCGCCGGGTGGGAGACGGCGGTGCTGCTCGACGAGTGGCGACCGCAGTAGGGACAGGGGACAAGAGCAGCACCGCGTGAGACGACGTCGGACTACAGCAAACCGCTTCTTGTCGAGGCTGGCACACAAGCAGGCGACATCTCTACACGCGCTCGAGCCGAGTCTTGTTCAGCCGCTGACCCCCGCACCCGGGGTTGTTACTCGTTCCTGACCGCCCAGAGTTCCTTCACCGCCGGGTGATCCCAGGGAATCCGGTACTCATCGGGGTCCGCGGCGTCAAAGCACCTGGTGACGAGGTAGAAGAGACCACATGGGAGCGTGAGCGGCTTGTAGCCGTGCGCGACGCCGGGCGGGATCTTGATCCACGCGTCGCGCCCTTCGCCGAGTACGAGCACCTGCGTCAAGCCGGCTGTGGGTGAGGCGCGGCGCAGGTCGAGCAGCACGACTTTGATCTTGAACGGGGGCGGGCAGAACCAGACGTCGGCCTGCCTGAGGTGGTAGTGCAGACCCTTGACGTGATCGACGGCGGTGATGAGGCTGTAGTTGAGCTGCGCAAGTTGCACGTCGCGGAAGAACTCCGGCAGCCGCTCGCTGCCTGCGTGGGTCGCGGCGGTGCGGTAGAGCTCGAGGAACAGACCGCGGTCGTCGACGATCCTCTGCAGTTCGAGCACCCCGACACCGGCGATCGGAGCCGGCTTCTTGTAACTCTTTTTGTCCGGGACAAAGCCGTCGAGCAGGTCCTTGGTCGTGATCTCCATGGCAAGGAAAGGCTAGCACAGGAAGATTGGGGACAGGGCAGGGGGTAGAGGGAAGAAAGTAGAGGACAGAGCGCACAGAAAGCCGCTCGGCGTACCTGCGCGGCGCGCCTGTGACCGCTCATGTCGCCGCGAGAAGCGCAGCGGTACGAAGCCCCCGCGGCCATGCCCCTGCGGCGAAGCCTCGCGGAACACAAGCGATGCCATTTGTGCGCGGTTTCGACGGCCGAGAGCGGCGGGGGACCGGGGGACACCCCCACCTTCGGCTGGTGTGGCGCTATCGGGGACAGATCTGTTCGGGTGAATCGAGGGCACGAGGCTCCGAATCCCCATAGTCAATGCGGTGCGGCTTCAGTTCCTCGAGCGTGCGCAGGCTGATCAGCCTGCCGACTGGCGCGTCGCTGGCTGAGCAGGAAACCAATCACGCCAGCGATCTCCGCCACGACGAAGACACCGAGCAGGACGGTCTCATACTCCATGGGAACGAAGTAGGTCGCCATCCCCTAGAGGAAGAAGATCGCGATGACCACGAGGAGGAGCCCTTCGGGGGAGAAACTGCTCAAGCTCGTCCTGCGCGTCTTCTCGCCATCCTTCAAACCGGTCAGAGTTGGTTCCATTGCCAAGGCCTCAGAGGTCTCCGCGTCCGCGGTCGTCCAACCGTCGACCACGTTTCCCCGGTCTCCGGTCTCATTGAGAGTTTGCAGTTCCTGTTCCAACTGAGCGGTCAACCTCCGGTGACGTCTCTGACTCAGCACCTAGACGACGCACACGGCGGCGATCACCGCCATGCAGATTGGTACGGCCCAATCCCGGATAGCCTGTAGGAAGTCGGGGAATAAGAACGTCATGAGTACGCACATCCCCGAAACGGCGAAGAGGGCGGCGATGAGCACGCCGGGCAGGCCCTCGAGGCCCTCTGCTGCAATGCTGATCGAGTTCACGCCACGATGCGGTCTCATCCTGACCCCCTTCCAGCGTTAGGTCAAGAATTTTGTCCTATCAGGGCAACGTCCCTCCCTGCCTGGGAATCGTGACACGCATTGTGCTTTGCGTGAATTCCCTCCGGTGCGGAAGCGGCCCTCGACGATGCGTACCAATTGCCGCCAGGTACTGCTAATTCGTCTTTACGGTGCCACGTTGACGAAGCCTTTATCGCAGTCGAGGTGTGCGAACCTGATAAGCGGGTTTTCTCCGGCGGCCAGGGCGAGGAGGAACGGGTCTGGTGCAAGACGCACGTGGCGTCGTGTGCCTGGGTCCGACTCGACATGGAACGAACTTCTGGCGAGGTGGTGGGGCTGCTGTGCTAGTCTTTCTTCACAATGCAATGTCGGGTTGAAGCTGTCTCGGTTGAAAGAGGCGAAGAAGCACTACCTGGTGTCCGCACCGATGCGACTTGTTTTCAGATCGCCTGCAATCCCCGCGTGCCACAGCTCCGCCTCGTCCCGCGTCGTAGAAGCGATGCGCCGCAGCCAGCGAGGGGTCTGGATAGTGGCAGCGTCTGATCGGGTCAAGACCTTCATTGGGAGGCTCCTCAGCCATGGGCAGGTGCGACCTTCGGTCGTCGCGATCCTGTCGCGCGAGTACCTGGCCGCAGCGTTTCTGCATGGAAGTGGGTTGGAAATCGGAGCGCTTCACAACCCGCTGCCGGTGCCGCGCGGGGTACACGTCGCCTATGTGGATCGGCTGTCAGTCGCCGACCTGCGGCTGCAGTACCCGGAGCTCAGGGGAAAGCGTCTCGTGGCCGTCGATATTCTCGATGACGGCGAGACGCTTCGGACGGTGGGGGACCAGTCACAGGACTTCGTCATCGCGAACCACTTCCTGGAGCACTGCGAAGATCCCATCGGAGCCATCGAGAACTTCTCGAGAGTCCTCAAAGTTGGCGGCATCACGTTCCTCGCGGTTCCGGACAAGCGGTCGACCTTCGACCGCGAGCGCCCCCTTACTTCGCTCCAACATCTGCTTCGCGACCATGAAATCGGGCCGGCGAACTCGCGGCTCCAGCACCTCGAGGAATGGACGAGGTTCGTCGGCGGGATGACGGACTCCGACGTAGTGCGGCAACACGTGCAGGATCTTCAGACCAGCGGGTACAGCATCCATTTTCACGTGTGGACCGCAACCTCATGGCTCGACTTCGTGCTCGCCATTCAGGCCAAGCTTGGCCTGGAGATCCAGGCGTTCTTCAGCGCAGGGGGCGAAGCCGTGACGATCTTGCGGAAGCAGCTGAACGTACCGGACGGGGCATCGATTGACCGCACAGCCCGGATGGCGGGGCCGTCCCAATGATTCTGGCTCAGCCGGCGACGGTCGCCATGAGATCGATGTTTGTCGCCACGCCGCGCACAGCGACCCCGGTGCACGAAACGGAAGCAGCGTAGGGGATGGCGAACTTCGCGAGCCTCCCGGCGCCATAGCCGAAGTCGAGCATGTCCAAGTCGGGGCGCATCCGTTCCTCGGACAGGATGCCGAGCTCGCCGCGGCCGGTGACATCGAAGTTCCCGTCGCCGATCGCCTCCTTTCCGGCGTGGGCATGGGTGTGCGCCTCGAACGGGGCTTGGTGGTCGAATTTGAGCCTGTCGAGGCGTGACCGACCCCTTCCGGGTCTCAGACGTTTGCCGAGCGGGTGCAGGAGCCGCCGGAGCTAGTCGCTCCCCATGACGCGCCTATGTCTCGAAATGGGCCTGCGGGGTTTCGAGCGCGCCGCGGACGGCGACGGCCTGGATGACCAGCGTGTGGAACTCTCTCAAAGTGAGCTGCGTGGCGGCGTCGGAAAGGGCGTGCGGCGGGTCCTCGTGCACCTCGACGAAGAGCGCGTCACAGCCGGCGGCCACGGCACCGCGCGCCAGTTCGAGGTGGAACTCCTTGGCGCCGCCGGTGGCGTGGCCGAGGCCACCGGGGAGCTGGAGCGAGTGCGTGACGTCGAACACGACCGGCGCGAAGGCGCGCATGATCGCGAGCGAGCGCAGGTCCACGACGAGGTTGTTGTAGCCGAAGGAGCTTCCCCGCTCGGTCAGGGTCACGGCTTCGTTGCCTGTCGAGCGCACCTTGTCTACGACGTTGCCCATGTCGTGCGGCGCCATGAACTGCCCCTTCTTCACGTTGACGGGTTTACCCGCGCGCCCGCAGGCGAGCAGAAGATCGGTCTGGCGGCACAGAAAGGCGGGCACTTGGAGCACGTCCACCACCTCGGCGGCGCGCTCGGTCTGCGCCGGCTCGTGCACGTCGGTGAGAATGGGCAGGCCGGTCGCGCGCTTCACCTCGGCGAGCGCCGCGAGCCCCTCCGCAAGGCCAGGCCCGCGGTAGGACGCGAGCGCCGTTCGGTTCGCCTTGTCGAACGAGGCCTTGAAGATGAGCGGGACGTCGAGCTCCCGCGCCGCCTCTTTGAGCGATTGTGCGATGCGGAGAAGGCCTTCGGGTGACTCGATCACGCACGGACCGGCAATGAACGCGAGCGGCTGGCCGGCGCCGATGGCGATCTGGTCAGTGATGCGTACGACACGGGGCTCAGTGCGCACCTTGCGCCTCCGATGGCTCGGGGAACGCGACAACGGTTGAGCCCTTTTCCTGCGGCTCCGCCACCCTCCCGCGCGCGGCACGGTAGGCGAGGCTGGCGCGCACGAATGCGGAGAACAGGGGATGCGGCGCAAACGGCTTTGACTTCAGCTCGGGGTGGAACTGGCACGCCACGAACCAGGGGTGATCGGGGATCTCTACCATCTCGACGAAGATGCGGTCCGGCGAGCGACCGGTCACCTGCATGCCGTGCTGCTCGAGGATCGGCACGTAGTCCTGGTTGACCTCGTACCGGTGACGGTGGCGTTCCCAGATCGTGTCGGCGCGGTACGCCTCCCAGGTCTTCGAGCCCGGTTTGAGCTGGCACGGGTACTTGCCCAGGCGCATGGTGCCACCCATTGTGTCGACGCCGAGCAGCTCACGCATCTTGTAGATCACCTTGTATGGCGGATCCTGGGCGAACTCCGAGGAGTTCGCCCGCTCGAGGCTGCAGGCGTTGCGCGCGAACTCGATGACGGCCGTCTGCAAGCCGAGGCAGATACCGAAGAAGGGGATCTTGTGCCCGCGCGCGAGCTCGATCGCCCTGATCATCCCTTCAATGCCGCGCTTGCCGAAACCGCCCGGGACCAGGATGCCGTCGACCTCAAAGATCTCCTCGACGTACGCCTCCTCCTCGAGCTTCTCCGAGTCGATGAAGGCAAGCTCGACCTGGGCGTCGTTGGCGATGCCGCCGTGTCGGAGAGCCTCGTTGAGCGATTTGTAGCTGTCCTGGAGGTTGACGTACTTCCCAACGATGCCGATGCGCACCTTCTGCGACGGGTTCTTCAGGCGCTCGACGATCGACTGCCACTTTGACAGGTCGCGCTGCCCGTGCGGCAGGTTGAGCAGGCCGAGCAGCATGCCGTCGAGGTTCTCAGCGGCGAAGCGCAGCGGTACCTCGTAGATCGTGTCAACGGTGCGCGCCTGGATCACCGCGTGCTCCTCGACGTTGCAGAAGAGCGCGATTTTGCGCCGCATCTCCTCGGGCAGGTGGCGGTCCACGCGGCAGAGCAACACATCGGGCTGGATCCCGATCGAGAGCAGTTCCTTGACCGAGTGCTGCGTGGGCTTGGTCTTGAGTTCGTCTGTGGCCTCGAGGTACGGGACAAGCGTCACGTGAACGTTGGCTGCGTTGCCGCGGCCGACGTCCTGCCGGAACTGTCGGATCGCCTCCAGGAATGGCAGCGACTCGATGTCGCCCACGGTGCCGCCGATCTCGACGATGACGACGTCGCAGTCCTCGGCGGTGGCGCGGATGGCGGCCTTGATCTCGTCGGTGATGTGCGGGATCACCTGCACCGTGGAGCCGAGGAAGTCACCGCGCCGCTCCTTCTCGATCACCGATTGATAGACGCGACCGGTGGTGAGGTTGTTCTTGCGCGACGTGACCAAGTTGGTGAAGCGCTCGTAGTGGCCGAGATCGAGGTCGGTCTCGGCGCCGTCATCGGTGACGTAGACCTCGCCGTGCTGGAACGGCGACATCGTGCCCGGGTCCACGTTGATGTAGGGATCGCACTTCATGAGCGTGACCTTGAGCCCGTGCGCCTCGAACAGAGCGCCGATCGAGGCGGCTGCAATACCCTTGCCCAGGGATGACACGACGCCACCGGTCACGAACACATACTTGGTCGCCATCAACCACCGCCTTTCCAAAGGAGAGGCAACAGGGACGAAAGCACCGGGCATGGGGGACAAGGGCCAAGGAACCGCTGCTCGTGCTCGGCAAGAAATGCTAGAGCCAAAGCTGGCGTCACGCAGGCAGCGGCCGTGATCACGCTGACCTCTGCCCCTCGATGGCGGCGAGGGCGGCCTCCGCCCGGGGGATGTCGGCAGGCGTGTCAACTGCCACGGAGTCGGCGGCCGCCGCAAGCACGTGGATCGTCATGCCGTGCGCGAGCGCGCGTAACTGCTCAAGCCCTTCGCAGCGTTCGAGTTCGCCTTCGGGCCACGACGAGAACTGGAGCAGCGCGGCGCGCTGGAAGCCGTAGAGTCCGATGTGACGAAGCACGGTCCTGGCGAGGTTGCGCGGGTAGGGAATTGGCGCTCGCGAGAAGTAGAGCGCCCGGCCGTGCAGGTCGCACACCACCTTCACTACGTTCGGGTTGTCAAGGTCGCCCGCGACGCCGGGCAGCGCCAGCGTCGCCATCGGGGCGTCCGGGCGCTCGCGCAGGAACGATGCAAGCAGCCGGAGGTTCGCTGGCGGGATGGCGGGCTCGTCGCCCTGGACATTGATCACCGCTTCGGCGCGCTCGTTGGCAATGGCGGCGGCAACGCGGTCAGTGCCGCTTCGGCAGTCGCCTGTCATGACCGGCTTGGCGCCCGCGTCAGCGGCGACTCGCGCGATGCGGCCGTCATCGGTGGCGACGATTACTGCGTCAAAACAACCTGCCTCGAAGGCGCGCCGGACAACATGCTGGATCATCGGCGTGCCGGCGAGCGGCGTCAGCGGTTTCCCGGGAAAGCGGGTAGACGCGTAGCGCGCCGGAATCACGGCGAGGACACGTCCTTGTCCCATCCTGTGCCGGCACTCTAAGCCATGCCGAGCGAGGTGTCAATTGCCGCTGCTAGCCCGGACTATTCACGAAGGTGCCTACTGCGGCCGCGGATGTGGCCGCCCTGGCGGGCGTACTCGGGCTTCACCTCCTGTGGCGTACTGTACAGTACGCCTCGGATTCTCAGCCCTACGTGCGCCCACCATGACAGCCACCTCCGCATCCTCGCTACGGCCCCTCGTGAACAATCCGGGCTAGACTCGTGCCGTGCCGATGACGCGCCTCCAACGCAACGCGATCCTCGCGCTTGCAGGAGTGGTCCTGGCTGCCGGAGGCGCGCTGCACGCGTTCTGGAGCCGGCAGCTCTCGCACATCACCGGCGACGCAGAGTGGATCTGGGTGACCGACGACCTCGAAAAGATCCATCATCAGTGTGCGCTCTTCGTCGCGCCGCTGCGCCTCGATGTACCGCCTTCCTCTGCCGTGATGAAAGTGTGCGGCGATACGGAGTACGTCGTCTACGTGAACCGAACGCCGGCCGCATGCGGCTGGAGCCGGCCAGGCTTCCGGCTTGACCTGTTCGACATCGCTGCTCTCCTGCATCAGGGTGACAACGTCATCGCGGTCGAGGTGCGTTCGCCATCGCCGGTAGGCGGGCTGCTGTTTGCGCTCGACGTTGACGGCGTCGGCCAGAACGTCCTGGTGAGCGGGCGAGGATTCATGTCGCGCTCGCACTTCGCTCTCGCCGCCCACGACGCCACCGACCACCGCGTACCGGTGCGCTGGGGGCGGCCGCCGCTGTTTGCGTGGGGCTACCCGACGCCGCTCCCGCACCCGCGCACCCTTGACGAGACGCTTGTCGAGGATCCGGTCCGGATCGGGGCCTCGCAGGCCCACGAGGTCGTGGGCGGTGGCTGGGAGTTCGATCTGCCGCGCGCTGTGTTCGGCTATCTCTGGATCGAGTTCAGCGGGGACGGCGCCGCCTCCTGCGCTGTGCGCAACGAACCGGAGGTCGACATCGGCCTAGCGCGCGAAGAGGCGCAGCCGATCGTGCGGCTGCCGGGCCAGCAGCGTTGGCTCAACCCGCAGCCGGAACTGGTCGGGAAGGTGCTCGTGTTCGGGGTGAGACCACCCCACGCAGTCGAGGTTTGGCCGATACCGGAGGAGTTCAGCTCAACTGCGCCAGGAGTCGTGATAGGGACGAACGCGCCTGTGCCACGTACTCGTTGGACGACTCGAACTCCCCTAGAATGAGGACGCGGCGGAAGCAGGCGAGCGCCGTCTCGGGGCTTCCGAACTGGCGCCATGCCAGGTGTCCCTTGACGAGCCAGCCCTCGAGGTCGCGCGGGTCCTCGGCAAGCAGCTTGTCGCAAAAGTGATCGGCAAAAGAAAAACGGCCCTCCTGAAGGGCGCGTCCGATGTGCTCGCGGAGGGCGTTGAGCAGCGCCGCTCGCTCGCTCTCAACATCCTCGCGCCGAGCCACCTGGCGAAGGATCGCTGCTACCATCTCGCACCATCACAGTAGGGCCTGCGCGAGCGATTTGCAAGCCCTGGTGCTCGAAGGGATTAGAACTCGCGGTCGAGCACGAGCCGAGGCGCGCGCCGCAGCACCTCGAGCTCGGAGCTGGCGGGAGCATCCGCGAGCGCCGCCACGGCACGCTCTCCGAACTCGCTCGCGACGGTCCGCGCCGCCTCGACGGCGCCGTGCTGGCCGAGCAACTGGCGCAACTCCGCCGGCGAGACGCCGCGGAACTCGCCCGTGCGCAGCGTGTCGACGACCGCCCGGCGCTCACGCTCGCCGAGGTGCGGCAACGCCAGGATGAATGGCAGCGTCAGGCGCCCCTCGCGCAGGTCGGAGAAAACAGGCTTGCCGAGGCGCTCCTCGGATGCCGTGACGTCGAGGATGTCGTCCACGATTTGGAAGCACATGCCGATGTTGCGGCCGTAGGCTTCAAATGCGGCGCGGTGCTGCGCCAGCGCTGGCGCGAACAAGGTCGGCAGCGCGCATGCGGTTGCGAACAGCTCCGCGGTCTTGCGGCGGGTGATCTCCAGGTACTCCTGCTGCGAGAGTTCGGGATTGGCCTTCGCGGCGAGGCCCATGATCTCGCCTTCAGTCATCTGCTCGGTAGCGCGCGACAAGGCGCGCAGTGCGGCGACGTCGCCGGCTTCCAGGGCCAGCTCCATCGCCCGAATGTAGAGCCAATCGCCAAGCAGGACAGTGAGCTGGTTACCCCAGCGGTGGTTTGCGGTCGCGTGGCCGCGGCGGACGGCGGCGCTGTCGATGATGTCGTCGTGGACGAGAGTCGCCGTGTGGATCATCTCGATGGCCGCAGCGTACGGGACGTCGCGCTCGCCCTCGTAGCCGAGCAGGCGCGACACGACGAGCAAAATCGCCGGGCGCAGCCGCTTGCCACCTGCGGCGAGGACATAGCCACCCGCCTCGCGTACCGCGTCCGGACCGGCGGCGAGTTGGTCAGCGATGAAGCGCTCCACCAGCTCAAGCCGTGGACGGATCGCCTCGAAGCACGCCGCCAGCGAACCAGCGTGCAGCGGGACGGCCGCAGCTCGTGCCGCCTTCAGGATCGAAACCTCCACTCGCTCCCCTCCCATGATCCAATGCTACAGGTAACACGCCTGGCTGTCACGGTTCTTCCGGAGCGCACGGCGCCTCGCCTGGCAGCGCGGGGCGGAAGGCGACCTCGGGGGGGGCGGGCACGGCACGCCAGCGCGACAACGCAAACTCGTTGCGGTTGCCGCTTGCGTCAATCACCGTAACGGTCATGGGCAGATCCTTCTCGTCGACGGTCACCACGAGCTCGCTCAGGTCCGCGGTGGGCTGACGCGGCAGCAGCGTGAGCGTCCGGCCCACGGCCTCGACGGCGAAGGCGCGCTCGGCAGCCGACGCGTCGAGGATGGCGGCGAGCGGCAGGCGCGCCCAGGCGCCTTCGTCGAGACGCACGGCATCGCAGGTGCGGCCGGTGTAGTCAACGAGGCGCGCCACGATCGTGTCCACCGCAAACACGCGATGGTTTCCAGAGCTGTACTCGAAGCGCAGGCGCGCCGGCGGGGCTACGACCACGGTGCCGCGGTCCACGGTTGCGGCCGCGAAACCCACCGACCTGTAGCTCTGGACGAAGTCGGCCTGCCACGCAGGTGCCCCGTGGAGCGCAGTGGCTAGGCGCTCGAGCTGCGCCGGCGGTCCGGAGGCAAGGGCAAGTAGCAGGGCAAGCATCATCGTCATCGGCGCTCTAGTGGCGGAAGTGGCGCCGCCCGGTGAAGAGCATGGCGAGGCCCAGCCGATCTGCGGCGGCGACGACCTCGGCGTCGCGCACCGACCCACCCGGCTGCGCGACTGCGCTCACACCTGCGTCGCCGAGGATCTCCACGCCGTCGGCAAAGGGGAAGAAGGCATCGCTCCCGGCGGCGGCGCCGGCGAGCATGAGGCCGGCTGCGCGCGCGCGCTCCACCGCGATACGGCAGCAATCCACCCGGTTGGGCTGGCCGGAACCAATGCCAACGGTTGCGAACCGGTTCGCGATCACGACAGCGTTGGACGGCGCATGCTTGGCGACGCGCCAGGCGAGACGAAGCGCCAGCATCTCGTCCTCGCTCGGGGTGCGCTTCGTGACAACGCGCCACGCCTCGTCCCAGCCCTCGTCCGGGCCCTGTACGAGCAGCCCACCGTCGAGAGCGCGCACGCGTGGCTGGGCCAGGAGCGGCGGAGGCGCCTGAAGCACGCGCAGGTTCTTCTTGGCGGCGAGCACCGTGCGCGCCTGAGCCGTGATCTCGGGCGCGATCACGACCTCGGTGAAGAGCTCGCTGATCCGATCCGCAGCCGCGGCATCGAGCGCGAGCGAGGATGCCACTACGCCGCCAAACGCCGACACCGGATCGCAGGAGAGCGCGCGGGTGAACGCGGTGGCGGCGTCGTCGGCGACCCCGACGCCGCAGGGGCCGCCGTGCTTGACGATGGCGGCGCCAGGCGCGGGCAGGTCATGGACGAGACGCCAGGCCGCGTCAGCATCCGCCAGGTTGTTGTAGGAGAGCTCCTTGCCCTGGAGCTGCGTGAACGCGGCGAGGCCCGCCGGCGGACGACCGCGGACAAAAACGGCGCGCTGGTGCGGGTTCTCCCCGTAGCGCAGTGGCACCTCGTCGCCGCCGAGCCAGGGCGCGACGGCGTCAAGGACGAGCGACGGCGCGAGGCCAAGGTGGCGCGGGAGCTGCTGTGCGATAATGGCGTCGTACGCCGCCGTGTGCCGGAACGCCTTGGCCGCAAGCTGGCGCCGCATCGGCTCCGGCACGCCGCCTGCCTGGAGTCCGTTGAGCACGAGACCGTAGTCCTCCGGGTCAACCACCACCGCGACGTGGCGGTGGTTCTTGGCGGCCGCCCGAATGAGCGCCGGTCCGCCGACGTCTATGTTCTCGATCACCTCGTCTGCCTCGACGCCGGGCTCTGCTGCCGTCGCGGCAAACGGGTAGAAGTTGACGGCAACAACGGTGATAGGGTCGACGCGCCAATCGGCAAGCACGGCGCGGTGCTCGGCCAGGTCGGTGTCGGCAAGGATCGCGCCGAAGAGCTTTGGGTGTAATGTCTTGACGCGTCCGCCGAGCACCTCCGGCACACCGGTGAAGACGCTCGCCTGTATGACCGGCAGCCCCCAGGCCGCGAGGGCGCGGGCCGTGCCGCCAGTGGCGATCAGGTCGAAGCCGAGGCCGGCCAGGCCGCGGGCGAACTGCTCCAGGCCGTGCTTATCGGACACGGACAGCAGGGCGTGGCGCCTCACGGGGCTGCAGCTCTCCTTTCCACACGAGAATCGTGTCGTCGAGCGCCGGCATCTCCGGCACCAGGCCGCCCGCGTGATGCCAGATCCAGGCAGCCAGGTTGGCGAAGTCGGTGGCGGCGTGGTTGGTGACTACGGACGCAGCGCCAAAGCTCGAGGAACGGTCGTCGAGCTGCCGCCAGGCATCCGGCCCGCCGACCCGGAAGAGGTCATCGTGGACGACCTCGGCGATCCAGGCCTGCTGCTGCCTGCGCACAAGCAACGCCCGCGCTAGGCCGGTCGCAGGCCCCTTGATCATGGTCAGGTCCTGGCCGTAGAAGACGAGCGGGATGCGCGGTGTGGCGGCCGGGACGTAGGCAGCGAACGCCGCAGCATCGCCACTTGTGGCCCCGGCGGGGAACGGCGCGTTGAGGTCAGCGACCAGGTGGGCAAGCGCGCCCAGAGCGGCAACGATGTCGCCAAACGGCATATGTTGGCGCAGGGCGGTGCGGATGCGCTCGCACTGCGTGGCGATGCCACCCTCCAACCCGCGTGCCCCGCCCGGCTGGTGGAACGAGCCCGGCCAGCGCCGAGCTGCATCAACGCCTTCATTGAACTCGCGTTGGTGGCGCACGATCTGGCGGGCGAGATCGGGCGGGAGCCAGGGCAGCGCCCGGCGCCCGGCCTCGTGGTCAAGGCCAGACGCGTGCGCGAAGCACACGCCCGCAACAGCAGGAAGCAGGACAGCAAGCACGGCGCGATTCTACGGGTCCGGCTTGTGCTTGGCCAGCGGTGCTAGGCTGGCATGTCGAGCGCCTACCGGTGAGCGAGGAGCTGGAGCGGGTCGTTGTTGGACGGGGCGAGGTCGTGGTGGTGCTGGGCGACCTCACGCTTGAAGCCTGCGACGCGATCGTCAACGCCGCCAACAGCGCGCTCGCACACGGCGGTGGCGTCGCGGCCGCGATCGTGCGGCGCGGTGGCGAAGTAATCCAGCGCGAGTCGACGGCCAAGGCGCCGGTTCCGGTCGGTGGCGCCGTCTTCACCGGCGCCGGGCGGCTGCCGTGCCGGTACGTGATTCACGCTGTCGGGCCGGTGTGGGGCGAGGGCGAAGAGGAGCGCAAGCTGCGCCGTGCCGTGCGCAGTGCGTTTGCCGTGGCGGAGGAGCTCGGCCTCGCCACGCTTGCGGTGCCGGCGATCTCGACCGGTATCTTCGGCTTCCCCAAGGCGCACGGGTGTCGGGTCATCGCCGAAGAGGTTGTTTCCCATCTCCGGGCGCCGTCGGGTGCGCTGCGCCTCTTGCGCCTGGTGAGCATCGAACCCGATACGGCGTCGCACTTTTGCACCGGCCTGCATGGGCTGTGCTAGCATCCGTGCGCGCCCGGGATGGGCGTTTTCTCACCGGCTTATCTGATGCCACACCTGACCTTCCATCGGCACAGTTCCGGGCGCGGCCCAGACGCGTTGGCCTTCAGCGCGGGGCGCGGCAAAGCGCCGCTCGCAGCGCGAGCGCGGCTGGAGGCGACGCCGTGACGAGCTACCTCGTGCGTCCGGCGCGCCCGACGGATGGCCGTGCCGTGCGTGAGCTCGTACGGCGGGTGCGCCGCGAGTTCCACCTCGCCGTGCGAGGGGGTGACGCTGCTAGGCCCGGGCACGGTCTGCTCTGGGTGGTGGAGGTGGGGCGGGGCGAGATCGTCGGCTGCTGTGGCGCGGTCGAGGTGGCGGACGGCGGCTGGGAGCTCGACACGCTCTTCCTGGCGCCGGAGTGGCGCGGCTTCGGCCTCGGGCGCAGCCTCGTCGAGCAGGTGGTGAGAGAAGCGGAGCGCGCCGGCGCGCCGGCGATTGTGTGCGAGGTTCCGGCTCAAATGGTCGAGGCCGCCGCGCTTCTGCGCCGCCTCGGGTTCGAAGGCGCGAGCGCACCGGCTCACACCGCGCGCCGGTACGTACGCAATCTCGCAGGCGTGAGCTAGAGCAGCGGGCGCAGCTACTCGTAGCGCAGCGCTTCGATCGGATCCAAACGCGCCGCCTTCGCCGCCGGGTAAAGGCCGAAGAACACCCCGACTGCACCGGCAAAGAGGAACGCCACCCCCACGACATCGGGCGCTACCAGCGTCGGCCAGCCGGCAAAACGCGAGATCAGGCGCGCAAAGAGTATCCCGAGGACGATACCGACGGCGCCGCCTAGGCCGGAGATCATCGAGGACTCGATCAGGAACTGGGTGCGGATGTCGGAGCGGCGCGCCCCGAGCGCCCGGCGGACGCCGATCTCGCGCGTGCGCTCGGTGACCGACACCAGCATGATGTTCATGATGCCGATGCCGCCGACTACGAGCGACACCGAAGCGATTGCGCCCAGCAGCATGGTGAGGACGCCGGTCGTCTGGCTCGCCATGGTCGCAATGTCCTGCTGCGAGCGGATCACGAAGTCGTCGTCCTGGGCGCGGCCGATGCGGTGGCGCTGGCGCAGCATGACGCTGATCTCGTCGATCGCCTGGTTGATGCTCGCCGGCGATAGCGCCGACACCATGATGTTCTGGATGTAGGTGATCCCCATGAGGCGTTTCTGCGCCGTGGTATAGGGCACGACGATTGCGTCGTCCTGGTCCTGGCCCATCATGTTGCCGCCCTTCTTGTCCAGGACTCCGATGACGCGAAACGGCATCCCTTTGACGCGGATGATCTGCCCGATCGGGTTGATGGCGCCGAACAGGTTATCCACCACCGTGCTGCCGAGCACCGCCACCTTGGTGGCCGCCTTGACATCTTCGTCGGTGAAAAAGGAGCCTCGGGAGAGCGCCCAAGCGCGGATCGTCGGATAGTTGGGACCTGTGCCCTGGATTGACGTGAACCAGTTCTGGTCGCCGAAAACGAGCTGGCCGGAGGTGCGCATGCCCGGATCCGCGAGCGCCACCGAAGGGCACTCGCGCACGATCGCCACGGCATCGTCCACGGTCAGGTTCTGCACCGAGCCAAAGCCGCCGCGCACGCCGCCCTGGGAGTGGGAGCCCGAGAAGATGATGAGGAAGTTGGTGCCCATGGCGTCGATCCGGCTCCGGATCGCGGCCGATGCCCCCTGACCGATCGCCACCATCATTACGACGCAGGCGACGCCGATGATGACGCCGAGCATGGTGAGCGTCGTGCGCATCGGATTGCGCCGCAGCGCGACGAGGGAGACCTTGTAGATCTCGAGCACGTTGAGCATCGGCATCTCCTAGTGGCGACCGCCGAACGGCCCCATGCCGGCAAGTCCACCGGCATCCTGGCTTTGCGCCGTGGCAAGGCCGACGACGATCCTGGCGCCTTCCACCAGGTCGCCGCGGCGGATCTCGACGTACTGTCCGTCGGTCAGGCCGGGCACGAACTCCACGGCTTTCAGCTCCTCGCCCGACCGGGCCGGCGCGAGGTAGATGCGGGCTGTGCGCTTTGCCGCGAGGGCCCTGTCGGCTTGGGGACGACTCTCGCCCAGCTGCTCGCCGCCCTGGCGCTGGGGCCCGCCCTGGGCCTGCGCCGGTTGGCTGTTGAGGCCGAGCAACTCGGGCCGGAAACGCAGCGCCGAGGCCGGCACGCGCAGCACGCCGTTGACCTGAGCGACCTGGACGCGCACCTCGGCGGTCATGCCGGGCAGAAGCGCGAGGTCCTTGTTCTGCACATCGACGATCACCGGATAGGTGACGACGTTGTTGGTGATCTGCGGCGATAGGCGGATCTGCGCCACCTGGCCAGCGAACTCCCGCTCCGGGTACGCATCAACCGAGAACGTCACCGGTTGGCCGATCTTGACCTGGCCGATGTCGGCCTCGTCCACCTGGCAGGTGAGCTGCATGCGGGTGAGGTCCTCGGCGATGGTGAACAGTGTGGGCGCCTGGAACGAAGCCGCCACGGTCTGGCCGACGTCGTAGTCACGCGAAACCACGACGCCGTCGATCGGAGACGAGATGATCGAGTAGTCCAGGTTGGTCCTGGCGCGCGCGAGCGTGGCCTCAAGCTGTGACACCTGGGCCGCGGCCTGGTCGTAGGTTGCCTTTGACGACTGGAGCTCATCCTCCGACACCAACTTCGCCTCGAACAACGCCTGCTGGCGCTTGAGCTTGATCCCGGCGTCGAGCGCCGCCACCTTGCTGCGATCGAGCTGCGCCTGGGTCTCGTTGACGGTGGCCTGGAACGGCGTTGGGTCAAGCGTCGCAAGCACCTGGCCCTTGGTCACGCGGCTGTTGAAGTCGGCATGGAGCGTGGCAATGATGCCGGAGACCTGGGAGCCGACCTTGACCGTGGTCACTGCCGTCAAGGTCCCGGTCGTGGAAACGCTCTGGATCACCGTGCCGCGCTCGACGAAGGCGGTGAGGAAGCTTGAGCCTTTCTTGTCGCTCCTGCCGAACAAGGCCCACGCTGCCGCCGCGACACCCGCCACGATCACAACCCCAATCACGATGCGTCGGACTCTCACCGCTGTGTCCCTCCTGAAACGGCTGCCTGCGACACGTGGGCAGCCGGGCGTTGCAAGCATACGACATCAGGAGAGGCCTGGTTGCGCGAAGAGAAGCTCATGGCGCCGACGTCAGACGGCGATGGTCGCAACGGATGATCGGTGCCGGCGGCACGGGTAAGATATCAATGTGGGTCGAAGCGCGTGGTGGCTATGGTGCGGCCTCGTCATCATCGTGCTCGCACTCGCCGGCGCCTTTGCCGGGGTGGGCGTCGTCTCGCAGCACCTCACGCCGCTGTGCTGGACCGGCTTCATCCTCGCGGTTGACGGCTTGCTCGCGCGCCGCGGCGCCTCGTGGCTGCGCTCCCGGCCGCGCGAGTTCGCGCTCATGGCGCTGATCTCGATCCCCTCGTGGCTGCTGTTCGAGCTCTACGACCGGCCTCGGTTCTGGGATCCAGCCGGCCCCGAACTGTGGTGGCACTACGGAGGCCTACCGCCCTGGCCGTGGCGGGGCGTCGGGTATGCGTGGTCGTTCGCCACCATCACGCCTGCGCTGCTGATGCTCGCCGAGCTGCTCGAGCCGGCCGCCCGTCATGTGGTCGGCTCCGGAGCGGGCGGGCGCGTGCCAAAGGAGCTCGACCGTCTGCTCGTGGCCGTGGGCGCGATCTTGGCGGTCGTCCCGCTGCTGTGGCCATCACCGTACTTCGCCGCTGATGTCTGGCTGGCGTGGCCGCTCGCGCTCGACCCGCTCAACCACCTGCGCGGTAGGCCTTCGCTGCTCGGCGACCTCGAGGCGGGCCGTCGCTCCCGCCCTGTCGCGCTGTTGATGAGCGGGCTCCTGTGTGGGCTGCTGTGGGAGGCGTGGAACTTCCCCGCCAGTGCGCGCTGGCACTACACCGTGCCGTTTGCAGGCGACCTCAAGCTGTTCGAGATGCCGGTGCTCGGCTTCCTCGGCTTTGCCCCCTTCGCGCTCGCCGCGTTCGCGCTCTACCATTTCCTGCGTGCGCTGCTGCCGGGGCCGGCGCCACGCTAACGCCGCCGCAGAGGCGTCACGACGGCAACGCAACGAGCACTTCGGCAAGCCGAAGCGGATCGTCGAGCGGAAGCCGGCACGCTCCGCCTTCACACACGTAGGCGCGCGCACGGCCATCTGGGACTGAGTCCCGCCCCGCGAAAAGAGGAACGGCGCGCATGAGGGTCGACGGAATCGGCAGCGCCGGCGCGATCGCGAGGGCGCACGCGGCCGGCTTGTGGCGCCATGCGGCTTCACATAGCAGACGCGTCGAGTCCCACGCTGGATCCCCGACCACGACAAGCGTGACCAGAGGACGGCCGGCAGTCGCAGCGGCGAGCAACAGGGTGGTCGCGCTGGCAGGCGCGCGGGCGAATGCGGCGGCTTCCGCCTGCAGCGCATTCTCGGCGAACTCACGCAGCGCACGATCGTCGGTAAGCGCGGTGATCCTGATCAGCGTCGCGAGCATCACGCCGACGGGCGCAGGTGTGGCGCCGTCGAATCCGTCGCGGGCCCGCAGGATGAGCGCAGGCCCATCGTCGGGCGCGTCGAAGAACGCGCCCGAGCGGTCGCGGTAGTGCGGCAAACGTGCGGCAAGGAGCTCGCGCGCGGCGTGCAGCCACGCCGCGTCGCCGTCCGCCTCGTAGAGTTGGACCAGGCCCGCGCTCATCCAGGCGACGTCCTCGAGCGCCTCCGCACCCGAGCGCCTACCCTCGCGCCACGCCCGGGCGAGACGCCCGTCGTGATCGCGCTGCGCCAGCACGAACGTCGCCGCCTCGCGAGCCGCCGCCAGATACCTGGGCTCGGGCAGCGCTGCACCAAGGTAGGTGAGCGACCAGACCGCCATCCCGTTCCAGCCCGCCAGGCGCTTGTCGTCCGTGGCCGGCGTGTTCCGGCGGCTGCGTGCCGCGAGCAGGCCATGCCGTGCCGCCACGAGCAGGTCCGCGGCGGCTTCGGTCGCGAGCTCGAGCTCGGCGGCAACCTCGGCGAGCGGCCGTACCGGCCTGAGCACGCTGGCGTCGGCTTCGAAGTTCCCCTTTTCGCCTAGGCCGCAGAGGTCGATCACGAGCTTTGCCTGCGCCGCGGGCAGCGCCTGGCGCACCTGCGCCACACTCCAGGTGAAATAGGCGCCCTCGTGCCCGTCGCTGTCCGCATCGGTGGATGAGAAAAAGCCGCCCTCACGTCCCCACATCTCGCGCAGCAGGTAGTCGGCCGCTGCGCGCGCCACCGTGATCCAACCAGGGTTGCCGAGCCGCACCCCCGCCTCGCCGTAGAGGCGCGCGAGCAGGGCGTTGTCGTAGAGCATTTTCTCGAAGTGCGGCACGAGCCACTTTTCGTCGACCGAGTAGCGGTGAAAGCCGCCGCCGACCCAGTCGTGCATCCCGCCGGCAGCCATGCCGTCGAGCGTGCGCAAGAGCATCGCGCGCGCCGTGTCGTCGTGCCGCGCATGCTCGAGCAGGAAGAAGAGGCGCGCCGGCGAAGGGAACTTGGGCGCGTGGCCGAAGCCGCCCCAGTCCGGGTCGAATTGGGCGGCCAGGCGCATGAGCGCCTCGCGGCTGCGCGCGCTGGCGCTGACCGCGGCTGGCGGCGTGCCCTCGCGCAACGGCGTGAGCTGCTCGGTCAGCGCCGTTGCCGCGCCCACCAGCTCCTGGCGCCGCGTGCTCCAGGCTTCGGCGACGGCGCGCAGGACTTCGTGGAAGGATGCCATGCCCCAGCGCGGCGCCGGCGGGAAGTAGGTGCCGCCGAAGAACGGCTTCAGGTCTGGCGTTAGGAAGACGTTGAGCGGCCAGCCGCCGGAGCCGGTCATCGTTTGCACGGCCCGCATGTAGACCGCGTCCAGATCAGGCCTCTCCTCGCGGTCGACCTTGATTGCGACAAAGCGGGCGTTCAGGAGTGCGGCGGTGGCTACATCCTCGAACGACTCGCGCTCCATGACGTGGCACCAGTGACAGGCGGCATACCCGACCGAGAGGAAGATCGGCTTGTCCTCGTTTCTGGCGCGCGCGAGGGCCTCCTCTCCCCACGGATACCAATCCACCGGGTTGTGGCCGTGTTGGCGCAGATAGGGGCTGGACTCGGCGGCCAGGCGGTTGCTGGGGTGTGCGGGCGTCATCGGCGGTCACCGCCGGTCACGTCCGCGAGAACGACCGTGGACGCCAGCCCGGGCAAGGACGCACCGCGAGGCGGGGACAAGGACACAGTCAGAGCAACGGTGGCGTGCGCGGCGCGATTCCGCCGCCCGGACGCCGGCGACCGAACCGATCACGCCAGCGCGAGCCGGCGTGCACGAACTCGCCGATCGCGCGGATGCGCGCGCTCTCCTCCGGCGCGAGCGGGCCCTCGTCGAGAGTTGCGAGCGCCTCGGCCATTTCGGCATCGTTCCTCGGTCCGGCGATGCACACGTTGATGTCCGGGTTCGAGAGCACGAAACGGTACGCGTCACGCCCGCGCAGCGGCTTCTCGCCCGGCGGCATGCGTTGCTGCTTGAGCGGCGAGCCCCAGCGCGTCGCCGTGTACGCGACGATCCCCGGCCTGCCCTCGCGCGCCAGGTGCGGGAAGACGTCCGTCTGCGCGCCGGTGTGCGCGGCGTTGTAGCGCAGATGAAGGATCGTGAAGCGCTCGTCCGCGGCATACCCCACGAACGCTGGACGGGTGTGGCCCGAGATTGCAAGGTGGCGAACCATGCCGCGTTCGCGCAGGCGCAACGCCCGTTCCAGCGTCGCCGCGCGCGGCAGGCTCGGGTACCAGCCGAGCAGCAGCACATCGGCGCTCTCGAGCCGGAGCTGCTTCAGGCCACGGGCGAGAAAGCGCTCCAGCAGCGCCGGAAAGCGCGAATAGCTCTGCAGCACGACCACGATCTCGTCGCGGTGGCCGGCGGCGACGAGCTCGCGGACCGCACCGCCCATGCCTCTTGAGCGCCGGCTGCCGTGGTAGAAGTAGTTGCAACCGCGCTCGAACGCCTTCAAGAATGCGCCCGCGCCTGCGCCGTAGCCGCCGGAAACCCCGAGCGGCCCGACCGTCAGCCCCGACCTGCCCAGCGTCACGCGCTCCGGGAATCGCGCCATCGCGCCCTCCTCAGGCGCCAAGGTACCGCATCTTGACGGGGACGGCGCCGAGCCTCGGTGGTGTCATGGCAGTCCGGGCGTCACGGTGCGGACTCTGACCTCGTCGTACCAATCGAGCGAACCGGGCAGGGCGAGCAGCACGCGCTGCTCGTCGTCGCGGCCCAGCGTCTCGAAGGGATGTCCGCGTACGCTGTGCACGAGAGCGCCGTGGCGGAAGCCTGCGGCCTCGAACCAGAGCTCGAGCGGCGCAAGGTCGCGGCCGCAGCGGTTGCGGGCCCGGATCTCGACGAGAACGTGCGCCAGGGAGACCGGTGACGGCGACGCCGCGAAAGTGAACGCGACGCAGTCAGCAGGCACCGGTGTCGGTGTCGGTGTAGCTGCGCGCGCCGGGGGAGGTGCGGCCTCCTCGTCAGTGGCCGGCGTCACGGTGGCGGACGGCTCCGGTGTCGGCGTCGGCCATACATACACATAGGCCGTGGCTTTCTCCCAACCCGGTTCATGACGCGCCGTCTCGTTCGGCCAGGCGGAGGAATGCGCAGCCGCGCGGCGTGTCGGGGGCGCGCTCGGGATGGCGCGCACATGCGTTGCGCTGTTGCGCCGGAGCAGCGACAGCACGGCCAACGCAAGCAGCACAGCCGCGACGAAAGTGAGGAGTAAGGCGCGCGCGTTGCCGCGCGAGCGATGTGGCTGGCGGCGCCGACCGGCCGCCAGCGCGCGCGCAACACAATCCCTGCCCAGTCCCATGGACATCGCGCCAGAGCATATGCGATACGCCGGCCCTAAGTCGTTCCTTGCAGCGTGTTTGGGGCGCTTTCATGGGGCGCGGGCAGCGCTTTGACAGCAACGCCGGCAAGGGTTAGTGTGGCATCCGAGGCACACGAGGCAAGGCGGCGCTAGCGAGGCCTAGACATGCACATCAACGACATCCTGAAGACCGCAACTGAGCGCAAGGCATCCGACATCCACCTGAAGGTGGGTTCGCACCCCTTGATCCGGGTGGACGGCCAACTCCTCCAACTGCTCGAGTACAAGCGGCTCATGCAGGAAGACACGATCGCGATGGCGTTCTCGATGATGTCAACGCAGCAGAAAGAGAAATTCAAGAACATCATGGAGATCGACATCGCGTACTCGATTCCGGGGCTGTGCCGTTTCCGTTGCAACATCTTCCAGCAGCGCGGCTCGGTGGGTCTTGTGTTGCGTCTGATCCCTCCCCGCATCCTCACCATCCGTGAGCTGCTGCTGCCGCCGATCCTTGAGCGCATTGCGGAAGAGGAGCGCGGGCTCGTGATCGTGACCGGCACTACCGGCTCGGGCAAGTCAACGACGCTCGCAGCGATCGTCGACCACATCAACACGCGCCGCAACTGCCACATCGTCACGATCGAGGACCCGATCGAGTTCCTCCACCGCGACAAGAAGTCGATCGTCAATCAGCGCGAGGTGGACATTGACACGCGCGGATTCTCCGTCGCGCTGCGGTCGGCGCTGCGCGAGGACCCCGACGTCATCCTGGTTGGCGAGATGCGCGACTTCGAGACGATCGAGACCTCGCTCCTCGCCGCCGAGACCGGCCACCTGGTGTTCTCGACGCTGCACACCACGGACGCCACCGAAACTGTCAACCGCATCATCGCAGTGTTCCCGCCGCACCAGCAGAAGCAAATCCGGATTCAGCTCGCGTCGGTGCTCAGAGCGATCGTCTCGATGCGCCTGCTCCCGCGCGCGGACGGCCTCGGGCGCGTGCCGGCGGTCGAGGTGCTGAGGTCGACCGCCTACATCCGCGAGTGCGTCGAGCAGAAGGAGAAGACCAAGCTGATCCGTGACGCGATGGCGGCGGGGACGTCGCAGTACGGTATGCAAACCTTCGACCAGGCGCTCTACCAGCTCTTCAAGGCCGGCCTCATCACGCTAGAGGAGGCGCTCCTGCGCGCCACCAACCCGGACGAGCTCAAGCTCCGCATCCAGGGCGTACAGTCTACGGCCGACGTGTCACGCGAGGAGATGGAAGCAGGCCTCGAGAGTGGCCTCGGCAGCGAGCCGTTCGGCGTCATCGGGCCGTTCGAGATCGGCACCAAGGAGGGAGGCGCTTAGGAGCCTGTCCGAGCAATGGGGCGAGTCGCGCGCAGGGGGCTTGCGAGGCACAGGCAAGGCGCGAGGAGGATGTCGATGCAAGAGCATCGTCGACGACGAGCAACGCAGCATGCGCCCGCAACACCCCTGCGCCCGGAGGGTTACGGCGGCGCGGGGCCATCTGCTGCGTTGCCGCTTCTCGCCGATAGGGGAACATCGCCTTCGTCGCGGCGCCTTGCATCTGGCCCCGCGGCGCTCGTAACGCGACCGCGCCCGCTTGCTCGGACAGGCTCCTAAACCGCAGTGGTCGACGAGCTGCACGCTGCCGCGCTGCGCATGCTCGCGCGCAGGGCGCTTTCCGTCGCTGAGCTAGCCGAACGTCTGGAGCGCAGGGATTACCAGGATAGCGAGGTGCGTGCCGAGGTCCGCCGGCTGATCGCCGCCGGCTTGCTCAGGGAGACGGCGCTGGCGCGCGCAATCTGCTCCGCGCAGCTCACGAGCGGCCACGGACGGCGCGCGATCGCGATCGCCCTGCGCCGGCGGAAGATCGACGGTGACGCCGCCGCGGGCGCATTGGCGTCCGTCGACGAGGAGGCCGAGCAGGCAGCGCTCGCGCACGCGCTGGCAAAAGCGGTGCGCAAACACCCGCACTGGCGCACGCTTCCAGATGAACGCAGGAAAGTGCTACGGTATCTCCTCACGCGCGGCTTTGCCATCAGCGAGGCTCGCCGCGCCCTGCGGGAGCACGGGGGCTACGACCACAATGCCGGCGAAACCATCGTCGCGGGAGATCCGCCAGAGTTTCCTTGACTACTTTGCCGGGAACGAGCACCGGGTCGTCCCGTCGTCGTCGCTCATCCCTGCCGGCGACTCCACGCTGCTCTTCACCAACGCCGGCATGAACCAGTTCAAGGACGTCTTCCTCGGGCGCGAGAAACGCGACTACGCCCGCGCCACCTCGTGCCAGAAATGCGTCCGCGCCGGCGGCAAGCACAACGACCTCGAGAATGTCGGCTACACCGCGCGCCACCACACCTTCTTCGAGATGCTCGGCAACTTCTCCTTTGGGGATTACTTCAAGCGTGAAGCGATCTCCTTCGCCTGGGAGCTCATCACCGAGGTCTGGGGGCTGTCACGCGACCGGCTTTGGTTCACGGTCTACGAGGACGATGACGAGGCGGCCCGTCTCTGGCATGCGGTAGGCGCCCCGGAGGCGCGCATCCTGCGCTTCGGCGAGCAGGAGAACTTCTGGGCGATGGGGGAGACCGGGCCCTGCGGGCCGTGCAGTGAGATCCATTACTACCAGGGCAAGGACATGAAGGGGAACCGGCGCGAGCTCGTCAACGGTCCCGGCGGCGACACCGTCGAGATCTGGAACCTGGTTTTCATGCAGTATGAGCGTGATGCCGCGGGCACAATGCACCCGTTGCCGCGGCCGTGCGTCGACACCGGCGCTGGCCTCGAGCGCCTTGTGGCGGTGATTCAGGGCAAGCGCTCCAACTACGACACCGACCTGTTTGCGCCCATCCTGGCGCGCGTGGTCGAGCTCGCGCAGCGACCGTACGAAGAGAAATCGGAGAGCGGCCCAGCGTTCCGGGTGATCGCGGACCATGCCCGCGCTGCGGTGTTTCTGCTCGCGGACGGTGTGATTCCCTCCAACGAGGGGCGTGGCTACGTGCTGCGGCGCATCATCCGACGGGCACTGCGGTTTGGGCGCAGTCTGGGCTTTGACGGCGGCTTCCTCGCCGATGTCGGACCGGCCGTGCTGGCGACGCTCGGTGACGTCTATCACGAACTCGGCGAGCGCTGGAGCGTGGTCGAGCCGATCCTGCGAGGTGAGGAGGAGAAGTTCTCGCGCACCCTCAACGTGGGTACCGACATCGTGAGCCGTGAACTGGCCCGCCTCAAGCGGGCGGGCGAGAACGTTGTCTCCGGCGACGCCGCCTTCTACTTCTACGAGACGCACGGCTTGCCGGTGGATATCCTGGAGGAGTTCGCCCAGGAGGAAGGGCTTGCGTTCGATCGAGCAGGTTTCGAGGCCAGGCTCGAGACGGCGCGGGCGCGTGGGCAGGAGAGCTGGAAGGGCGAACTGCTGGCGCGTTTTCGCGCCGAGTACGAGACGCTGGCCGAACGCGGCGTCACCAGCGAGTTCACCGGCTACACCGAGTTCCAACTTGACCGTGCGAAGGTGACGGCGCTGCTCGGCGCCAGGGGCGAGGTGGACGTGCTCACCGGCGAGGGCGAGGTCATCCTCGACCGGACGCCGTTCTATGCCGAGTCGGGTGGCCAGGTCGGCGATCAGGGCGGGCTGCTCTGGGACGGCGGGCGCGCAACCGTGCTCGACACGCAGCGGCCGGCGCTCGGCCTGATCGTGCACCGAATCGTGGTCGAAGAGGGCGTGCTGCGGCGCGGCGGCCGCGTGCGCGCCGAGGTTCACCGCGGGCGTCGGCTGGACACCCAGGCCAACCACACGGCCACACACCTGCTCCACGCGGCGCTGCACCACGTGTTGGGGCCCGGCGCCCAACAGGCGGGTTCGTTGGTCGAACCGGAGCGGCTGCGCTTCGACTTCAATTGGTCGCAGGCGCTACTGCCGGAGCAGATCGAGGCCGTCGAGACGCTGGTCAACCAGAACGTGCGCGCGAACTACGAGGTGGCGGCGCAGCAAATGGCGCTCGAGAAGGCGCGTGCGTCCGGCGCGATGGCGCTGTTCGGCGAGAAGTACGGCGAGCTTGTCCGGGTGGTCTCGGTTGGCGATGGGGCAGTGTCGCGCGAGCTCTGCGGTGGCTGTCATGTGCGCCGTACCGGCGACATCGGCGCCTTCAAAATCGTCTCGGAGCGCGGTGTGGCGGCCGGGGTGAGGCGAATCGAAGCGGTCAGCGGCCGCGGCGCAATCGAGCTGTTCCAGGCGACGCAGCGCACGCTGCGACAGGCCGCGGCGCGGGCCAACGTGGCACCGGAGGGGTTGCCCGGCTTCGTCGAGGCGCTCGAGAAGAAGCTGCGCGAGCTCGAGCAGGAGGTCCGCAATGCCAAGCTGAAACTGGCGGCCGGTGGGGAGGAGGCAGAGGTCCTCGAGATCGCCGGCGTGAAGGTCCTCGTGCGGGAGACGCCCGAAATGGAGCCTGCGGAGCTGCGCACGCTGGCCGACACGCTGCGTGCTAAGCTCACATCAGGGGTCGTCGTGCTTGGCATGGCAAGCCGCGACACTGCAACCATCTTGGTTGCGGTCACCGACGACGTTGCGCCAAGGCTTGGCGCCGGCGAACTTGTGCGTCGCCTCGCTCCGATCGTGGGTGGGCGCGGAGGTGGCAAGGTTGGGCTCGCACAGGCGGGCGGCAAGGAGCCGGGCAAGCTCGGCGAGGCGTTGCGCATGGCGCCGAAGCTAGTGGAGGAGTTGCTGGCGTGAGGCTCGCGGGCATTTTGGCTGGCGTACTGGCTGCGACTGCGATCGAGGCAGGGCAGAGCACGAGCGGATTCTTCATCCTGCGTTCCCCCGACGGCTCGAAGCGGGTCATCAACGTGCCAGCGGCGCAGCGCATTGGCGCGAGCGTGCCCAGCGGCTCGGAGGAGAGGCGCGCACGTCTCTGGCCGGTGGTGGAGGAGACCGCGCGCGCACACGCCATCGATCCCCAGCTCGTGGACCTCGTCATCCGGATGGAGTCCGGCTACAACGAGCGCGCCGTGAGCCCGAAGGGGGCGCGCGGGGTGATGCAACTGCTTCCGACCACCGCCAGCCTCTATGGTGTGCACGACCCCTTCGACCCGCTGCAGAACATTCGCGCCGGCGTGCGGTACCTGCGCGACCTCATCGGGCGCTTCGGCTCCGACGTTGCGCTCGCGCTCGCCGCGTACAACGCCGGACCGGAAGCGGTCGACAGGTTCGGCGGCATCCCGCCGTACGACGAGACCCGCACCTATGTCCGGACGATTCTCGACGCCTACGGGGGTGCTCCCGTCGCCAAACTGAGCGGTGGCTTTGGCAGGCCGGCACGGCCAGCGGCGGTGACGCTGTCCTCGGACGCGGGCCGGACCGTGATCTCGAACACGCCCCGCGCCAACGCAGCGCCAATCGCGCGACCGCTGTCGCTGCGCTAGCGCCGACTGCGACGGTTCGGACCCGCAAGCACCAAGAGGGACCTAGGTTCGTGGGGGTGACCCCGGAGGCATCGGCAAGACCCAAGATCTGCTTTCTCGTACTGCCGCAGTTCCAAGCCTGTTCTTGTATCATCCGGACTTCGAGGAGGTGGCATGCGCATTCTCTCGGGCGTGCAGCCGTCAGGGAAGCTCCACATCGGGAACTACTTCGGCGCCATCCGTCAGTTCGTCGAGCTGCAGCGGGAGACGGGCAACGAGTGCTACTACTTCATTGCCGACCTGCACGCGATGACTAGCATCCACGAGGGCGTCCTGCTGCGTGAGCTCTCCCACATGGTGGCGGTGGACTTCCTTGCGCTCGGCCTCGATCCGCAGCACTCCGTCCTCTACCGGCAGTCCGACGTGCCCGAGGTCGCCGAGCTGGCCTGGATGCTCTCCACGGTCACGCCGATGGGCCTGCTGCAGCGCGGCCACTCCTACAAGGACAAAGTCTCCAAGGGGATGTCGCCCAACCACGGGCTCTTCGCCTATCCCGTGCTGATGGCGGCGGACATCCTTATCGTGCGCGCCGACCGCGTCCCGGTGGGCAAGGACCAGAAGCAGCACCTCGAGATGACGAGGGACATCGCGGCGGCGTTCAACCAGACCTACGGCGATGAGCTGCTCAAGGTCCCCGAGGAACTGATCCTGCCCGAAGTCGCCGTCGTGCCGGGCGTTGACGGCCGCAAGATGTCGAAGTCCTACGGCAACACGCTGGAGATCTTCGCGCCCGAACCTGAGCTCAAGAAACGCGTGATGGCGATCGTCACCGACTCCACCCCGGTCGAGTCGCCCAAGCCCACGCGCGGCAACACGCTGTACGCGTTGCTCAAGCTTTTCACGCCGAGCGAGCACTGGTCCGAGACCAAGCGCATGTTCACCGAGGGTGGCACCGGCTATGGGGAGATGAAGAAGCGGCTGCTCGGGCTCCTGCTCGATACCTTCCGGACCGCGCGGACTCGGAGCGAGGAGCTGCTGCGCGACCCCGCCTATGTCGAGCGGGTGCTGCGCGACGGCCGCGAGCGGGCTATGGCCGCGATCTCCCGGGTCATGACCGACTGCCGGCGCGCCTGTGGTCTCGGATGGGTGTGAAAACAGGGGAGTAAGTAGCTGGCGCGCGAACGCGTCAGGCTGAAAGAAGCAGGGCCGGGCGAGATGCCCGGCCCTGCTGTCCTGGATTGCGGTCGTGGCTAGATGAACAGTGGCGCGAGCACCAGCGTTATGGTCGAGAGTAACTTGATCAGCACGTGCAGCGACGGCCCCGCCGTGTCCTTGAACGGGTCTCCGACGGTGTCGCCGACCACAGCCGCAGCGTGCGTCGGGTTCTTCATCTTCTTGCCATCGGGCCCGGCCAGGTACTTGCCGCCGTGCGCCCCGGTCTCGATGTACTTCTTGGCGTTGTCCCAAGCGCCGCCGCCGTTGTTGAGGAAAAGCGCGGTGAGGATGCCAACAATTGTCCCAACCATGAGCAGCGCAGCCACGGCCTCGGCGGAGATCAGCTTGTCCGCTGGTGTGATGAAGACCTTGAAGACGAGGCCGACGACGATCGGCGTGAGCACGACGAGCAGCCCCGGCCCAACCATCTTGCGCAGCGCGGCGCGCGTCACGATGTCCACGCAGGAGCCGTAGTCGGGCTTGAAGTCGGCGGGGAATTGGATGATGTCGTGCAGGCGGGGCAGCTTGGCGTACTGCCGGCGGACCTCCTCGATGATCGCCTGGGCGGTCTTGCCGACGGCGCGGATCGCCAGTGCAGAAAAGAGGAACACAAGCGCAGCGCCGAGCAGTCCACCGACGAATACAACCGGGTTGGCGAGGTTGACCGCGTGCATCTCCTGCCCGGAGTACTGTGCGACCTCGTCCATGTAGGCCTGGAAGAGCAGGAAGGCGGCGAGCGCCGCGGAGCCGACCGCGTACCCCTTCGTGAGGGCCTTGGTCGTGTTGCCCACGGCGTCGAGGCGGTCGGTCTTCTTGCGCACCTCTTCCGGCTGCTGCGACATCTCGACGATGCCACCCGCGTTGTCGGTGATGGGACCGAAGGTGTCCATCGCCAGGATGTACGCGGCGGTGGCGAGCATGCCCATGGTCGCCACGGCGGTGCCAAACAACCCGGAGTGGGGCAGGCCGGAGGAGGCGCCCAGGTAGTACGAGCCGAGCAGAGCCCCACCCATGACCAAGGCCGGCATCCAAACGCACTCGAGGCCGACACCTACGCCGGCGATGATGTTTGTCGCTGGGCCGGTCTTCGAGGCCTCGGCAATGCGTTGCACCGGCGCGTATCGGTACTCCGTGTAGTACTGCGTGATGTAGACAAATGCCACCGAGGTGAGCACGCCGACAATGCCGCACAGGAAGAAGTGCCACCACGCCTGTGGCGCCTGCGGCGAGTAGAGAAGCCAACGCGTCGCGCCGCCGAACGCGATCATCGCCAGCGCGACCGCGAAGTAGTAGCCCCGGTTGAGAGCCTGCATCGGGTCAATCTTCTCGGCCTTGTCCATGCGCACCATCATGATGCCAACGATCGAGGCGATGATCCCGAAGGCGCGCGCGACGAGCGGGAACATCATCACGCCTATGACCCCGGCCGCGAAACCGAGCCCGGCCTTGTCGGCGGCCGTCGCCAGCGATGCACCGAGGATCATCGCGCCGATGTTCTCGGCAGCCGTCGACTCGAACAGGTCGGCGCCGCGGCCGGCGCAGTCGCCGACGTTGTCGCCGACCAGGTCTGCGATGACGGCTGGGTTGCGCGGGTCGTCCTCGGGGATGCCCGCCTCCACCTTGCCCACGAGGTCGGCGCCCACGTCGGCGGCTTTCGTGTAGATGCCGCCACCGAGCTGGGCGAAGAGCGCCACGAAGGAAGCGCCGAAGCCGTAGCCGACGATGAGCAGCGGGATCTTGGTCGGCTCGACATTGCCGAAGGCGTTGACGATGGCGTAAAGGCCACTCACACCGAGGAGGCTCATTGCGACCACGAGCAAGCCCGAGACGGCGCCGCCGCGCATGGCGATGCGCAGGGCGTCATTGAGGCTCGACAGCGCGGCGTGGGCGGTGCGGATGTTCGACCGGATCGACACCCACATGCCGACATAGCCCGCGATTACCGAGGACACCGCGCCGAAGATGAACGACAGCGTGATCCATGACGCGAGCGCGAGCGAGTTGCGGACCGGGTCGAAGGGGCGGGGGCTGCGCAGCACTCCGTAGCCGAAGAAGAGCACGACCGCGAACAGGCCTGCGAGCAGGACGATGGTGCGGTTCTGCCGCCGCAGGAACGCCTCCGCCCCTTCCTTGATTGCGTTCGAGATGCGTTGCATCGCCTCGCTGCCCATGCTGTGCCGCAGCACCCAGCGCGCCAAGTAGGCCGCGAACGCCAGGCCGAAGATGGAAAACCCAATCACGAGCAGGATTAGTCGTGCCGTTGAACTCATGTGCCGTTCCTCCTCCCCAACAGGTCTCGCAGCACCGCCCCGGCGCTTGTGCGACTCGCACGCCGGGCAGCACTCGCCATCTCAAAGTCTTACTGGGTCACGTTCTTTGGTTCTGGTACGGCCGCGCGACTGGCGCGCATGATACACGAACTGCCCCGGTTTTGAGGGGACGTCAAGCAGCAGGGGCGCGGCCGCCGCGACGGCCCGGTCGGACACGCAAAGGGCCCCGCCTGGACGGCGGGGCCCCAACTGTGCGAACGGGTGAGGTCGCCTAGATCTGCGGCGGGGTCTCGCTCGCAGTGAGCTCCCGATTGCGCTGTCTCTGGCGCTCGATCAGATGAGCCACCACCATGTAGACCCCGGCAAGCACGAGGATCAGCGGCCACCAGTTGTCCAGGAACGAGAAGTCGATCGGGTAGAACTGGTTGTAGAGCAGCGCGAGGCCGACGAGCAGGACCACGATGCCGAGCACGAGGGAGCCTCGCCACGGTGTTCGGGCTGTCGTGCCGAACGAAGATTTCGGCTCTTCGCAGATGCCAAGGTTGAGGCACTGCGCCTGCCGGTAACCATCAATCACTGCGAAGAACCAGACAAACGCCACGAGAATCCCCATGTGAGCGTGCTCGGACAGCCAGATCGCAACCGCGAAGGCGAGAAAGATCGCGAAGGCGCGCTGATAGAGGCCCAGGTAGAGGTGACCCAGGCCAGGGAAGAACGACAGCACGAGCGCGAGCCCGGGCGAGCGTTGGAGCTGAGCCGTGGGCGGAACAGGTGGCTGAGCCGGCGGCTGCGTCGTGTCCGCTGCGACTGGTTGAGTGTTCTGGGCTTCAGTGCTCATGTACGTCCTCCGTTCTTCACCCTGATCAACGACGCGCAGGGGTGTTTGGTTCTGGTGCTCTCTTCACAAAGGGCCGGCGCAGCGACTGCCACGTCTTGAGCGCCTGGTCGCCGGCCCAGCCGCGGGCGTTCACGGCCGCCTCGGCAAGCTGGCGCGAGTAGCTCTGCCAGCGGTTTTCCACCGCTGCGCCCGCATAGACCGCGGCGCGCTCGAAGCCGGCGTTGCTGGCGCGCGCGACCGTGGCCGGGTTGGAGATCGCGACCACGGTAAGTGCGGCCACCAGGTATGCGGCGGCGGTCGCAAGCCGCAAGTCAAACTGCGGCCGGCGCCGGCGGGCGTCCAGGCGTCGCCACGGCGCGATCGCAAGCGCCGCCCGCCGGAGTGGCTGCAGGCGCGCGTGCGCACCGGCCTCCCGCAACGTAGCAAAGGCCTCCCAGCTCGCGAGACATCCCGGGCAGCCATGGAGGTGCTGTAGCAGCAGCGTCCGGTCGGAGTCCGGCAGCTCGCCATCCAGCGCGGCCGCGATGAGGGTCAAAACGTGCTCGCACGCCTGCGGCAACCGTGGCAGGCGCTTAAGGCGATCCGTGAGTGCGCCTGGCGCACGCGCGGACGCCACGCTGTGAGAGCTTTCGCGGGCCGCACGCGCCTGGGCGACGACGTGCGAGCAGGCGGGGCACCCTGCGAGGTGTCCGGCAAGTTCTGTCGTGAGCGTGCCGTCGAGCACCGCTTCGAGCTGCTCGCGCAGTTCGGTGCACAGGTTCATGGCGTCAGACCCGCCGCTGCCGCCTGAACGGGCGGCACCAGCTGCACTGCCATCACCGCCGCCAGCTCCCTGCGGGCGCGGTTCAGGCGCGACTTCACGGTGCCGACCGGGAGCGCAAGCTCGGCCGCGAGCTCTTCGTAGCTCCAATCGGCGAAGTCGCGCAGCAGGATGAGCTGCGCCAGCTCCTCGGGCACGCGCTCGAGCGCCGCGCGCGCCAGCTCCAAGCGTTGGCGCCGCACCGCTCGCGTGTGAGGATCCTCGCCGCCCGGTAGGTTCTCGAGAAACTCGGGGTCGACCCAGGTTGCCTTGCGTTGCTCACGGGAGCGCCGGAAGGCGTCAATGAACAGGTTGCGCGCCACGCGGAACGCCCAGGCACGGAACGACGACCCCGTCGCATAGTGGTGCAAGTTCTGCCACAGCCGCAAGTAGGCCTCCTGCGTCAGATCCTCCGCCTCGGTGCAGTTTCGGGTGAAGCTCACCGCCAGGCGGTAGATGTCGTCAGCCGTGGCGTCCACGAGCGCCTCCCATGCTTGGCCGTCGCCGGCCCGGCACCGCTCAACCGTTGCCTCGAGGGTGTCGTCCGTCACCAACCTGTCCAACGCAGGCCGGGGCGCCGAGGTTCGCGCGCGGTCGCAGATCGCATGCTGGTAAGGTAGCAAATTAGAGCGTCAGGCGCCTGGAATGCGTGACGCGGCCCGGCACGTTTATCATGGCGCTGGATGCAGGAGGGCTGGATGACTGAGGACGTTGCGGATCTGGAGCGGGACGTCAGCGCAGCGCTGCAGGAAGTGCGACCGGCACTACAGATGGACGGCGGCGACGTCGAGCTTGTCGGGGTCGAGAACGGTGTCGTACAGGTGCGCCTTCTCGGCGCGTGCGGCGGCTGCCCAATGGCGACGATGACACTGGTGGGGTTCGTCGAGGAGCGCCTGAAGCAGCGGGTGCCGCAAATCCGCCAGGTCGTGAGCGTGTGAGTGGGGCTGCCACCGCCGCGACCCGGCCCAGGAACAGGGGCAAGGCAGGTGAGGTGGAAGACGGCCCAGCGCAGGCGTGCACGGCACGCTGCGCACTTCGATTCGGAAATCCGGTTTGAAAGGGGAAGCGAAATGAGAAAGCTCGGTGCAGTTGTGGCTCTGGTTCTTTTCCTGACTGCAGCATCGTCGTTCGCGGGTGTCGTCTTCACCGCCAAGACGACCTCAGAAGGCGGGCGCGCCGCCCAGATGCAGGCGTCGGTCGTCAAGGGGTGGACGAGCGGCGACAAGGCCAAGGTGGAGTTCGAGGAAAGCGGGAACAAGATGATGGCGAAGGGCTCCTACATGGTCACGAAGGATGGCGGCAAGGTCATCTTCATGGTCAACCCGAAGGAGAGGACGTACGCTCGGTGGGACATGGACCAGATGATGGGCTTCGCTGGCGGCGCCATGAAGATGATGAACATGACGATCTCGGACCCGCGAGTTGAGAAGCTGGGTGAGGAGGATGGCGGCCTTGTGGTCGGCGTTCCGACCACGCGTTACCGGTTCCGCACCAGCTACACGATGTCGATGAGCTTCATGGGCATGAACAAGACGACGAAGATCGTCGACGAGCAGGAGATCTGGGCGACCTCCAAGCTCACCGAGGCGGCACTCGGCATCTGGCTGCGCAAGACCCCGCCGAAGTTCGGCGACGAAGGGCTCGATAAGCTCGTCAGGGCGGAAATGGGAAAGATCCAAGGCTTCCCCCTCAAGCGGAAGTCGCTCCGCACGTCGACCGATGAGAAGGGCAAGACCGAGGTCCTGACCACGGTGATGGAAGTGACGGAACTCCAGATGGCGCCGGTCCCGGACAGCACGTTCGAGATCCCCGCGGATTTCAAGGAAACCTCGATGATGGGTCAGGGCGCAGGCGAGGGCTCGCAGCAAGGCGGCGACAACCCGCTCTTGAAGATGCTCAACAAGAAGAACCCTTAAGCCGCGGGTCAGTCCTTTCCGCAGCTTCGCGCGTGCGCGGCTCTGAGCCGCGCACGTCTGCGTCGGCGAGAGGGGAGTGGGCGAGCGCACCAGCCGTCGTCAGGGCTTACAATGACGCGCCGCTCGGAGGTTGGCGATGAGAGTGCGTGTCGCGTGTGCCGTCGCAGTTGTTCTGGCTTTGGTCGCGCTGTCGGCTGCGGCCGACGTCTTCGATGTCCTGCCGCCCGCGCAGCGCGATGCCGGCGTGCCCGAGCTTGCCAAGGTGACGGGGTTGCCGTTCGGCGAGGAGATTCTCGATCCCGGCCAGGTCGTGGCGTACGCGCGTGCCCTCGCGGCCGCGGCGCCGAAGCGGGTGCGGCTCGTCGAGTACGCGCGCTCCCTTGAGGGGAGGCCGCTCGTATTGCTGTTCGTTGGCTCCGAGGAGCGCATCGCGGCGCTCGACGATGTCACAGCGGAGCTTGTCCGTCTCGGGGACCCGCGCTCTCTCTCCGGTCAGCAGGTGGACGCGCTACTGGCCCGTGTGCCGGCGGTGGTGTGGATCATGGGCTGCGTGCACGGCGACGAGGCCTCGGGGGGCGACGCCGCGCTGGCGCTCGCGTACCACCTCGCCGCCGGCACGTCCGCCGAGGTCGAGCGCATTCGCCGCAACACGCTTGTCGTCCTCGACCCGCTCGAGAACCCCGACGGTCGCGCGCGCTTCGTCGCCGCGACGCGGCAGGCGCGCGGCGTGCGGCCCGACCCCGAGCCGGCCAGCGCGGAGCACATGCAGCCGTGGCCCGGCGGGCGCTTTTCGCACGACCTCTTCGACCTTAATCGGGATTGGTTCGCGCTCACACATCCCGAAACGCTCGGGCGCATGTCGGCGATGCTGCACACGCCGCCGACCGTCGTCGCCGACTTGCACGAGATGGGCGCCGAGGAGGGCTACTACTTCGCGCCCCCGGCCGAGCCGCGTCACCCTCTTTTCTCCGCCGATCAAGCCAGGCTCTGGGATCTCGTCGGCCGCGCCAACGGCGCGGCATTTGACGCCCACGGCTACCGCTTTTGGACGCGCGAGATCTTCGACTCGTTCTACCCGGGCTACGGCGAGTCGTGGCCGCTGTTCGGGGGCGCCCTCGGGATGACGTTCGAGCAGGCCTCCAGCCGTGGCCTGGTCACGGCGCTACGCGACGGGTCGCTGCTCACCTACGCTGAGGCCGTGCGTCACCATCTCCTGGCTGCGTTCACAACCTGCCTGACGGCCGCGGACAACCGCGAAGCGCTGCTGCGCGCATGGCTCGGCTACCGGCAGGCGGCGATCGCTGACGGACAGCACGGCGACGTGCGCGCCTTCGTGATCGAACCCGGTACGGCGCCGCGGCGTGCCGCCGAGCTTGCGCAGCATCTGTCGCTGCAAGGCATCGAGGTGCGTCGCGTACTCAAGGGCGCAGAGAACGTTCCGGAAGGCGCCTTCATCGTGAGCCTGGAACAGCCGATGGGGCGGCTGGCGCGCGCCCTGCTCGAGCGTCGCACCAGCATGGGGGAGGCGTTCGAAAAGGAGCAGGAGCGCCGCGAGAGTCGGCGGCTGCCGGACGAGATCTACGACATCACCGCCTGGTCGCTGCCGCTGCTCTGGGCGATCCCTGTGCGGCCAGTGGGTGCGCTTCCCAAGGGGCTGCAGTCGGAACCGGTCACATCGGGCAACCTGCCCGCCGGGACCGTGAGCGGCGAGGGCAAGGTCGCCTTCGTCCTGCGCTGGGACAGCCCGACCGCCGCGCAGGCGTTGTCGCGGGTGCTGCAGGTTGGGATCAAGGCGTTGGTCGCGACCAAGCCGTTCACGCTCAAGCCCGGCCGTTTCGAGATCGGCAGCGTCATAATCCGCCGCCACGGCAACCCGGACGGGCTGAGGGACACGCTCGTCGAGATTGCGCGTGCCACGGGCGCGGAGTTCGTCGGCGTTGACAGCAGCTATGCCGAGGCGGGCGTGGACCTCGGCTCCACCTCGGTTGTGGCGCTCAAGGCGCCGCGCGTGCTCCTGCTCTGGGACCAGCCGGCAGCAGCGCCGAGCGCCGGCGCGCTTCGCTACGCGCTTGAGCGTTTCCTCGGCTACCCCGTCAGTGTCGTCCGGAGCGCGTCCCTGGCGCACGCAGAGATCATGCGCGCCGACGTGATCGTGTTGCCGGATACCTGGGGCTTGGGCGCCGCTTTTGAATCGGCGCTCGGCGAGGGCGGGGCGAAGCGGCTCGCCGCGTGGGTGCGTGAGGGCGGCACCCTGATCGCAGTCGGTGGTGGCGCCGCCTACCTGACCGGCGAGAAAGTCGGCCTGCTCGCGAGCAAGCTCGAAAAACGCAGCGAAGGAAAAGCAAAGGGCAAGGACAAGCCCGAGGAGAAAGCTGAGGCGGCAGCAACCAAGAAGCCGTTCGACTACGAGCGCGCCGTGACGCCCGAGGAGGAGATGCCGCCTCTGGTTCCGGGCGCGATCTTGCGCGTGGACCTTGACGTTGAGAGCTGGCTCGCCGCCGGGTTCAGGGACGGGCAGGTGAACGTCCTCGTCAACTCGAACCGGGCGTTCCAGCCGCTCAAGCTCGACGTCGGCGCAAATGTGGGCGTTTACGCCGAAGCGAGCAGCCTGCTGCAGTCGGGTTTCATGTTCGCGGCTTCGCGCGAGCTGCTGCCGAAGCACGCATACCTCATGCTGCAGGAGCTCGGCCGGGGCCGGGTGATCGCGTTCGCGGAGGATCCGGCGCAGCGCGGGATGACGAGGGCCTCGATGCTCTTGCTCGCCAACGCGGTCTTCTTTGGCCCGGCCGGCGAGCCGCACCGCTAGGCGGCGCTGACGCTGTGGCCACGGAGGGCAGGCTTTGACAGCGTGGTGGTGGGTCCTGTTCGGCGCATTGATCCTCGCGCTGCCCATGGTCGACCTGCTCGTCATCCAGCGTCACCCTCGTCGCGAGAGCCTGCGGCACGCGGCGGCGTGGAGCGTGGTGTGGGTCTCGCTTGGACTCCTGTTCGCGCTTGTGGTGGGCGTAGCGCGCGGCCACCCTGCCGCGCTCGCCTACGTCACCGCGTACCTCGTCGAGATCTCGCTCTCCGTCGACAATCTCTTCGTGTTTGCGGCGCTGTTCGCGTACTTCAGCGTCGCGCACGAGCACCAGCACCGGGTGCTGTTCTGGGGCATCTTCGGCGCGATCGTGATGCGCGGCCTGTTCATCTTCACCGGCCTCTCGCTGATCGCGCGCTTCCACTGGCTCATCTACCTGCTCGGGGCGGTCCTCCTCACCACCGGCGCCCGGCTTGGCCTGGGCGAGGGCGAGGCGGTGCACCCCGAGCGCAACGTCGTCGTGCGCTGGCTGAGCCGTGTGCTCCCCATCGACCGCAGCTACCACGGCGACCGGTTCGCCGTCCGGCTCGCGGATGGCTGGTGCTTCACTCCGCTCGTGCTTGTGCTCGTCGCGATCGAGAGCACGGACGTCATCTTCGCGGTCGATTCGGTGCCGGCGGTGCTCGGCGTCAGCCGCGACCCGTTCGTGGTCTACACCTCCAACGTGTTCGCCGTCATGGGGCTGCGCTCGCTCTACTTCGTTCTCGCCGGTGCGCTCCGATCCTTGCGTTTTCTGCGCCCGGCGCTGGCGCTGATCCTGGTGCTGATCGGCGCCAAGATGATTCTCGCCGACTTCATAGAGGTGCCCACGGCTGTTTCCCTGGCGGTAGTAGTGTTTATCCTGCTCGCCGGTGCGGGCCTGTCGCTGCTGCTGCCGCAGCACAAGGGCGGGCGCACGCCGCCAGGCTGAAGCACTCACCGCGCGAGCCCCTGCGTGCGTCAGCGAGCGCCGCAGGAGACGACGCGTGAGGGGGAAGCGCGGCGCGGCGCACGGTGTTGCATTGAGAGAGGCGAGGCGTTCGATGCCAGACGACATGAGAGGAAAGACGCGCAGCGAGCGTGACACGCTCGGGACAATGGCAGTCCCCGCGGATGCCCTGTTTGGCGCCCAGACTGCGCGCGCGGTGGAGAACTTCTTCGCCAGCGGCTGGATGATGCCGGCAGCCTTCCTCGGCGCGCTGGCGCGGATCAAGGCGGCGATGGCGCGCGCGCACGGCGAACGCGGCCTGTTGGCAGCCAATGTCGCGGAGGTGATCGCGTCAGCGGCCGACGAGGTCGTCGAGGGTCGCCACCGCGAGCACTTCCCGGTTGACGTCTTCCAGACTGGCTCCGGCACCTCGACCAACATGAACATGAACGAGGTGCTCGCGCACCTCGCCAACCTCCGGCTTGGTGGCGACCCCGCTCTCCATGCGCCCGTGCACCCCAACGATCACGTCAACCTGGGCCAGTCGTCCAACGACGCGATCCCGACCGCGCTGCGGATCGCCGCTGCGCTGGCGTGGCGTGACGACGTCGAGCCGGCGCTGGAGACGGTCGTCGCCCAACTGCGCCGCCTCGCGCTCGCGCACGAGCGCACGGTGACGCTGGCCCGCACGCACCTGGTTGATGCTGTGCCCACGACCTACGGGCGCGTCTTTGACGGGTGGGCGGCGCGGTTTGCAGCGGCAGGAGAGCGAGCGCAGGCAGCCGCCGACGGGCTATGCGTTGTGCCGCTGGGCGGGACTGCCGTGGGCACGGCGATCGGCGCCGACCGCGTCGCGGTCGCCCGTGCCCTGGCGCTGCTCCGACAGGGAACCGGGCTCGCACTCGAGCCGGCACCCAACCCGGCCGCCGGGATCGCCGCACAGGACGACGCAATTGCCTTCGCCGATGCGCTCGCAGGCATCGCCCGCGTGCTCCTTGCCGTCGCCAACGACATCCGCCTGCGCGCATCCGGGCCGTTTGGCGGCCTTGGCGAGCTCGAGCTGCCGGCGGTGCAGCCCGGCTCCTCACTCATGCCCGGAAAGATCAATCCGGTGATCCCCGAGGCCGCCGCGCAGGTGGCACTCGAGATTGAGGGCCTCGCCGCCACGTGCCGGGCCAGCGCGAGTCTGCACCAGCTCGACCTCTCACACGCCAACCCGCTGCTGGCGTGGAACCTCGACACCATGGCACGTCTGCTCGAAGGCGCCTGCCGGATGCTTGCGACGCGCTGCCTCGCAGGGCTGCGCGTCAACGCCGTGCGCGCCCGGACCCTGGCCGAGCGCAGCTCGGCGCTGGCGACCGCGCTGGCAGCGCGGATCGGCTATGAGCGCGCCGCCGAGATCGCGAAGGCGGCCGAAACTGCCGGCGAGACCGTCATGCAAACCGCTCTCCGGCTGCACGTCCTGCCCGAGGACGAGTTGCGGAAAGTCCTTGATATCGAGGTCCTCGCTGGTGTTCCTCGACGCGAGCGATAGCATGCGCCGTCCAGGGTCTTCGTCGCCAGACGTGTCCTCTGGCCGCCATCCACAAACACGGTACGGCTGACAGAACGCGAGCTGGAGCAGCCGATCCTCGGGGTCAAGTGAGGCGAGAGGGCACGTCTTCCTTGAGCTCATCAAGGTGAGTCTGTTCGGAGCTGCCGGCGCCGGCCCCACGCGCGGCTGGCACGGCTCCTTGAGCTCAGCTCGTCGCAGCGCAACAGCGGCCTGCGTTGCCCGCAGCGCAAGCGTCGGCTACCATCGCGGGCGGAACGAAGCCAGATGTTCTTCTTTCTTCCGGTCGGCCTTGATCAGCAAACCGTCCGGCGGCTGCCATGGGTAACCTTCGCGCTCATGGCGGCGTGCGCCGCAGTCTTTGTCACTTCGAGCTTCAACGTGCGCGCGATCGAGAAGCGCGCCACCGAGAAGCGCATTGAGACGGTGACCTACTGGACGCGCCACCCGTACCTCGAGTTCCCCGAAAAGCTGTTGCCTGCAGATGCGCCCAAGGCGCAGCGCGAGCAAATCAAGCGCATCACGGAGGCGACGAAGAGCACTCAAGCGACACGGCCCGAGAGCCTTGCCCGCATCGAGCGCGAGCAGGCCGAGCTCGACCGGCGCGCAGACGCGGCGCTCGAGGTTGCGGCCGAGCACCCGTTCCGGCGCTGGGGGTTGATCCCTGCCGCGCCGAGCGCAGTCGCGTTTGTGACCTGCTTGTTCGTGCACGCGGGCTGGCTGCATCTGCTCGGGAACCTGCTCATGCTCTACCTGTCGGGGCCGTTCGTCGAGGACGCTTTCGGCCGCCCGATCTTCCTCACCCTCTACCTTGCGGGCGGCGTGGCGGCGAGCCTTGTGCACCTGAGCGCGTTTCCGAACTCGACCACGCCGATCGTCGGCGCCTCGGGTGCGATCGCCGCTGTCATGGGCGCGTTCCTGGTGCGCTTTGCCCGCAGGAAGGTGCGGTTCTTCTACTTCCTGTGGCTGCTCGTCCTGCCGCCGCTGACAGGTACGTTCACGGTCGCGGCGTTGCTGGTCTTGCCGCTCTGGCTGGTGCAGCAGTTTCTCCTTGCCAGCGCTGGCTCAGCCGGCGTCGCGTACTGGGCGCACGTTGGCGGGTTCGTCTTCGGCTTCCTTGTCGCGCTTGCAATCAAGCTGCTCGGCATCGAGGAAAGGTACGTAAACCCGGTGATCGAGAGGAAGATCTCGATGACTCAGCACCCGGGGCTTGAACGGGGGATGGAGCTGATCGGGCGTGGCGAGGCTGCGGGGGCGCGCAACGTGTTCCGGACGGTGCTCGCGAGCGAGCCGCACAACGTCGACGCTCATCTCGCGCTGTGGCAGAGCCTGGTCAACACTGGGCAGGCCCAGGCTGGCGTCGTGCACATGGCACGCGTGGTGGAGAGCGAGTTGAAGCGCGGCGAGGTCGCCCTCGCGCTCGCGCACTGGCGCGAGCTGGCCGCCGCGACGGACTCCGGCGGCCCCCCCGGACTTCGTTGGCGGCTCGCGGCTGCGGTCGAGCAGACGGACTGGAGCGCGGCCGTGGAGATCCTCCGCAGCCTGGCCGACGATGCCAGCGCCGGCGTGCTTGCGCAGAAGGCGAGCCGCAGGCTTGCCACTCTCGGTATGGGGTACAAGCCGCCGGCACCGGCCGTGACAGCCTCGGTTGCCGGGAAGCCTGCTCTTGCGCCAATGCCAGAGACGCCGCCGGCGGTCCCTGAGCAGTCGCCGGAGGTGAGGCCCGCAGCGGTGGATGGCGCCGACCTCCCCGACATCGAGGTCCGCAGGGTCGAGGGTTTTCAGGCCGACAGCCTCATGCTCAGCGGCGCCGACGGCGGCACCGAACTGCTGCCATTCAGCCAGATCGAGGCCATTGTTGTCGGGGGCATCAAGGGCGCCCGGCCCTACCTGTTGCTCGACCTGCTGCTGCGCCGAGCCGGGACAGAGCGGGGCAAGGTTGTGAGGCTTGCCAGCACCGCATTCGATCCGCGCGTTGTGATGAGATCGCCGGAGAAATCACCGCTGGAAGCGTTCCGTGACCTGGTGCGGGGAATCTCGGAGCGTGCCGGCGTGCCCGTCGTCCCGGCGGCGATCCTGCGCGAGGGCGGGCGCTTCCTCACCTTTGAAACCAGGGAGGAATACGAGCGGGCGCTGCTGGCGCCGTTGGCGTGACTCGTGGTCCGGGCGGGGAGGAGATGGTAGCATGCGCTTGTACGGATTTGCGCTATACTGACTATCGGGAACGCGACGAGAATGTGGAAGTCGGCAAAGATGTCAGGGGGCTGTACTGACGGAAGCTGTTGCATGTGACGTTTGGCCACGCCATCGGGCAGGCCAGGAAAGGGAATGAGATGGCAAAACTGAAGGAGAAGCTGGCTCAGAAGATCGCGGAGCACCGTCCCCGCACACAGAAGCTGCTCAAGGAGCACGGCGACCTGAAGATCGGCGAGGTCACGATAGCCCAGGCGATTGGCGGCGCCCGCGGCGTGCGCTGCCTCGTCACCGACATCTCCTACCTCGACCCGTTCGAGGGCATTCGGTTCCGGGGCAAGACCATCCCCGAGACGTTCGCCGCGCTACCCAAGGTGCCGGGCTGCGGCTACCCGTACGTCGAGGCGTTCTGGTGGTTCCTGCTCACCGGTGAGATCCCAACCCAGGAAGAGACGCTCGAGGTCGTGAAGGAGTTCCAAGCGCTGCGTGCGGTTCCGGCCTACGTCGGCGAGGTCCTGCGCGCGATGCCGAAGGACTCGCACCCGATGGTGATGTTCTCGACGGCGATCCTCGCTATGCAGCGCGAGTCGGTGTTCGTCAAGCGCTACAACCAGGGCATGAAGAAGGATGAGTACTGGGACGCCACCTTTGAGGATGCCACGAACCTGCTCGCCAAGCTGCCCTCGATCGCGGCCATGATCTACCGCCTGAAATACAAGGGCGACGCCCAGATCGCCGCGGACCCCAAGCTCGACTTCGGCGGCAACTTCGCGCACCAGATGGGCTTCCCGAAGCCCTATGACGACGTGGCGCGCATGTACTTCATCCTGCACTCGGACCACGAGTCGGGGAACGTCTCCGCCCACACCACGCACCTGGTCGCGTCGGCGCTCTCGGACGCGTACCTCGCGCTCTCGGCCGGGATCAACGGTCTCGCCGGCCCGCTCCACGGTTTGGCGAACCAGGAGGTGCTGCGCTGGATCATGAAGTTCCAGGAGAAGCTCGGCGGCGCCGAACCGACCGAGGAGAACGTCAAGAACGCGCTCTGGGACACGCTCAAAGCCGGACAGGTGGTCCCGGGGTACGGCCACGCGGTGCTGCGCAAGACCGACCCGCGCTACATCGCGCAGATGGAGTTCTGCCAGAAGCACCTGCCAAACGACCCGCTCTTCAAGCTCGTCCACATGATCTACAAGGTCGCCCCAGGCGTGTTGACCGAGCACGGCAAGACCAAGAACCCGTGGCCGAATGTGGACGCGCAGTCGGGCGTCATCCAGTGGTACTACGGCCTCAAGGAGTGGGACTTCTACACCGTGTTGTTCGGCGTCGGCCGCGCCATCGGCGTGCTCGCCAACGTTACCTGGGACCGCGCCCTCGGCTACGCGATCGAGCGCCCCAAGTCGGTCACGACAAAGATGCTAGAGGACGTAGCCTCGCAGGCGATCAAGGCTGACGACCTCGGCTCCGACTAGGGCGGAAGAAGGGACGCAGGGATCGGAAAAGAAACAGAAGATCAGGACAGCACATTGTTACCACAGCGCCCGGGGCAACCCGGGCGCTTTCGTCTTCAGACTTGAAGGGGTGCCTATCGACCGTCCGCCAAGGCTCGAAGTCGTGACGCGCGCTCCGGCCCTCTTGCCTCAGCTCTCCGGGCTGCCAGGAATCCTCGTGTTTCGGCCTTCACACCTGCTTGACAGCGGCGCGGCCTGCGGCGAACGCCTTGCGGTTGACCTCGAGGAACTTGGCCGGCACGCGCTGCTTGACGCACTCCCACCACGTCTCCTCGGGGAGCGGAAGCAGGTGCGACACGGCGCCGAGGAGCGCGACGTTGGCGGCCTTCACATTGCCCGCCTCCTGCGCGAGCTTCTCGCCCGGCACGACGACGAGCTTTGCACCCACCGCCTTGAAGACCTCGGCGAGGTGCTCGTCGCCCGGATAGGTCCCGGCGCCGGCCGAGACCGTGATCGGCACGATCGCCATGTCGTTCACGACGGCAGCCCCCCCGGGGCGGACGTACTCGGCGAAGCGCAGCGCCTCGAGCTTCTCGAAGCAGAGCAGGATGTCGGCCTCAGCCATGCCGACGATCGGCGAGAACACGTGCTGCGGGTGCCAGCGCACGTGCGAGAGCACGCTGCCACCGCGCTGCGCCATGCCGTGCACCTCTGACTTCTTGACGTCGTACCCGGCGGCGAGGCCGACTTCGGCGAGGATAGTGCTGGCGAGCAGCGTGCCCTGGCCGCCGACGCCGACGAGGACGAAATTGACCGGATCGTGCGCTCGCATGGCGTCTAGCTCCCTTCGGGCGTCACGACTGTGCAGCTCGCCGGCTGGTGCTCTTCGGCCAGGCGCATCTGGTCGCGCGTCGGGATCGCGCCGTGCGGGCAGAGCTGCGAGCACAGCTCGCAGCCGGTGCACATCTCCGCGTCGATGAGGGCCAGGGGCTTGCCGGAGTTCTCGTCGAGCTCATCGCTCTTGAGGATCGCCGGGCAGCCGATGCGGAAGCAGATGCCGCAGCCCGTACACTTCTCCTCGATTACCTCAAGCGGCACCCAGCGTTTGCGGATTTCCGGCAGCAGGGCGCAATCACGCCGCGCGACGAGCACGGCGGGTTCGTTGTGCGCCATCAGTTCCTTGTAGGCCTGCTCCAGGTGCTCTACGTCGTAGGCGTCGACCGTGGCCACGTGATGGATCCCGAGCGCGCGCACGAGCGGCTCGAGCTCAATCACTTCAGCGCGCTGATGCTGGAGCGTGAGGCCGGTGCCGGGATTGGCCTGGTGGCCGGTCATTGCCGTTGTGCGGTTATCCAGGATGATGGTCAGCACGTTGGCCTTGTTGTAGGCGACGTTGGCGAGCGCGGGCAGGCCGGTGTGGTAGAAAGTGGAGTCCCCGATCACCGCCACCATGCGCTCACCGATACCTGCCTGCGCGGCGCCGTGCGCGACGCCGATGCCGGCGCCCATGCAGCCGCAGGTGTGGATGGCGGAGAGCGGCGGCAACAGGCCGAGCGTGTAGCAGCCGATGTCCCCGGTGACCGCGACTTTCTTCTTGGACAGGAGCTGGAAGACACCGCGGTGCGGACAGCCGGCGCACAGCACCGGCGGCCGCGCCGGCAGCTCCGGCTTGGCGACTTCGGCGACCAGCACGGGTGGGCGGTCAACCGGAAGCCCCGCCGCAGCGGCGCTGCGACGCACCACGGTAGGGTCGAGCTCACCGCAGAGCGGGAAGATCGTCTTGCCCTCGCAGGCAATGCCAAGCAGGTGGACCTCATCCTCGATCACCGGGTCGAGCTCCTCGAGCACGATCAAGCGGCCGACGCCCGCCGCAAAGGTGCGGATGAGCTGCTCCGGCAGGGGATAGACCATACCGAGCTTGAGCACGGACGCGTCCGGGAGCACTTCGCGCGCGTACTGGTAGGCGACGCCGGCGGTGATGACGCCGACAGCGCGGTCGCGCCACTCGATCCGGTTTAACGAGCTTTTCTCGGCCCAGGCCGCGAGGTCGCGCACGCGCTGCTCGACGATGGGGTGGCGGCGGCGCGCGTTGCCGGGAATCATCACGTACTTCTCCGGGTTGCGGGGGAACTTGTCCCGGCGCGGCGGGCGCTCGATCCGCTCGCCGAGCTCGACCGGCCCGGAGGAGTGGTTGGTGCGCGTGGTGGTGCGCAGCAACACCGGCGTGTCGAACAGCTCCGACAGCTCGAACGCGGCGGGCACGAAATCCTTGCACTCCTGCGAATCCGAGGGTTCGAGGCAGGGGACGCGGGCGAACTGGGCGAAGCGGCGGTTGTCCTGCTCGTTCTGGGAGGAGTGCATCGCCGGGTCGTCGGCGGAAACGATCACAACGCCGGCCTCGGCGCCGGTGGACGACGCGTAAAAGAAGGAATCCGCGGCGACGTTGAGGCCAACGTGCTTCATTGCCGCGAGAGCGCGCCGGCCGGCATACGCTGCGCCCATCGCGACGTCTACGGCGACCTTTTCGTTGGTGGACCACTCGCAGTAGACGTGCGGGAAGCGCGCAAGCTCCTCGAGGATCTCGGTCGAGGGAGTGCCAGGATAGGCCGCCGCGACCTTGACGCCCGCCTCCCAGGAACCACGGGCCACCGCCTCATTGCCAGAGAGCACACGTTTCATCTCTGGTTCTCCTTACCTGCTATTGCTCCCGGACTCCTGGCCGGCCACGTGCTGGCTGTGGCTTCGCCGCGCGTGGGTCGCAACATCGCCCATGGCCCGGGTCAACGTCACGCGGACCATTGGATGAACGGACCGGCTCGGGCGCAAGCGCGGCCAAGACAAAAAACTCCCCCCGGCGGGGCAATGGGGACCGATGGTCGGATGGCTTGGGGGGGAGATCCAACGGCGGTACCCTGCGGGGCGCCCCACCGGGGAGGGTGTGCTTTCAACGATCTACCTTCACTCGTGTCCGGATCCCCCCAAAGTGAAGGACTTCACAAAAACAAGCTAGCACCTGGAATGGCGCGACGCAAGGGGCGTCCGGCCGTCCCAGTGGCTTGTCGGTGAGCCCGGCCACGACTTACAATCGCGCGGAAGGAGAGCCGCATGCCACGGACCATTGAAGGGATGCTCGATGCCAAGGGGTTGCGCTTTGGACTCGTGGTGAGCCGCTTCAACGACCTGCTCACGAACCGGCTGGTTGAGGGAGCGCTCGACTGCCTGGCCCGGCACGGCGCCCGCGATGAGGACCTGATTGTCGTCAAGGTGCCGGGTTCCTGGGAGATCCCGCTCGTGGCCGAGCGTCTCGCCGGCTCCAACACGGTGGATGCCGTGATCGGGCTCGGGGTGCTGATCCGCGGGGCGACGCCGCACTTCGACTACATCGCGGCGGAAGTGGCGAAGGGACTCGCACAGGTCGCGCACACGCGCGGAGTTCCGGTGACGTTCGGGGTTCTGACCTGCGACACACTTGAGCAGGCGCTCGAGCGCTCGGGCGCCAAGGCCGGCAACAAGGGCTGGCAGGCGGCGCAGGCCGCAATCGAGATGGTGCAGCTCTATCGCCGGCTCGGAGACTGAGCGATGGGCGTGCGCCGACGCGCGCGCGAGCTTGCGCTCCAGATCCTCTACCAGCGCGAGCTCAGCGGCACAGACGTCGAGGCGATCTTTTCCGAATTTGACGAGCTGCAGCACGCGCCGGCGGCGACGCGCGACTTCGCCGTCACGCTGGTGCGCGGCGTAATCGCCCGCATCGAGGAGCTGGACGGATGGCTCGGCGAGCAAGCGGACCACTGGCGCCTGGACCGGATGGCGGCTGTTGACCGCAACCTTCTGCGCCTCGCGCTCTACGAGCTGCTGTTCGAGAAGGAGACACCCTCTGCGGTCGTGATTGACGAGGCGGTCGAGATCGCCAAGCGCTTCGGCAGTGAGCGCTCGAGCCAATTCGTCAACGGAGTCCTCGACGGTTTCCTGCACCGACGGGAGGCAGCGCCATGAACGCGATCCTCGGCCGTCTCACCGACCTCGGTCTGCGGGAGCTGCTCAAGGTGCTCACGTCGGCACATGCGGAGGGAACGCTCGATCTCGACGGTCCCGGAGGGTCGGCGCAGTTCCTGATCCGGCAGGGCCACGCCGCGGGCGAGCTCTCAACGGCGGCGGTATTGGCGCACGCCACCCGCAGCGGCACGTTCCGTTTCAGGCCGGCAAGCGTCTCCGAGAGCGCCGAGTGGCTGCCGCAGGAGGAACTGCTCGCCCGGCTCGATGCACTCGCACGGTCGCTCGCGTACACGCCGGCGGAGAATGGTGTCCAGCCGGACACCGGCTCCACGGAGGGCGCCGGAGACGTGCTCGCGGAGATGCGAGGTCTGCTCGACGACATCCCGTTGCCGATAGACAAGCCGCGCGTGGTCATCGTCACGGGCGACCCGCGGCCGTACCGGACGCTGCTGCCGCAGTGGCGCAAGCGCGGCTGGGATGCCATATCGCTCGACGGGCCGGAGTGGCCGGCCGGACCGCCCGTGGCCCTCGCGATCGTGCACCTGCCCGCGTCGGGCCGACTGGCGCGCGAACGCGAGCGGTGGCTCACGTTTGCCGAGCGCGCCGCGGCGCAGCAGCCGCCGGCGGCGGTGATGTGGGTCGGGGGCTTCAACGATCCCTGGCTGCGTCACCAGGCGATCATGGCGGGCGCGGAGTTCATGCTCCAGGCGCCGCCGGGCGAGACCGGGGAGACGATGCGCTGGTTCCGCGAGGAGCTTACGGCGGTCGCAGATCGCGCCATCGCCCGCAAGATCGTGGCGGCGGAAGGCGACGTTTCGGCGTTGCGCGAGTTCTTCATCGCCCTGCACGCCGATGCACCGCCGGCCGAAGTGCGCGCCTCGCTGCTGCGCCTGGCGAGCTCCTACTTTGTTCGCGGCATGCTCATGACCGTCGGGGATTCCGGCTTCGACCTGCTCGGCGCGTTCGGGTTTACGGCCAGGGCGGTGACGCGCCTCTCCCGTGGCATCGCGGCGCTCGAGGCCGCTGTCGTCCAGCACGAGGCGGTCGCGGTACGCGATCTGCCCCGGGTGGAGCGTGTCGCGCTCGGCCAAGCGGTGGGTGTCCGCAGCGACCCGCGTGAAGCCGTCGTTTTTCCGCTTCTCGACGGTACGCACTGCGTCGCGCTCTTCGTCGGCGACCAGCCCCAGCCGCACAGCGGTAGCCATGACGCGCTCGCGGCGCTCCTGTCGCGCACGGGCGCGCTGCTCGGTCTCCAGCAGAGTCGTCCATCGTGACGCTGCCGCGGGCAAACTTCTTTCTCTCTCTCCTGTAACGTAGAATCCGCGGCCGGAGGCAGCGCATGGCAGTTCCGTACGATCCGCATCACATCGAGCCGCGCTGGCGGGAGTACTGGCAACGCGAGCGCTTCGCCGCCGCGGACACGGCGGGGGAGAAGGACCTCTACATGCTGATGATGTTCCCGTACCCGTCCGGCGACCTGCACGTCGGGCACGGGCGCAACTACATCCTTGGCGACTGCCTGTTCCGCCACTTCCTCATGCAGCGGCGCAAGGTGCTCAACCCGATGGGCTGGGACGCGTTCGGCCTGCCCGCCGAGAACGCCGCGATTAAGCGCAACATTCACCCGCATGAGTGGACGCTTGCGAACATTGCGCGCATGAAGGAGCAGTTTGCGCGCTGGGGGATTCTCTACGACTGGGACAAGGAGATCGCCTCCTGCGAGCCCTCCTACTACCGTTGGAATCAGTGGTTCTTCACGCGCTTGTTCGAAAAGGGGCTCGCCTACCGCGCCCAGGCGCCGGTCAACTGGTGTCCCTCGTGCAAGACGGTGCTCGCCAACGAGCAGGTGCTCGCGGGCGCGTGCGAGCGCTGCTCGACCGCCGTCGTGCAGCGCGACCTCGAGCAGTGGTTCTTCCGCATCACCGCCTACGCCGATCGGCTCCTTGGCGGTCTTGACCGGCTGCCGCACTGGCCCGAGAAGGTCAAGACGATGCAGCGCAACTGGATCGGGCGCTCGGAAGGGTGCGACCTGCACTTCAAGGTGGAGGGCACAGACGAGTCGCTCACGGTCTTCACCACCCGCGTGGACACGATCTACGGCGCCACCTTTGTCGCCCTTGCGCCCGAGCATCCGCTCGTCGAGCGTTTCCGCGCGAGTGCGCCCGACCGCGACTTCGGCGAGTTCGTCGAATGCCTGCGCAACCAGACCAGGCTTCAACGCGAGGCCGAAGGCGGCGACAAGGAGGGACGCTTCACCGGCGCGTACGCAATCAACCCGTACTCGGGTGAGCGCATCCCGATTTGGGTTGCCAACTTCGTGTTGATGGAGTACGGCACCGGCGCGATCATGTCGGTGCCGGCCCACGACGAGCGCGACTTCACGTTTGCCACCGCGTATCACATCCCGATCCGGATCGTGGTGGCGGGTCCCGGGATGGACGAAGGCACGGTGCTCGCACAGGCGTACGCGGGGCCCGGGCAAGTGGTGAACTCAGGGCCGTTCAACGGGCTCGAGAGCGAAAGCGCCAAGTCGAAGATGGCGGAGCACGCCGAGGCGCACGGCTTCGGCCGTCGCATCGTGCGCTACCGGCTGCGTGACTGGCTGATCTCGCGCCAGCGCTACTGGGGTACGCCGATTCCGATCGTGTACTGCGACAGTTGCGGCACTGTGCCGGTGCCGGACCGCGATCTCCCTGTCGTGCTGCCGACCGACATCGCATTCGGCGCCGTTGAGGGCAACCCGCTTGCCAAGAGCCGCTCATTCGTGGCGGCTGCGTGCCCGCGGTGCGGCAAGCCGGGCCGGCGCGAGACCGACACGATGGACACCTTCGTGGACTCGTCCTGGTACTACGCGCGCTTCATCAACCCGCAGGTGGCGGACGCGATGATCGACCGCGAGCGCGTGCGCCGCTGGATGCCGGTCAACCTCTACATCGGCGGCATCGAGCACGCCATCCTCCATCTGATGTACGCGCGTTTCTTCTACAAGGCGATGAGCGACTTCGGCCTCGTGCCGGGCGACGAGCCCTTCGAGGTGCTGTTCAACCAGGGCATGATCACCGCCAAGTCGGCGGTCACCGGCAAGCTCGAAAAGATGTCGAAGTCGAAGGGAAACGTGGTCGCGCCCGATGCCCTCATCGCGCGCTACGGCGCCGATACCGAGCGCGTCTACACGCTTTTCATGGGACCGCCCGAGAAGGAGTGCGAATGGACCGATGAGGGTGTCGCCGGCGCGCACCGCTTTCTCCAGCGCCTGTGGGTGCTGCAGGATGCGGTCGCCGAAAGCACCGGCCGCACCGGCGGCGCGAAGGCGACCGAGAAGGTCGTCGTGGCGATGCACCGCACCGTCAAGCGCGTGCACGACGACTTCGCGCGCTATCACCCGAACACCGCGATCGCGGCGCTCATGGAGCTCGCCAACGCGATCGGCGAGCAGCAACAGGACGCATCGGGCACCTCGCTCCGCGATGCCTACGAGACGCTCGTGCGCCTGCTGCACCCGATTGCCCCGCACATCACCGAGGAGCTCTGGCGGGCGCTTGGGTACCAGGAATCGTTGCTGCGGTCGGGCTGGCCGAGCTACGATGCTGCGCTGCTCGCCAAGCAGCAGGTGACGCTTGCGGTGCAGGTGAACGGCAAGCTGCGCGCGACGGTGAGCGCCGAGCCCGGCCTCAACGCAGCGACGGCGGGAGAACTCGCGCGCGCGGCGGCAGCGAAGTGGCTCGAAGGCAAGGAGGTCGTGAAGGTCGTGCACGTGGCGGACCGGATGGTGTCGTTCGTGGTGCGCGGATGAGACAGGCGACGGGGTTCAGGGGGCAATTGGCTGTGCGCCGCGACCGGGCGTGCCAGGTCATGGCTGCCGTCGCCGGGCTCGCTCTCGCGCTCATGGCCGGGTGTGGGTACCACCTGGTTGGAACCTCATCGAGCCTGCCGGTGCGGCTCAAGACGCTTTACGTGGCGCCGTTTGTGAACCGCACTACGCGCGCCGAGGTGGACCAGCGCCTTGGCGAGCAGGTGAGCCAGGAGTGGGTGCGTCGCGGGCGTTTACAGCTCGTGTCGAGCGCGGAGCAAGCGGACATCGTCCTCTCGGCAACCGTGCTGGCGGCGTCGAGCAACCCGGTCCAGCTCGACAAGGCCGGGCGCGCGACCGAGTACCAGCTCGTGGTCACCGCCGACGTCCAGCTCGTGGACCGTACCAAGCCGCAGCCCGAGACGATCTGGCGCGACAAGAGCTTCACGCGCAACATCTCCTACCAGGTTGATGTCAACGCGCTTGACTACTTCGACCGCGAGGTCGAGGCGATGGACCTCCTCGCGCGCGACTTCGCACGTGTGCTCGTGGTCACCATCCTCGAAGGCTTCTGAAGCCATCACTCGCCGCGGCGTGAGCGTTCCGGCCCTTGGTACGTCAAAATGGTGGGAGACCACAATGGTGTGCCGGGCGTCGTTGTCCGCGTTCGTGCTCGTGTCAGCGAGGATCCTGAGCGCTGGTGAGCCGGCTTCGGCAGCGAGAGCGGCGATCTCACCGGTTGCACCGACGCGCGTCTCGCCTGCATCGTCAGTAGCGCTTGCTGCGGTTGATACGGGCGTCGGCAGCGATCGCTTCGGCGTTCTCGGACCCGGCGAGCACGTCTGGGGTCCCGAGATGCTCTCCGCCCTGGGCGATCTGGGTGCCGCCTGCGTGAGAGTCAACGTCAACCTCGACGGTGGTGGCCAGGGCTACACCATGTTCTTGGCCGCGGGATTCAACGTCGTGCTGACGTGCGCAAACCGCGACCCCGGCGACGTGGATACGAGCTACGGCTCGCTCCAGGCGTGGCCCAACGCCGGCTTCCCGTTTGTGTCGAAGTCCGCCTACCAACAACGCATCCACGACCTGCTTTCACCGGCGCTCCCGTACCTTGTTGCCGGCAGACAACTGTGGGTGCAGTGCGAAAACGAGGTTGTGGACGCCAGCTTCAAGAGCACAGCCAGGTACTGGCGGGGCACCGCCGATGCATACCTGAGACAGCTCGGCGCCCTTTTTGAAGAGGTCCGCGCCATAAGCCCTTCGATTCTGGTGGTGGCGTCCAGTTTTGCCTCGGAGACGCTCGATGCGGGGGTCGAACCGGCGCATGTCAATCACGACGCCGCGGTCACATGGGTGACCAAGGTTCTCGCCCAGGGGCAGTACGACGCCGGTGATCTCCACTTCTACGGCTGCGTGGACGACATCGCCACGAAGGCAATGTGGGTGAAGAGTCTGCTCCCAAAGGGTAAGCTTTGGATCAGCACCGAGAACAGCGGCCCCGACTCGCGCTGCGCCGGAACGCCTCTGACCTGGGATCAGAACCCGACGCTTTTCGAGCAGCTCCAGGCGCAGCAAATCGCACCGCGGTTGTCGGCGTGCGCGGACAGCGGTGGCAGCCTGTGTCTGTACTTCTCGCTCTATGACTTGCTCGGAGAAGTCGCCACCTTCGCGCACCTGGGTCTGCTCGATCCGTCGTGGCAACCAGCGCGCGAGAAGCCGGCCTACGCGGCGTTCAAGGCCTTCACCTCGGCCCACACCTGGCGCGTTCGCAGACATCTCTCACGCTCGTGAGTCTTCTTGCCGGCGCCGCGCGCAGGCCGGCCTCGGTCACGCGGGCTGCGCGCGTTCCCAATTGCTGCTAAGCGGACGCAGAGGCTCCTGCCGTGAACGCGGGCACGGCCGGCGTTAGCGCTGGACCGGACGGGGCGCCGGGGGTGTCCACCACACTACGCGCCCGACAATCACATCGCTGAGCGGCTGGCCCGAGCGCAGGCGCAGCGCGCGCGGCAAGTGCCCGGGGTTGTCCGAGAGCAGGATAAGGACGCGCGAGGCGGCATCGAGCACCAGCCGCTTGATCGTGCAGCCGGTCTCACCCGCGGTCTCCTCGCGCACCGCGTAGATGCCGCGCGGCACCACTTGGCGCACTGGTCCCCGGTCGAGCAGCACGGTGGCCCCGGGAGGGATCGTGTCGGCCATCGAGTCCTGATCCGTGCCCACGCGCACGAGCAGCGCGTTCGCCCCGTCCACGCCGAGGTCGCGCAGGAGCGAGCGCGGCAGCAGCTCGTGGCGCTCGACGTGATCGGCAAGGACGAGCGGCGAGCCGGCGGCGATACGGTCGGCGACGAGCGCGACAGCCACCGCGTCAGAAGGGCCGCCGGCGGGCGCCTCCTCGCCCAGCAGCTCCCCGACGGTGACGCCGAGGGCGGCGGCGAGGCGGGCAATGGTGGCGACGGTGGGGGTGGACTCCCCGCGCTCGATCTGCGCAACAAAGTTGCGCGAGACCCTGGCGCGCTCGGCTAAAGCGCTCTGGCTCAGACCTTTAGCAAGTCTGGTTTGGCGCAGCGCGGCACCCAGTTCGTCGGCTCCCATCTGACACCTATCGTTGTCAAGCTAGGTCTTGTGCTTGAGATTGTCAACTCGAGGTGTTGACAATTATAATAGTCAGTCGTAAATTTATTCTGACCATGATGAACGTCAACCCAATGGCGCCCGCGCTGGAAGGGTTCCGCCAGGCCAGTCAGCGCTGGGTGGAGCGGGAGCGCGCCCGCGTGCGCCTCACCTCGGGCGCGGCGGCGATTGATGCGCTCCTGGGCGGGGGCTGGCCGCAGGGGAAGGTGAGCGAGGTCGTGGGGCCGGCGTCGTCGGGGCGCACGGGCGTGGTGACGGCCACGGTGGCGGCGGCCACAGCGCGCGGCGAGGTGGTGGCATGGCTCGACGCTGGCGACGTCTTCGATCCCACCTCGGCGCGGGCGGCGGGCGTGGAGATCGAGCGCGTGCTGTGGGTGCGACCGCGCGGGATCGAGGAGACCGTCCGCGCTGCCGAGCTCGTCCTCGAGACCGGTGGTTTCACCGTCGTGGTTGTTGACCTCGCTGCGGCCGCGGCAGTGGGTCGCGGGGCGCAGAGGAGTAGTGAGGCCTCCCTCCGCCTGCGCCTCGCGCGCGCGGTGGAGCGGGCGAGGGCGGTGGCGCTGGTGCTGGTCGAGAAGCCGTGGGCGGGCACGCTCGCCGGCGCCGCCGTGGTGCTGGGGCGCGGCGCGTTGCAGTGGGGGCAGGGCGAGCCCGCCGGGCCGCGGTGGCTGGTGGCGATTGCCGCGGACGCGCGCGCGGAGCGGGGCGGGGCCAGGGTGGCGGCGGCGTGGCAGCAGCAGCGGGCGGCGGGGGCGTGAGCACGCATGCGCATCGCCGCTCTCCGCATCCCCGGCTTTCCGCTCCAGGCGCTGCGCCGCAGCATGCCGGAGCTGGCCGAGGCGCCGCTCGCCATCGCGGCGGGCCCGTGCGCGCGTGATCAGGTCGTGGCGGTCTCGGCGGAGGCGGCGGAGCTCGGCGTGTGCGCCGGGATGACCGCGGCGCAGGCGCGGCAGGTGGCGCCGGAGGCGCTGGTGCGGGTCACGCCGCACGAGGTCGCCGTTGCCGCCGACGAGGCGCTCGGCGACGTGGCGGGCGGCTGCTCCCCCCGCGTCAAGCGCCGGCAACCGGGCGAGGTGCTGCTCGACGTTGGCGGCCTGCAGCTTCGGTGTGGCAGTGACGAACGGATCGCGCACAAGCTTGTGCGCAGTTGCCGCCATGTGGGGTTGGAGGCCCGTGTGGGCATTGCCGGCAATGTCGGGGCGGCCCTGGTGGCCGCCCAGGTTGCCTGTGCGGCAGCGCATGTGCGCCGAGGGGAGGGGACGAGCTCCTCCCCTGCGTCGTGTCATGGCGACACGGTCGTCGTGCCTGCCGGCGGCGAGCGGGAGTTCATGGCGCCGCTGCCGCTCGAACTGCTCGATCCTGCGTCCCTGCTCGCCGAGGTGCTGGCGCGCTGGGGGCTGCACAGCGCGGGCGCGCTGGCGGCGTTGCCGCGGGAGGAGATCGCGCTGCGGCTCGGCCAGGAGGGCGTGATGCTCCACCGTCTCGCGTGCGGCGAGGAGACCGTCGCGTTCGTGCCGGATCCGCTGCGCGAGGCGATGCGCGAGGGCGTCGAGCTCGAGTTTTCACTTGGCGACCTCGAGCCGTTCCTGTTCGTGGCGAGCGGCATCCTCTCCCGCCTGACGCAGCGCCTGGAGCTGCGCGGCGAGGGGTTTGCCGAGGTCATGCTCGAGCTGCGGCTCGAGGGCGGCATGCGCCGCGAGTACCACATCAAGCTCATCGCGCCGACGCGCGAAGTCACGGCGGTGCTCGCCCTCGCCCGGTTGCAGGTGGAGGCGAGCCCACCGGGCGCGCCGGTGGAGGGGGTGGTGGCGCAGGTCGTGCCGGGGCGGCTGCGCCTCACGCAGGGCGCGCTCTTCGGCCCGCCGCTGCCGGCCCCGGGTCGGCTCGCGATGACGCTCGCGCGCCTGGCGGCACTCGTCGGCCCCAAGCGTGTCGGCGCGCCTGCGGCGCCGGACACGCATCGCCCCGACGCCTGGACGCTCGCCCCGTTCGCCCCTGTGCTGCACGGCGGCCTTGATCCCCGGGCCACGGAGCCCACGTCCCGGACTGCGTCGCCTCCGGTCCTGCGCATGTTCCGGCCCGCGCGCGCTGCCGAGGTGACGGTTGCCGGCGACAGGCCGGTGGCGGTGCGCGTGGACGGCTTCGGCGGCGCGGTCGTCGCGTGCGCCGGCCCATACCGTTGCAACGGCGAGTGGTGGAGCGAGCAGCCGTTCGCGCGTGACGACTTCGATGTCGCTACCGCCGACGGCGTTGTGCTGCGCATCTCCTTCGACCGTCTCGAGCGGCGCTGGCGTGCGGACGGCGTGTATGACTAGCAGATCGCGCAGAGCGGGGGCGACACTTGCGCTCATCCGCGGCGGCGCGGCGCGTGCCGATGCGGCGACCGGCGGGGACCAGCCTCGCCCTGGCGACACGCCGGTCAACACATGGGCCGTCGTTGCGGGCGCAGGCATCACGCGCACCGCGCAGACGTCCCGCTGGCCTGAGCAAACGCCTGCAGCTCGCGGGGGCGATGGCGCCGCAGCGCGCGGGCCACGGCGTGCGGATCATGAGCCACGACCGGGCTACTGCGAGCTGCATGCGCACACGGCGTTCTCCTTTCTCGAGGGCGCGTCGGCGCCGGAAGATCTCGCCGAGCGCGCCGCGCGTGTGGGTCTGCCCGCGGTCGCGGTCACCGACCGCGCCGGCGTCTACGGTATCCCGCGCTTCCACAAGGCGGCGCGCGAGGCCGGCGTCGAGGCGATCGTCGGCGCTGAGGCCGTGCTCGAGGACGGCGCGCGCTTGCCGCTGCTGGTGCAGAGCGCGCGCGGTTACTCCAACCTGTGCCGCCTGCTGAGTTCGGGGGCGCTCGGGCGGCCGAAGGGGGAGGGGCAGGTCACGTGGGAGCTGCTCGCCCTGCACGCGGATGGCCTCTTCGCCCTCGCCGGCGGTGAGAGCGGCCCGCTCGTGCGCGCGTGGCGGCATCGCGGTGAAGAAGCGGCGCAGCACGTGCTGCGCCGTCTCGTCGAGGTCTTCGGCTGCGAGCGCGTCGCGGTCGAGGTCCAGCGCCACCAGCGCCGCGGCGAGGAGGCGCGCAACGTCGCTCTCGTGCGCCTGGCGCGCGCGGCCGGCGTGCCGGTGGTCGCGACGCAGGACGCGCTCTGCGCGGCGCCAGGCGACGGCCTGCTCGCCGACGCGCTCGCGTGCATCCGCGAGAAGTGCACGCTCGACACCGCCGGCCGCCGCCTCGAGCCCAACCGCGCGCGCCACCTGCGCTCGCCCGTCGCGATGGCGCGTCTGTTCGCCGACCTGCCCGAGGCGATCGCCAACACGGAGCGCGTTGCGGACGCGTGCCCGTTCCGCCTGCACCAGCTCCCGTACCGCTTCCCCTCGGCGCGCCTCGAGGCCGGGCGCAGCGAGGCCGAGGAGCTGCGCGTGCGCGTCGAGGAGGGGGCGCGCGAGCGCTACCGCACGATCTCGCCGCGCGTGCGCCTGCAGCTCGAGCGCGAGCTCGGCCTGATCGAGAAGCTCGGCCTCCCCGGCTACTTCCTCGTCGTGCACGACATCGTGCGCTTCTGCCGCGCGCGCGGCATCCTCGCCCAGGGGCGCGGTTCGGCAGCCAACTCGGCGGTGTGCTACGCGCTCTCGATCACCGCCGTTGACCCGGTCGCGATGGAGCTGCTGTTCGAACGCTTCCTCTCCGAGGAGCGCGGCGAGTGGCCGGACATTGATCTCGACCTGCCCTCGGGCGACCTGCGCGAAGAAGTCATCCAGCACGTCTACCGCACCTACGGCGAGCGCGGCGCCGCCATGACCGCCAACGTGATCAGCTACCGCGGTCGCAGCGCGGTGCGCGAGATCGGCAAGGTGCTGGGCTTCTCGCGCGCGCACCTCGACACGCTCTCGCGCCTGCTCGGCGGCTGGGGGTTCGAGCAGGACCCGCGCATCGAGCTGCCGGCGCACCTGCGCAGCGCGGGCCTGGCGCCGGAGGAGCATCGCGCCCGTCTGTTCGTCGAGCTGGTGACGCGCCTGCTGCACCTGCCGCGCCACCTCGGTCAGCACTCCGGCGGCATGGTGCTCGCGGCCGGCCGCCTCGACGACGTCGTGCCGCTCGAGCCCGCCGCCATGCCGGGAAGGGTCGTCATCCAGTGGGACAAGGACGACTGCGCCGATCTGGGCATCATCAAGGTGGACCTGCTCGGCCTTGGCATGTTGCAGGTGCTGCAGGACGCCGTGCCGCTCGTCAAGCAACACGAGGGCGTCGCGCTCGACCTCGCCCACCTGCCGGCCGACGACGTCAAGGTCTACGACATGATCGGCAAGGCCGACACCGTCGGCGTCTTTCAGATCGAGAGCCGGGCGCAGATGGCGACGTTGCCGCGCATGCGCCCGCGGCACTTCTACGACCTCGTCGTGGAGGTCGCGATCATTCGCCCCGGCCCGATCGTCGGCAAGATGGTGCACCCCTACATCAACCGCCGGCAGGGGCGCGAGCCGGTCGTCTACGCACATCCCGATCTCGAGCCGATCCTCAAGCGCACCCTCGGCGTGCCGCTCTTCCAGGAGCAGCTCATGCGCGTCGCCATGGTGGCGGCGGGCTTCACCGGCGGCCAGGCCGAAGAGCTGCGCCGCGCCATGGGCGCCAAGCGCTCTGTCGAGCGCATGGCCAAGCTCGAGCGCCAGCTCTACTTCGGCATGGCGGCGCGTGGCATCACCGGCACGGCGGCGGACGGGATCGTGCAGGGCATCACCTCGTTCGCGCTCTACGGCTTCCCCGAGTCGCACGCCGCGAGCTTCGCCCTCATCGCCTATGCCTCCGCGTATCTCAAGGCGCACCACCCCGAGGCGTTCCTGTGCGCGCTGCTGAACTCCTGGCCGATGGGCTTCTATCACCCGGCCACGCTTGTGCAGGACGCCCGCCGCCACGGCGTGCACGTGCTGCCGATTGATGTCAACGCTTCGGGTGTCGCGTGCCGCATCGAGCACGTGGACGCGGCCGCCCGCGCCAGTGAAGCAGGTGTAGGGGCGGCCCTTGCGGCCGCCCGCGCTGGGGACGTGTGTGCCGATGCGACGACATGCGGCGAGCCCCGCCCCTACGCAGGATCGTCGAACCGTCCGGTGCCCGATCTTTCGGTGCGTCTCGGTCTGCGCTTCGTGGCCGGCATGCGCGACGAGGCGGGGCGGCGCATCGAGGAGGAAGCGGCAAAGGCGCCGTTCGCCTCCGTGCGCGAGGTGGCGTCACGCTGCCGCTTGCGCAACGACGAGCTGGCGGCCCTCGCCGAGGTCGGCGCGTTCGCCGCGCTCGGGGAGACGCGCCGCTCGGCGCTCTGGCAGGTCGCGGCGCTCGACGGCCGCCGCCCGCCGCTCGCCCAGGCGATGCAGCCCGATCCAAGCGCGAGCCCGTTGCCGGAGATGACGCTCCCCGAGCGCTACACCGCCGACTACCTCGGCGCCGGCATGACCGTTGGCCGCCACCCCCTGTTCATGCGGCGGCCGGAGCTTGCCGCCCGCGGCATCCTCTCCGCCGCCCAGCTCGCTCGCGCGCGCGACGGCCAGCTCGTGCGCATCGCCGGGGTCGTGATCGTGCGCCAGCGGCCTTACACCGCCAATGGCATCTGCTTCATGACCCTGGAGGACGAGACCGGGTTCGCCAACGTTGCCGTGATGCCCGAAGCGTTCAGGCTGCAGCGCGCGGCCATCACGGGAAACGCCATCCTGGAGATCGAGGGCACCGTGCAGGCGCGCGACGGCGTCGTCACCGTGCGCGCCGGCTGCTGCCGCCCGCTGCCTCCCACCACGCCCGTCTCGCCCTCACGCGATTTCCACTGATCTTTGAAGGTGTGGGGCGGGCGCCCTCGCCCGCCACCTTAGCGCGTGACGGTTCGCCGACGGAGACGAGGGAATAGATCGCGCGGTCGCCACAGTTACTGCAGTTGAATTGGGGGGATCCAATGCGATTTCTGGTTACCGTCCGCATGCCGAACGAGGCAGGAAACAAATTCATCGCCGACCCGAATTTCGGGAAGGTCATCGAGGAAATCCTCGCCGCGCAGAAAGCTGAGGCTGTCTACTTTGGGCCGATCGAAGGCCAGCGAGGATTCATCTACGTGACTGACGTCGCCGACGGCAGCCGTATCGCGAGCGTCGTCGAGCCGTGGTGGCTGCGCCTCGGCGCCGATGTCACACTGGCACCGGTCTTTAACCGCGAGGAAATGCAGGAGGCCGCTCCCAGCATTGCCGCCGTCGTGGCCAAGTACCGGACCTAGACGCAGCGAACTTCTCGCTGCAGCTATCGTCTGGCGTAAGAGGACGAATCGGTCCCGCGTCTGGGGCGTCACCCGTGGAAGGGGCCATCCCGACACGGCGGTTCTAGACGGTGACCTTCGCGATCTGTTCCCTCGTCGCGGCAATCAGCTTGGGGGGTGTGAGCTTCGAGGCGCGCGGATGGCCGGCTGAAATCACCTGGGCCGCTACCGGTGTGCTTCAAGCTCGCCCTTCACATGGGCGACGCCGCGGCGGGCGAGGGCGCCCGCCCTCCCGAGTGCGCGATGCGTCGCGTCAGGGTCGGATCGGAACGTGGCCGGGCCGGTACGGGTAGAAGTGCGGCTTCCACTGCGCCTTGCGGATCATCGCCGTCAGCTCGTCATCGTCGAGCAGGCGGCCAAGCCCCGCATCGCGCGCCTCGATCGCGACCGCCCGCGCCACTGTGAACGCCACCTCGCCGACCGACTCCATGCGCGGCAGCAGCGAGCCCTGCTCCAGGTCCGCCGCCGTCACCATCGCGGCGAGCGCCTTCGCGCCCTGGATGAACATCCGGTCGGTCACGCGCGAGGCGCGCGACACGAGCGCGCCCAGCCCCACGCCGGGGAACATGTAGAGGTTGTTGCACTGGGAGAAGACCACGGTGCGGCCGCCAATCGGCACCGGGCTGAACGGGCTTCCAGTGGCGACCAGCGCCCGCCCGTCGGTGGCGCGTAGCGCATCCGCTGGCGTGCACTCCGAGCGGTCGGTCGGGTTGGAGAGCGCGAGGATCACCGGCCGCGTATCGTTGACGCCCATCTGCCGCAGGATCTCGGCGTCAAACAGGCCGGGCGTCGCCGTGTAGCCGATGAGCGCGGTGGCGCGCGCGTTGCGAACCACGTCCTTGAGCTCAATGCGGCCCGGCGTCGCGAGCTTCCAGTCCGCCACGGCGGCGCGCGGCTGCGCGAATGGCCGTTGCGCGTCCTCCAGCCCTGTGTCGTCATCGAGCAACAAGCCCTGGCGGTCCACCGCGAAAATGTGGCGGCGGGCCTCATCGTCCGGCAGCCCCTCTTCGACCAGGATGGCGCGCAGCGCGTGGGCGGTGCCGATCCCGGCCTGCCCCACGCCCGCGATCACAAAGCGCTGCTCGGCGAAGGTACTGTGCTTGGCCCGCGTGGCGGCGAGCAGCGCGGCGCAGGCCGTGGCGCCCGTGCCCTGAATGTCGTCGTCGAACGACAGCACCCGCTCGCGGTAGCGTTCGAGCAGCTTGAACGCCTTGTGCTTGGCGAAGTCCTCCCACTGGATCAGCGCGTCCGGGAAGTTGCGCTTGACGCCGAGCACGAAGCGCTCCACGAAGCGGTCGTACTCCACGCCTTCGAGGCGCGGGCGCCGCGTGCCGAGGTAAAGCGGGTCAGAATGCAGCCGCTCGTTGTTGGTGCCGACGTCGAGGCACACCGGCAGGCAGGAGGCGGGGTGGATGCCGCCGGCGGCGACGTAGAGGCTGACCTTCCCGACCGGGATGCCCATCCCGTCGGCGCCGAGGTCGCCGAGCCCCAGGATGCGCTCGCCGTCCGTCACCACGATCAGCCTCACCTCGGGGAGCGGGACGGCTTGCAGGATCCGGTCGATATTGGCGATGTTCTCGGGGTGGAAGTAGATCCCGCGCGGGCGCCGCATGATGCGCGAGAGCAGCATGCACGCCTGCCCGACCGTCGGCGTGTAGACGATCGGCAGCATCTCGGTGAGGTTCTCCGCCAGCAACTGGTAGAACAGCGTCTCGTTGCGGTTGAGAAGACCGAGCAGGAACAGGTAGCCTTCGAGGTCGTCGGCCTTGCGCCGGTAGGAATCGAGTGCGCGGCTGGTCTGCTCCTCCATCGTCGAGACCCCCGGCGGCAGCAGGCCGGACAGCTCCAACGAGGCGCGCTCCTCGACGGTGAAGTGCGAGCCCTTGTTGAGCAGCGGATCGTTGATCAACTGCTGGCCCCGCAGATAGACCTCGTAGTAGTCCTCGCCGGTCAGCGGATCAATCTTGAACGCGAAGCTCTTCATGGCGCCTCATCTCCACGGCGTGCTGGGCCATCGCCGTGCCATCAAGGATACTTCGCCAGGCTGCCTTGTGGGGCGGGCGCCCAACGTTGTGTTGTGGGGCGGGCGCCCTCGCCCGCCGCCGTCCTCATTCCGCTTTGTAATGTGGGCGCCCTCGCCCACGTGCAGACCGGTACAGCACCGATTCGGTCGCCGGGGAGGCTGTCGTCAGTGACGCTGTGGGAGATCAGCGACGGCGGCGCCCCAGGCGCCGGTGGCCAGCTCCTCCACCACCACAGCAATTCGACGAACATCCGGCGACCATTCCAGCGGCGCCTCGTAGACCCACACGTTGCCCGCACCTCCGGCCACCTCGTGCACCTCGTGGCGAACGAGAGGCTCGTCGGCCTTGGTGTCGGCCACCACCGTGACACGCATGACCGCTTTGCCAAGAGTGTCAAGCACCGGCCGAAGTGCGGCGAGGTCCACGCGGACCGAGATGGTGCCTGCGAGCACGTCCTTCCTGATGCTGGTCCCGACGCTCGTGTTGAGGCTCAGTGGAAGTTCGCCTCCGGGAGCATTGCCAGCGAGCAGCCGTCGTGCACGCATCTCCGATTCCGCCTCGGGTGTGCCCGAGAAGACCATCTTTGGAGCCACAAGAGTCACATTCGGGCGGCTGGTCGCGACCGCCACGTTGTGGACCTTGCCGTCGGCCGGTCGCTCCACCTGGTACGTCAGCACCCAGGCGCTGGCGAGGTCATCGAATGCGGCGTCGAGCTTCGCTTCCGGGTCCACGAAGGCTCCGCCTGTCTTCTCGGCCAGGTTCCTGAGCGGCTCCTGCGGTCCGACGTAGAATGGAATGGGAACGATGAGATTTGGTTGCTGAGCCGGCGGCTGAGGCACGGGCCCACTGCGGTCACCCACAAAGTTACGGGAGATTTCGCGGTGGGCGTCATCCGCACCGAGAGGGAAGTCGATCAAGCTCTGACCAGGGTCAAACGTCACCAGCGTCCAGCCCCTTTCTGCGACAACAGCAGCGAGATCGTCGATGTCGGTGCCGAGGTTGAAGCGCGCAAACTCCCGCTGGGCGTCCTGGAACGCGTTCGCCTCGTTCGGTTTATCCGGTGAGGGCTGCAGCAAGCGGCGGTAGGACTCCGCAGGGTCGATGTCGAAGCCGCCGACTCCAAGCAGGAGGTACCCGGGCCCGGCCGGCCCCGAGCGCGCCCAGGTCGTGAGACGAGCGAAGGACGCCCGCAGCACTGTGCTCTCGCGGGCCGCGGCCATGCGGGCAAGCGCCAGACGTGTGATCGTCCCGCTCATGAACTGGGAGCTGGGATTCTCGAGATGCTGGACGTCTTCCAGGAAGTGCCGCCGGAGGTCGTCCGGCTGCGACCAGAGCGGCGAGCCCAGCTTCGCGGCGTCGAGAGCCCGCTTGAGGGCCTCGGCGTCGGTGACGGCCGAGAAGACGGTCTTCGGCTCCGGGTCGGCCACGACCAGCGTCACCGGCCCGATGGCGACCAGCCGCTCGGCCTGGTTCTTGACGGCCTGGTCGATTCGGGTCAAGTCACCGCGGTGTGTCAGCTTGGGGGCGAGGTAGAGGACGACCCGCGCCTGGGGCACCGCGACGGCCGCAATTGGCACTGGCACGCCTCCCACGACAGGCACCGCGGGTGTCGCTCGCGTTGACGGCGCGAGTCTCTCCACGGCAAGGACACGCGCCGGGATGCCATCCTCAAGCACCGTGACCTCGTCGGCGCTTAGTCCCTCGACCCGATTGAGGCCACTCGCATGCGCGCGCACGAGGACCCGCACAGCCGTGACGTTCACCCGGTCCCGGGTACCCCAGCCAGCCGGCACGACCGGCGTCGGGACGGCTGGGCCAGCACCGGGAGCAGCCGGGGGCGCGGCGGCGACGGCAGCCGCCGGAGCTGTGGACGTCCGTCCGACGATCACCACGCCGCGCTCGTCTTCCCGCATCGCGAAACGCGCGGGGTTGAGTTCCCCCTCGACCCAGGCGATGCGCTGCGCGTCGAGGTCGCTGCGGAGCGCCTTCATTGCCGGCAACAACGTGCCAGTCGTGACGCTAGGCCCCGCGGGCCAGTCGGCGCTGATGCCGTTCCTGACCCGCCACACGACGAGCGGCACCATGATCTCCGAGAGATAGCGACGAACCTCTGCCGCCGAAAAGACGCTCTCGTCCTTGTGCCGCCCCGAGAGCACGAGCACGACGGCGCGTTTGCGCGGGGCACCCGCCGCGTGCAGGCCGGCGGCGGCAATCGCGTCGGCGATGCGTACCTTTTGCTTGCCGCTGGCGCTGGAGAGTCGCACCAGCAGCTGAAACCAGTCCTCCTCGACAAGTAGCCGCATCCGGCTGAGCTGGGGGTCAGCCACGACCCCGTGGATGCGCTCGGCTTGCTTGAGCTGCGCAAGGACTGCGGGGCGGCTGCTCCTGATGGGGTCCCTCGGAACCGACCGGTCTTCCCCGATGAGGTCCGATATGTGTTCCCAGACACGCTCGAACGAGGAAAGGGCCCCCGGTTCGACCACGAAGGTGACCTCGTAGCCGGCGTCATCCACTGAACGGACCGGCAGCCCTCCGATGGAACCGGGCGATGCCGACGCCGGCGCGGGGAGCACCGGAATCGCGTTCAGCGCGGTCTCCGCGAAGCCCGCGTAGCCCGCTCCCAGGGCCCTCGCCTGCGATGCGCGACGGTTGTCCTCGAACGTCACGTCCACCGCTACCAGGTGCTCGACTCCAGGTTCGGCGTGGAAGTGGAACTCGTGCTGCACGCCGCGCAGTACGGGCTTGCCATCCACCGAGAGCGTCATGGTTGCAGGTTCGAGCTTCCGGGGGTGCGCCCAGCCGATGGACACAGTGCATTCCCCGGCGGTCGGCTCGCAGGAGCCATTGAGGCGCACCTCCGCCTCAGCGCCGGGGCGGTTGATCCAGCGGGTCGTGCGCTCGACGATAGTGCCCCTCGCGTTGGTGCGCACCAGCTCGAGCAAGTGCACGTCCAGGCGGGGCCCAAGCTGAACGGTGCATTGCGGCGCGTCGGTGGTGAGGACGCAAGCAGCCTGCCCGTCGAGGAGGAGCTGCGCCGGCGGGCTTCCTGCCGGACCAAGGTTCGCTAAGACCGGCAGGAGGCCGACAACCAGGCCCACGGGGTAGGAGAGAATCTCCATGGCGACCTACCTCCCTCCGCGTGACGTACCTCGTTCCGCGACCGTGTTGGGGAGTTTACCGAAAAGGAAGCGACGGCCACGAGGGGTCCCTGTTTCGCCGTCGCCGTTACGCTGGTTCCGATTGTCCTCATCGCGCCGCCTCGTCGCCCCGCCGTGCCGCCAAGGATACTTCGCCCCGCTGCTTTGTGGGGCGGGCACCCTTGTTCTGTCTTGGAGGGCGGGCGCCCTCGCCCGCCACTTGGAGGACCTGCGTTCCGTGTTCGAGGCGGACGCAGCAGGCGGTGTGGCCGTCAATCTGCGTTCCGACAGCCGTTCGCGACCCGCCTGTTGAAAGGCCGACGCGACATCGCACCGTCCTGAAGCTGCTCGGCCACAGCGGCCTTTGCCACGATGCTGATCTATACTCATGTCCTCAACAACGCTGGGGAACGCAGTGTCCGAAGCCCCATGGCGTCCGGCACGGAGGCAGAATGGGTCAAGCGTCCCATGAAAGAGTTGCCTCGACACTGGCCAGCGGTAGAAGCCGCCCGCAAAACTGAAGGGCTTTCCCGGCATCAGCTCGCGGACCGCCTCGCCATTCCGTTCGAAACGTTGCGAAAGTGGTTTCACGCGACTTCTCCGAAACTCCCGTCCGCCGCACACTTCTCGCGACTTGAGTCCTACGTGGGCGCGACCCACGACCAGGTTTCTGGCTTAAGTACCGTCTGGGGCGCGGTTCGAAGTTGGTGGCAGATCCAGCATCGGTATGCCTCGGCCTCTGAGCTGGCCCGCCAAATCGGCTGGGAGCCTGATCACCTCCAACGATGCCTAACCGATGGCCTGATGCCACCCCGCTTGGTTCTGGAACGGTTGGCTGATGAGGCCTGCATTCCGACACCGAAATCCCTTCCGCGAGTTGAGGAAGCGCGAACACGCACCGAGCGTCTCAGGGCGTTGCTCCTACTGCTTTATGAGGAGCTTGCTTGGTTCCGCGATGGTCCAGAAGAGGTCCGCACCACCCTACGATCCGCGCTGGACTCCTTTGATCTGGGCTACCTTTCGAGCCTGCTGGTGATGCTTTCTGACGAAGGCAAGTTCAAGAGTTGGCTTGCCGTTACCACGAACCGCTTTTCCTCTTTCCAGCCAAAAGGACGGCGCAAATGACCCGCCAGGTCTCGATCCAACTAAACGTCGGCAGTGCCCTGCGACGACTCGGCAAAATCTACAGGAGTCCTGCCGATGCCATCAAGGATATTTCTCCCCGCTGCCTTGTGGGGCACGCGCCCTCGACCGCCGCCGGCCTCATTCTGTCTTGTGGGGTCGGCGCCCTCGCCCGCGACCTGGAAAGTCTGCGCCCTCATTCGGTCTTGTGGGGTGGGCACCCCAGTCCTTGTCGCTTGATTTGAGGTAAACTCAACAAAGATTTAACAGGAAATCCGTTGGCAGCCCTGTGCGGCCCGCTTTAGAGGAGGAGCATCCGTGAACCGCCACCTCGCCCGTCTCACTGCTCGCGTTGTCCTACGCGCCCTCGCCGCCCTCGTTGCAGTCACCGCCGACGCAGCATTCCTGCGCTTCGTTCCGCAGTCGCTAACCCAGCCAGACGGCACAGTAGTCGCGTTGTTCGCAAGCGGTGACGAGTACTACAACTGGGTGCACGACGCTTCCGGTTTCGTCGTCGTGCGCGACCCCGCGACGCGCTGGCTGGTGTACGCCGACAAGCGCGACGGCCAGCTCGTGCCGACCACGCTAGTCGCGGGACACTCCGACCCAGGGGCCGCCGGATTGCGGCCGAGCCTGCTGCCTGATCCGCAGTTCATGCCGCGGCGCGAGGACGTCTTCCCGGGCGCGATGCGTGTGCGAGCGGCGGCGCTGCAGCAAGCGCCGACGTTCTCGAGCATCAACAACATCGTGATCTTCATCCGCTTCGCCGACGACGCCGAGTTCACCGACCTGGTTTCGTTCTACGACGCCCTGGAGAACAGCAGCACAGCCGGTGTGAGCTCACTCTACAACTACTTCCGCGAGGCGTCGTACGGCCAGCTCACGGTGGTAACGAGGTTCTATCCTTCCTCGAGTAGCTACGTTGTATCCTACAAAGACGCACAGCCGCGCTCGTACTACATGCCGTACGACGCGAGTACAAACCCCGGTGGCTACCAGGACGTCAGCGGCGTCGGCGGGCGTGCCGAGCGCGAACACACGCTGCTCGGCAACGCAATCGCGGCGGTCAGCTCCCAAATCCCGGGGTCCCTCAACGTGGACACCAACGGCGACGGATATGTGGACAGTGTCGTGTTCATCGTGCGGGGCTCGCCGACGGCGTGGAGCACGCTGTTGTGGCCGCACAAATGGTCGATGGACGCTGGGTACGTTGTCAACGCGTACCTCAACGGCAAGAAGGTGCAGGACTACAACCTGCAGATGGAGATCAACAGCAACGGCGCCAAGCTGCCGGTGGGAGTGTTGTGCCACGAGATGACACACACCCTAGGGGCGCCTGATCTGTACCACTACCAAGACTCGGCGAAGAACCTCAACCCGGTCGGCAGCTGGGACCTCATGGATTCCGACTCCGATCCGCCGGAGCACATGTCGGCGTACATCAAGTGGCGCTACCTAGGCTGGATCTCCACCATCCCGCTGATCTCGACCCAGGGCGTCTACTCCCTCAACCCGTTGACCTCAGCCACCAGCAACTGCTATCGAATCAACTCGCAAAACTCGCCAACCCAGTACTACGTCGTCGAGTACCGGCACAAGACCGGCACGTTCGAGAGCTCTGTGCCGGGCTCGGGGCTGCTGGTGTACCGGATCAACACCCTGCAGGATGGGCAGGGCAACGCCCAGGGACCGCCCGACGAGGTCTACCTCTACCGCCCCGGCGGCGGGCTCAGCGTCGATGGCTACGTCGCCAGCGCGAACCTCGGCAGTGACGCGGGGCGCCCAGCGATCAACGACCTTACGGACCCGTCGCCGTTCCTCGCTGACGGCAGCGCCGGCGGGCTGAACATCGCGGAGATCGGCTCGGCCGGCGCCACGATTTCGTTACGCCTCGGCCAAAGCAGCGGCGGTGTACAGACGATCTTCTCCGATGACTTCGAGGGGTCGTTCCCGGGTGCCTGGCATCTCTATTACTCAAACGGCACCGAATCCACGACCACGTGGGGCCAGTCGACCTACCGCGCCGCCAGCGGTTCGCACTCCGCCTGGTGTGCGGGTGGCGGCACGAGCCCGCAGCCTCCCGGAAGTACCTACGTTCCCAACATGGGGGTATGGCTTCTCTACGGGCCGTTCGACCTATCCGATGCAATCGATGCGGCGGTTCAATTCGACCTCTGGTCGAATGTGGATGCGGGCACCGGTAACAGCTATCCCGATCGGATCGGCCTTTACGTCTCGACAAACAACTTCAACTCCTCCGGTTCGGGCTTCTACTACTACAACACCGGGCAAACCTGGCGGCACCTTACGCTCAACTTGAAGGACGTGACCTCGGCCCCTTCGATCGGGGCACCTCAGGTCTACATCGCGTTCATTTTTTCATCGGACAGCTCGATCCAGTACGAGGGTTCCTATATCGACAACGTCGTGATCAAGAAGACCGTCGCGTCCCAGACGTGCACCTATTCGCTGAATCAGATCTCGCAGTCGTTCGCGGCTGCGGGCGGCACTGGGTCGGTGAGCGTCACCGCAGGCAGTAGCTGTTCGTGGACGGCAACCAGCAATGCGTCGAGCTGGCTGCATGTAACCAGCGGGGCGAGCGGAACAGGGAACGGAACAGTTTGGTACTCGGTGGACGCCAACAGTGGGGGCGTCCGCTCGGGG